>WNGA01022887.1_pt1 | contig 12262 bp, 14 predicted proteins | sample 5400061 | NCBI WGS metagenome assembly WNGA01 (sample SAMN13153366, study PRJNA577476) | soil metagenome | isolation source: 100 cm soil or saprolite under grassland replicate 2 | place: USA:California | collected 2016-06-15
AGATCCCACGATGACTCCGCCTCCAGAGGTGCTCGAGCGGCAGACCAAGGCACAGGAAGAGGCGGCCGAATACCTGAGGGCGTTTATCAGTGGACGGCGACGCCAGCCGGCCAACGATCTGCTCTCGATGCTGACCGCAGTAGAAGAGGCGGGCGACCGCCTGTCCGAGGATGAGTTGCTGGGGACCGTGATCCTCCTGATGGCGGCCGGCCAGGAGACGTCCGCGAACCTAATCGGGAACGCCGTGCTGTCGCTCCTTCGACATCCCGACCAGTACCGCCTCCTCCAGAGCGACCCCGAACTGGCCAGATCGGCGGTCGAGGAGACCCTCCGCTGGGACCCCCCGATCCAGATGACCCAGCGCATCCCTCTCGACGACGTCGACATCGGCGGCGTCACGATCCCAGCCCGGAGCCCGGTCATACTCCTCATCGCGTCGGCCAATAGGGATGAGACCGTCTCGCCCGACGCGGAGCGCTTCGATATCCGCCGATCGGAGATCATTCACCTGCCCTTCGGAATGGGGATCCACTTCTGCCTCGGCCCCGTCGAGTTCTGAGGACACCATCACACGATGAGCGACCACGGGCTGAAGACCGTCGAGGATGTCTTGGACCAGGCCGTTGGCTTCTGGCGCTCCGGGATCCTTCAGGCGGCGTTGGACCTGCATGTCGCTGATCACATCGTGGCTGGGCACACCACGGCCGAGGAGGTCGCCTCGGCCGCAGAGGCTGACCCGAGGGCAATGCGGATCCTGATGGACGCGTTGTGCGGACTCGGGTTCATGGACAAGGTCGATGGCCACTACCGCTTGGAGCCCTTGGTGGAGCAGATCCTACCGATCCTCGGCCGGACCGCCCCTCTGTCGCTCGACAAGGACGCCATGGCCACGTGGACCCGGCTGTCCGACGCCGTCCGTCTGGGTTTCCCTCTTGGGGCCAAAGACAACTACTGGGAGCGCTTCGCTCAGACGACCCGCGAGGTCGCGCGCTTCCAGGAATCCGTGCTCGAGATCGCGGGGACGAACGCCCGAGAGCTGGGTATTGCCGATCGGGTGACACTCCGGGCACTGGATCTCGTGGAGGCCGAATCCTTCGGGGCCGCCGAATTCGACGTGGCGATCGTCGCGAACATCCTGCACCTGTTCGATGCGGCTACGAACCGCGCGCTTCTCCACAAGGTGGCTGCAGCGCTCGTTCCGGGCGGACAGATCCTGATCCACGAGATCATGCCGGACGACGAACGCAGGCGCGCGGCTTACCCCTTGATGTTCGCGGTCGAACTCCTCCTCCGGACGCCCGCCGGCACCGTCTACACGCTGCCGGAGATCTCCGCCTGGTTGTCCGAGGCGGAATTCAGTCGTCCGGAAGTCCTGTCCGCCATGGCATATGTGGTGACCCTCACGGCCGCGAAGAGGCGCTGACTGACCGTCCCACGAGGCCCTCTCGAAAGAGCCCGGTGCCGCTTACCAGCCCCCCCGGCTACTTGCCCGGCAGAACGGGCACGGGCCGCTCCCCGATGCCTCCCGGAACCTCCATTCGATCCTGGAGCAGGGCAATCGGCACCGCACGGAGCTGTCGGAAGAGACCCAGGTAGTCGTCGAACAGCCACTGTTCGGTGATCTTCCCGCTCTCATCCATGTGGTCGATCTGCACGGCATGGACGGCCAGTTCCTGACCATTCGGCGACATGCCCATGAACTCGCGCTCGAACACGGTTCTCCACGTGTAGCGGGTAACCACCGTCTGCTCCTCGGCAACCTGCTCGTCGATCCCAAACTGGAGGTTCGGGGAGTTGGCGAAGAACGCTCCGGTCAGCGCCTCCCATTCGCGCGGTCCCCGAATCTCGGGAAACCCGGGCGCGTGGTAGACGAAGTCTGGAGCCAACAGCTTCGCCACCTCGGACAGACGCTTTGCGGCCACACCTTCACCGAAACGACGGGCCACCGACTTCATCTCAGCTGACTTGGCCATGCCGCATCTCCTTTCTCTCTCGCCGACGAGGCATCGTTCGGATGGATCCGCGTAGAGCGTCACACTAGTGACGTACCGGCGGAAGGCACAACTGCTACGGATGCCCCGAACGAGAAGATGGCTCCGAACACCCGTTGCGAGCGTGTTCCTAGGTTCAGGGGACGGGGATCGAGGCGAAGCGGACAGGCGAGGGCCTCCCGGCGCCCCGGCAAGAATCTTGCCGGGGAAGGAGCGGCCTCCCCTCAGGCCGGGACGAGGCTGACGGGGGCGCCCAGCCGTACCGGCAGAGACTTCAGGCCCCGAAGCGTGGCGGTGGCTCTGGGGAGGGGCTCACCCGTCAACTTGATCCCAGGATAGGACCGGAGGATCTCCGAGAGGACCACGCGGACCTCCATCTTCCCGATCATGAACCCCAGACAGGCGTGGGCGCCTCTGCCGAAACCGAGGTGCGGATTCGGGTAACGATCGATGACCAGCTCGTCGGGGCGGTCGAACTGCTCGGGGTCGCGATTCGCGGCTGCGATCATGGCCACGACCACGTCCCCCGCCTCGATCACATGGGCCCCCAGGCCAACCATCCGGGTGCATGCGCGGCTCAGCGCATGGACAGGCCCAACATATCGCGCGAGCTCCTCGACCCCGAGATCGAGTGATTCCGCGTGGCGCAGGGCATCGGCGGCACGGCGGTCCTGCAGGATCGTCAAGACGCTGTTGCACATGAACCGGCTTGGCACCTCGAAGCCGGCGTGCCAGAAGGCGCGAACCGAGTTGAGCAGAACCTGGTGGCTGACGCCCGCCCGGCCCTGGTTGCGCGACACGTAGCCGAGGATCCCCTCGGTGGGACGCGCGGCCAGCCAAGTGTCGACCAGGGCGCTGAAGCGCTCCCTCGCTCGCAGCCCGGCTTCCTCGGTGTCGGGGTCGAGCCCAGAGTCCATGCTCCGGTCCAGCTCCTCGTTCTGCTGGTCCCACGTCTCGTCTTTGGGCGGTGGCTCGGCGCCCAGGAGCTTCGAGATCGTTCGCAGCGCGAAGGGTTCGGCGAAGTCCTGCACGAAGTCGAAGGCATCGCGGGATGCAAGGTTCCGAAGCTCCTCACGCGCTCTGGTGGTGGCGTCCTCCTCGAGCTCTCTCAGGTCCTGGGCGTGAACGGCGCTCAATGCGAACTGGCGGAGAGACGTCTGCTCGGGCGGGTCCAGAGTCTGCAGGCTGAGCAAGGGCCGCGGCGTCGGGATGCCGATGCGGCGGAAGTCGGCAGCGAACGTGTCCGAGTCCGTTAGTACGGTCGCGCAGTCGGCGTAACGGGTGAGAATCCATGACCTGAGCTGCTCGTGCCAGAGAACGGCGTCCTCCTCGCGCAAGGACCGATAGGCGGAGTAGGGATCCCGAAGGACATCGGGATGAAGTGGGTTGAACTGAGCGTCATGGTCGGCCACTGCTATCGCCTCTCTCGAGCATCCACCAAGCGTCGGGCCCGGAGGCTTCGGCCTTCGTTCCATCCGCCTGTCCGATTGGTTTCAAGATCTCGATGGGCTAGACGCTGCCACGGCTCAGCCGAATCTGCCGGGCCGTGGCAGCCCGCACCTCAGTGGAGATAGCGCATTGCCACGCCCTCCTTGCTGGGGTATGGCAAGTTCACAACCGGGGAAGATGCCCGGTCAATCTGCTACCGGGAACGTTTCGATGCGCCACCCAGTCACCACGCCCCTCGAGGCGGAACTGCGCGACCCGTTGGTGCCGAGCTGGTCTGTCTGACCAAAGCGTTCGATACCGAGACGTCGCAGAGGTTCCGGGGACAAACGGGCTATGCTACCTCGATTCGCCTGCGAATCTTCATCTCCAACAACAGAATCGCCCGGGTTGCTGAGCGAACGAGCTCCTCGTGGGGGATGAAGGAGGGGTCGGATGCCAAGAGATTCAATACTTCGACCAGTTTGGCCAGGCATTCGTCGCGTTCTTTAACGCGGCCACCCATGAGCACCAGCCTGTGGAAGGTGCTGTCAACCGAATCCGGCAGCACTCCCATTTCTCGGAGGGAATCCTCCCCGTATTGCTCGATCAGAACCTTGCGAACCCAATAAGACACCCCGACAGTGAGACGCTTCTCGATCGGTCCATCTCCCGCTGCGCCGGCCTGTTGATAGGCGCTTCTCACGAGCCTCCGATACCCATGCGACCGACCATTCAGGTCAGGCTTCACTCCGTCGGAGGCCCTGAACTGGTGCCTGAGCTCGACGAGGAACACGGCGACGGCCCGGTAGGCGCGATCTGCGGATTGGGACGCTTTCTCGAGATCCCTCGTAACGGGGAGCGCGGCCCTGATCGCGCGAACCAGGTACTTGCGGAGGGCAGCCTGACTCGGTGCGACGTCGGTTCTTGTCGACGCATTCATCGCCGGGCCCCGGCATGGGGCCGGCGATCGGACGATGGGTGGGATCGGCTCCGCCTCGTTCGCGAATATCCGAGGTTGCGGGAAGTCCGCCTTTCCCTGATCGAGTCGGCCACCCACCGCACAAGACTGGCCCCACATGTCGCCACGGGGAGCGCGGCCCTGGTCGCGCGAACCAGGTACTCGCGGAGGGCAGCCTGACTCGGTGCGACGTCGGTTCTTGTCAATGCCTTCATCGCCGGCCCCTGCATCGGCAGGCGTTCGGAAAACGGCTGGGATCCGCTCCTCCTCGTTCGCGAACGCCCGAGGACTTCCTCTGTGTCGCTCCTGTCATCCGACTTACGCATGCGCCTCGATCCGTGCGTTCTCGGGCCGGGCTCACTCAGCCTGCCGCTCGGAGCCATCAGTCGACGCCCCTCTCGACACCGAAGTCAAGACTTCGCCTCCCATTGCCTGTGGAGTGAGGGGCCGAAGTCGAGCGCTTGATCGCGTTCCGAGTATCTAGGAACGCTCGAGAAACGGGTCCGTGACGCTTCCGTGATAAACACGTGATGAAGACATAATTGAGGGTAACAACGCAAGGCGGTGGTGTCGCACAGATACTGGGCCGCTCCGGGAAACGCGGGCGAGGGCGAAACGGAGTGCGGTCAAGGAACCCTTCTTCCGTGCCCCCAGGAAGGGCGGATCATTGTCCGAGATTAACCACCATGTCGTAGACGACCTAGGCTCAGCAATGTACCGGGGATTGGACTCGTGCCGTGCCACGGCTTCACCCGGCCAGCAGCCCCGCGCGACATGCGGCGCCGTTTGTCTTGGATTCCACCATAAGGTTGGCATGGCCGCAGGCGATAGGGCGTCGTGTGCTCGTTGGCACCAGAGTTGCGCCTGGAAGGCAGGCTGAAAGGATGAAAGTGAAGCTGCCGGCGGCGTTGCTCCCACGCGATGTGATGATCCACCCATCATCGGGTCGACTCCTCATGGCCCCGGGGAAGCTCGAAGTTTCTCGTCTGCCATGTGAGAAGACGTACATGGCTCCACGAGAGATCGCCTCGTACCGCCAGACAGGCAACAGCAGCGGTCTCGGGGCTGAACGAATACAGCGCCCACCCGGCACACCGCGAGGTTGACGCGCTTGGCCAGGAGGCTTGCCTGTCGCCGGGGACCGAGGCCGGGACCGAGTCGAGCGGTCTACCCAAGCCCCGGCCGATGCCCTTCAAGTAGGCCTCCTTCTGGGTCCACGCCGCAAGGAAGGCCGCCGGGCGGAGGGCCTCGGGGAGACGCCCGAGCGCTGCGCGCTCCGCTGGCGACAGGGACAGTTCGGCCAGCCCATCCAGGTCGGAGAAGTGTCGCAACGCCTCGACGTCAACACCCAACTCCGTGCCCCAGGCGACCGCCACCAAGGCCAGGTCCGCCGAACTCGATGAGCTGAACGCAAGGCGCGACGCGAGCCGAGGGCCGCGTACCCTCGGCTTCCCGTGATTGGGATCCCCGCAGAGGACGCACCTCGTGTCGAACTCGAGGTCCTGGGCCGCCACCCCTGCGTACAGGGCCAGCAACTCTCTAAGGACGCGACGACGGGCCACGAACCGACGGCGGTCAATATCTCGAAAGAACCGCGCTGCACGCCGCAGCTCACTAGGCGAAAGCGGCAGTCCGGCCAGGAGATCCTCAGCCACCGGCAGACGGCACCGCCATAAGTGGACCCCCTGGGCAGGGAGGAGCGGAACGGTGAGTGGGCCGTCCCCGCGGGGCGGCACCCTCCAGGTTGCGTCGGCCACCGGCATCATCGTGGTCCTGTCCGGCAACCCTGGCGCGCTATGCAGCCGTGATCGTCACGTATCCCTGTCAACTTGCCAACCACCATACAAACGCCAAACGTTATGCGAGACTCGCGAGGAAACACACCCCACACACCCATTTCGAAACAGCCGAAGCCGCCTCACGCGATCGGCACCCCCATGACCATCCCATGGCCAGGACGCGCACTGTGAAGGGCGGACGGCCGATTGACCAGGCTGCGATGCCCCGCTAGAGTTGATAAGACCGGATGCGAGGCATTTCCTCCGGTCACCCCCCATTCGTCCCCAACGCAGGGAAGGATAGATCGTGCGGGGAGGTGACGCGAGGGGCCAGGGGCCGTTCTGGCCGGCTGAGGTGTCCGTGAAACTCCTCGGTGGGTTCGACCTCCGTCGCCGGGGGGACTCGGTGGCAGTGCCCCTCGCCGCCCAGCGGCTGGCAGCGTTCCTGGCTCTCAAGGATCACTGGCAGCCTCGTTCCCTCGTCGCCGGGATGCTCTGGTCAGATACGACCGAAGAGCGGGCGGCGGCCTCCCTACGCTCGGCGCTGTGGAGGTTGCGGGAACCCGGCCTTCCCCTGATCGAGTCGGCCAGCGACCGCATGAGGCTTGCCCCACATGTCGCCGTGGATGTCCGGGAGGCTCGAGCCGTGGCCAGGCGACTGATCGACCCGACCAACGACTCTGAGGACACTGATCTGTCCGACGAGCTCTTGTCGGTCGATCTTCTGCCGGGCTGGGACGATGCCTGGCTCCTGATCGAGAGTCAGCGATTCCATCAACTCCGCCTGCATGCCTTGGAAGCTCTGTGCGAGCGGCTCACGGTCGCTCGGAAGTACGCAGAGGCGGTAGAGGTTGGGCTCCTCGCCATCTCAGGAGACCAACTCCGAGAGAGCGCCCACAGGGTGCTGATCGAGGCCTACCTCGCAGAAGGCAACACGGTCGAAGCCATTCGCCAATACCGCTCGTATCGCATGGTCGCAGAAGAGTTCCGAGCCGAACCAACCCCACTCATGGAACGTTTGCTCACCAGGCTCTCCTTGGTGTGACGTTTGAAAACCAACACCCCATCCGGACTCGGCGTGGGTGTGAGGGTCGAAAACTCTGATCCTCAGGGTTGAGTGTCGCCCGACACGGCTCATTCTTGGAACTCATCGTCTTCAAGTGGAGACTCACCGGTATCCACCACGACGGTGTGGAGCTCGAACGAACACCACTCCTGCAGCATCCTCAGCGACCGATCCCGGGGCCACAGCGCCGGATCCGTGTACCACCCGTTCAGCTCTTCTTCGAAGAGCTCCGTGTGATGACGGGCCAGCCATCCGGCGAGCTCGTCCTCATCCTCGACCTCGACCAGGTACACGGTGCGCTCTTCGTTGACCTCGGCCAAGGTGAGGGGATGCGAGGTGGAGGAGGGATCGGCGGCATTGATCCAGTCGACGAAGGGCTGGTTGTACCGGAGGATCAGGGCCGCTCGATTGAGCATGATCGTTGCGCTGAGGGCATCTCGGGCAGGTCAACGGTCCCCTCGCTCATGCCGCAAGCGCATGGTACTCGTGGATCAGCCCACCGAGCACCGCCCGGCGACGAACATCGCAAGGACGTACCGGCGCCCTCCCGTCCATTGGCCGGTCCGGGACTGCGAGGGCCAAACCGCGATGCGGCCGCTCGCCGTTGTAATGGTCCGTGTAGGTCCGCAGGATCCGTTCGAGGTGGCGGCGACCGAGCACCAGGAGGTGGTCGAGGCACTCGGCCCGGACGGTCTCGACCCATCGTTCGGCGTATGCGTTCGCCTTCGGCGCCCGGATTGGGGTGAGGATCACCTCGGTCCCCTCGGTCCGGAACACCTCCTCGAACGGACCCGAGAACTTCGCGTCCCGGTCGTGGATGAGGAACCGCGCCGGGGCCGTTCCCTCGGCGGCGCCCAGGGCGAGGTTCCTCGCCTGCTGGGCGACCCAGGCCGAGTCGGGACGGGCGCTCACCCCAGCTGCCCCTGGCCTGCGCTCGGAGGAACTCAGACCAGCTCGGCCCGTTCCGTCTCGGGGCCGGACCGAGGCCGTTTCGCCGAAGCAGGGTCCTGATGGTCGTCGCTCCGACCCTGATCCCGAGCTTACGCAGCTCCCCGGAGATCCTGACGCACCCCCACCTGGAGTTCTCCCGGGTCATCCGAAGGACCAGTGCCTGGACCTCTGGGTCCAGGGGCGGCCTCCCGGGCCTCCTTCCTCGCCCGAAGGTCCACTTCCTCCGGACCAGTTCCCGGTGCCATCGCAGGAGCGTGCTGGGGGTGACCATGAACGAACCCCACCGGTCCCGGGGAAGGACCCGGCTGGCCGAAGCCAGCAGCACCCGATCGAGGCGCCGCAGCCTCGGGCGGCCGGCCTTCCGGCGAAGGACCCGGACCTGATGGCGCAGGACGAGGATCTCCAGGTCCTTCGAGCCATCGTCCGGGCGTCCGCTGGCGAGGGGTGCACAGATGATTTTCTGAGCAGGTACGTTCTCAATCGACTGGCAACGCAGTACCTGATACCCCTGATCGACACGGGTGTCGAGATCGAGGCACCGGACGGCGACCTGAGGTCCATTGCGGGACGGGTGAACGTCGTACGCCCGGGCCCGAGTTGTCTAGAAGCCCTGGGGATGACCTCCGAGGAAGCGGCCACGGCGGAGCTTCGGAACCGCCGACGGCCCGGCTACGTCCCAGAGGACCCCTCGGCGGCCGTCATGCCCGGCAACATGCTCATCGCGGGGGCCGCGGTCCTGGAGTTCCTGAAGCTTGTTCATGGACTGTTCGAGGGATCTGCGCCCGATCGATACTGGGCCTACTCCGCACGATCGGGAGAGCTACGGGCCTGTCAGGCCTCGGGCGGTGCCTGCTCGTGCACAGCATGGGCAGCTCGGGGCGATGCTGGCCCACCTCCTCTGCTCTCTCCGCACGTCGGAACCAACGTCGGCGCTCGGCGCGAGCTTCGCAAGCTCGGAATCCGATTGGGCGCCACGACCATCAGAACCATCCTCTGAAGGGAGGGGATTGGCCCGGCCCCTCGGCGCGGTGGACCAACCTGGACTGAGTTCCTTCGAGTCCAAGCCGAAGGGATCTGGGCCTCACTTCTTCACGGTCGAGACCGCGTGGCTGAGGACCCTGTACGTGTTCTTCTTCATCGAACTCGGCTCCAGGCGAGTGCATCTCGCCGGCGTGACCGCCCACCCGAACTCGATCTGGGTCGCCCAGCAAGCACGCGACTTGGCCGCCGACGGCCGCCTCGACCACGTCCGGTTCTTGGTACACGATCGTGACGCCAAGTTCTCGGGTCCATTCGACGAGGTGTTCCGGACGGAGGAGGTCCGAGTCATCCACAGGCCGATCCGGGCCCCGAGGGCCAACGCCGTGGCCGAGCGGTGGGTCGAGACCGTCAGAGCGGAGTGCCTCGACCGCACCTTAGATCTTCGGTTGCCGACATCTGGAGGGCGTTCTGCGCGTGTACGTGAAGCACTATAACCGTCAGCGGCTCCACCGGAGCCTGGATCTCGCCGCACCGGCCGGCCCACCATCCCCGTCAGTGCCGCCTTCACCTCTTCGTGTTCGACGACGTGAGGCGCTGGGCGGCCTGATCCATGAGTACCACGCCGATGCCGCGTGATGATTCAAGTTTTCGCGCCCCACAGGCTCGGACCCACCGTCGCACCACCGTGTGCAGGAGGAAGAACAGCACCGAGGGATGCTACGGAAGGCGCTGGTCAGGGGGCGAATCGGAGTTTCTGCACCCTATACAGGATGCGAGTGACGGCGAGGAGGGCCCGATCGGGGGAAGAGGACAGAGGCCCGAGCTTGGCATCGCTCACCTGCTCCGTCTGCGGACGCCCGCTCCGCCGCTGCGCCGGCTGCCGAACCACCACGTGCTCCGCGCCGTGGTGTGTTGAGTGTCTGGTGAACGGGATGGACCTTCCGCCCTGCGGTGGCGGAGGTCGTTCTCGAGCTGCTATCCGGGGAAGAGCAAGAGCTCGATGAAGACCCGGGGTAGGAGCGGTTTGGGAGCGGCGTCTTTCCCGCAGATCCCGGGGCGGGGAACGGGTCAAGACCCCAGGGTCACGAGTACGTCATCCACTTGGTCCTTGACCGGCCGCGTCTCAACGTGTCCTTTCCACCGCGCCTCGACGTCGGTATAGTTGAGGAGGATGATCTAGGAGGTCCGCGCCAGAGTGCCTCACCCTTCCTCTAGAGTGGATCTATGATTCGTGACCTCGTTGCTCTGGACATCGGGACCAAAGAACTCGACCCCGCCCGATCAGATCCGAGCGGTTGGCCTATGTGGGTCGGCTTGTAGATGAGCACTGCCACACCACGCCCTGCACCCCCATCCGAGATCCCACGCGAGTTCCTCCGAGAGGAACTCGGCCAAGCCATCGAGATGTTCCGAACATTATGGTCGCTTGTGGTTCAAGTGGGTGTGGGGTTGGTGGCCGCCAACGTGGCTCTGCTCGGGTGGGCCGTTAGCAAGCGTCTCATCACCCCCGTGATGTTCGGTTCCTTGTTCCCGACCGCAATCGTGGTTCTGGTCGAACGAATCCGCAAAGCGATGGCTCCGGTTGTCTTCACCGCCGTTAGCCTTGAAGATCGCTTTGCGTTCGATCGCAGCTCAGCCGACGAAACCGGAGAGGATGCGCGCGATCAGTAGTCTGCGTATACCCGTCCGGTTCGACAGACCTCTTCGTGTGTCGATGCTGAGCGTTGCCGCCGCACAACTAGTTTCACCGGCGTTTCTAGTGTTTGTCCCGGGCTGGCAATGGTTCTAGTAAATGAGCAGGTCTCAGTTGAGATCCACGACGACGGGGAAATGCCCTCGGGTACCCACACGGGAGGGTCGCCTTTCGGAACATCCAGATAGGCCCATCATGACGATGATCGGCAATCGGGGTGTTGACCGACTTGACTCCGGTTAGCCCGCAGAAAGACCCTAGCCCTTCCAGTTCACGGGTTGAGGTTGCACCTCCCACGTAGAAGGGTGTTGGGTAAAGAAACTCGATCGCAGGCGACACCCCGGGGAGAGACCAACGGTGCTGCCTCTTCGACCGGTCGTCCTCGATCGCCCATCCGGATATGGATCTCAGCCAGGGGCTCGACCGTGGCAGCACGGCTAAGCGGCATGCCTGTAAGGCACGGAAACCTCGATTCGCCTGCTGAGCAGCACCTCCGTAGCATCCGCCGGTGCTCTTCTTCCTCCTCTATGCGGTGGTGCGCCGGTGGCTCCGGGTCGCCGGCGGCACGTCACGCGAGCGTGGCCTCGAGCTTGCCCTCGATGGCGAAGTCGCGGGCCTGCTGGGTGGCCCAGGCGGAGTCGGAGTGCACCGTGACACCGTGAGGGGTACGCATATCCGGTGTCACGCTGCTTCCCGGTAGTACTCATGGATGAGCCCGCCCAGCCGATCGCGGCTCCGGACTGCACCGACCCTTCCGGGACTCGATGAATTGGGAGACGAGGGACAGGCGAGCCGCAGCCCTCGGTGCGGGCGCTCGGCGTCGTAGTGCGCGATGAACTCCCGCAGGACCCGCTCGAGGTGGCGTCGCCCGAGGATCAACACGTGGTCGAGGCACTCCCGGCGAGCCGTCCTCACCCACCGCTCGGCGAAGGCGTTGGCCCGAGGCGCACGCACTGGCGACTTCACAATCCGGACGCCTTCGGAAAGGAACACCTCGTCGAAAGGTCCTGAGTACTTGGCATCGCGATCCCGGAGCAGGAAACGGACGTTCTCCGAGCGGTCGGCGATGACAAGGTTCCTTGCCTGCTGGGTGACCCAGGCGGAGTCCGGATGAGCCGTGACACCACACAGGTGCACCCTGCGAGTGGACAGCTCGATCACGAACAGGACGTAGATCTTCTTCAGCCACACCGTCTCCACCGTGAAGAAGTCCGACGCCAGGATGCCGGCGGCCTGCTGGCGAACGAACTCCTTCCACCCGGGTCCGCTCCGGCGAGGTGCCGGGCCGAGACCGTGCCGGCGAAGGACCGCTCGGATCGTGGTGGCCGAGACCCGGACACCAAGCTTCAGCAGCTCGCCGCGGATCCTGAGGTAGCCCCACATCGGGTTGTCCCTCGCCATTCGAACGATGAGCTC
>WNGA01024553.1_pt1 | contig 12261 bp, 4 predicted proteins | sample 5400061 | NCBI WGS metagenome assembly WNGA01 (sample SAMN13153366, study PRJNA577476) | soil metagenome | isolation source: 100 cm soil or saprolite under grassland replicate 2 | place: USA:California | collected 2016-06-15
CTCTGTGGATTGCTAGCCGCCGTTGTCGCGTCACGAGGAAATGTTGTCGACATGTTGCGTCGCGGCGTCACGCCGGCCCCACGTGAGCTTGGCTTGCGACGCGTGTTCGCCACCGGTGTGATTGCGCTGGCGTGCGTGCTGCTCGTCTCCCTGACACTCGTGGGCCGCAGCCTGCGCCATGTGCTCAACGTCAACCCCGGATTCGACGCGCACGGCGTGTTGACGTTGCCGCTTTTGGTGCCGTACCCCGACCCCAGACGCGCGTCGTTTCTCTCCTCGCTTCACAGTGCGCTCGAGGAACGTTTGGGACGCCGCACGGTTTCAGTCATCAACGAACTGCCATTGACACACGACGGGGGCCGCCGGTTCATGCGCATCCGGTCGACTGAGCCCGCACGCGAAGTCGTGCTGCGCGAAGCTGGGACGGCCTACTTCGAGGTGATGCGGATAGCGATTGTGGCCGGCTGTTCGTTCGATGCGCGCGACAATGCCGCCGCTCCGCCCCGCGTGGTGGTGAGCCAATCGCTGGCCGAGCGATCGTTCGCCGGCGAGCAACCGATCGGGCGGCAAATCAGTTTGGGGCCCGGGCCGCGTGCGCCAATGGCGGAAATCATCGGGATCGCCGGCGACGTCAAGCATCGCGCACTCGATGATGAGGGGTTCTTGCCAACCGTGTACCGGTCTGCCTGGCAGGCGCCCTCGGGCTCGATGATTCTTGTTGTCCGAAGCCAGCGCCCCAACGCCGATGTGGTCGCCGCCGTGCGGGAAGAAGTGGCGCGGCTCGACGGTGATGTCCCGTTCACGCCGTGCGATCGATGCCGGATGTGCTCGCGGCGTCGCCAGGCGTGCCTGCCCGGCGTGTGCTGGCCGCGACCTTCATGGGCTTCGCGCTGCTGGCGATCGTACTCGGCGGGATTGGACTGTTTGGGGTCGTGGCGCATGACGTTGCATGCCGACCTGCGGAGCTTGCGCTTCGGCTCGCGCTGGGTGCCGATCCGACGCGCATCCTGATGCGCACCCTCGGGCAGGGCGCATGGATGGTGGGAGCGGGTCTGGCGGTGGGCGGCGTCTTGTCGATCTGGGCGGCGCGCGCGCTCGGCAGCATGCTGTTCGCGACGGGTCGTTTTGATCTCGTCAATGTCGCCGTCGCGGCAGCGGTGCTTATGGTTGTTGGTGTTGGCGCTGTCCTACCTGCAGCGCGACGCGCGGCGCGCACCGATCCTCTGAGTGCCCTTCGCAGCGAATAAGGTCAAGCCGACTGTCGCAGAAACTGCAAATATCACTGTTGATGTTCTGTGGAAACTCGTTCCAGACCGAGGACGTGAGAAACAATCCGGTTCAGCGCTCGACGATCGTGTAGTCGGCTTGAACTTAGCGGCAAGAGTCCGTCCACCGCTGTAGCGCACAGATGTCGCGCACATCACGCGGCATCGAAGCTGCGGCTACCGGTGCTCCATAGGTTTTCTACGCGAACGGTCTCCGGCGCGTGATGCGCGCGCGGGAAGTATTCGCGCGCGCCTGGCGTCCGCGCGAACAATCACCAACGTCTGGTTCGGCTTCGGTGGCGCCCCCCGTGCCGTCGACAATCGTCGCATTGGTGAATGCCAGCACGACCTGATGCTCAGCCTGTCGTGACTGTTACCGAGACCGCGATCGGACTTGCGAGCAGCATCGCGATCAGAAAGCGATGAATACACATCGAGGTCTCCACTGGATTGAGTCGTCAACACCTAACCGTTTAATCCACTTCGAAGAATGCGCTTGGCCGTGACGGAGGTCAGGGCAGCGCCCGGTACGTGAAGTTCCGGAATCGAACTTCTCCCGATCCCGCGGCGTACAGCGCCGGCCGCAGACTGAGGAAGTCATACCCCACGTTGTGGTGGTAACCGGAGACTTCCATTCCGCGGTCGTAACGCTCCCACGTCTTGCCGTCTACGCTGTAATGGATGGTGACGATGTGGCGGTCGTTGCGAAGGCGCAAGTGCAGCGTGCGTCCAATGTGCGATGGCTTCGCGCCCGGACGCTCGATGCCGTAGCTGTGCATGATGAAGTTGCTGCTCGAGTATCCGAGGCCCACATACAGCCGCTGGTTGTAGAACAGCAGCACCCCGGCGGTCGCCTCCGGATCGGCGTCGATCTCGACTTGGAATTCGTACGCGTGATCACCGGTCACAAACCACAACGGCGAGCTATCCGCTGGGCGCGTCCCCTTGGCTTTCAACACCAAGGCGTTGCTTTCGTATCGATACCGATCGCGATCCGTGTCCGTTCCCTTGTAGAAGCTCCATTGGACACCCATGCGATTCGTCGAGAAGTCATCTGAAAAGGCGAAGCCATGGGTGCCGGTACTCGACGGCAAGGGTTTCGGAATCGGCCGGTCGACGTCGTGCGTCGTGCGAAACCAACCGTCGTCCAGCCACTCAATGGGCTGAAGCAGCGTTTGGCGGCCCAGGTTGTAGAAGCCGTTTTCGTAGGCGTGGTAGACCATCCACCACTGCTTGTCCGGTCCTTCGACGAGCGTCCCGTGCCCTTTCGACCACCAATGTTCCGCTGACGATTGCGTCCTGACAATCGGGTTGTAAGGCGAGTTTTCCCAAGGCCCTGCAATATTTTTCGAGCGCGCGACGACGATCATGTGTCCTGTTGGAGGACCTGCGGTGCCCCCCTGCGCGAGCACTTGATAGTAGTAATCGCCTTTCTTCAGGATCTTCGGGCCCTCCTGCGCGAACCCCTCCACAATCCAGTCCTTCGGGTATTGCCAGCCCTCGTAGATCTTCTTTTCCTCCCCCACGATCGAAAGACCGTCGTCCGATAACGGCACGAGATACCCAGCACTGAGGAACAAGTAACGTTTGCCGTCAGGGCCAACAGCATGGCCCGGATCGATCCGCCGGTTCTTCAGATCGATCGGCTCGCTCCACGGGCCACGGATATTGTCGGCCCAGATCACGTAGTTGGAACGATACGGACCGATTCCCGGGAAGTAGATGTAGTAACGATTCGCGTGCTTCACGAGATCCGGCGCCCAGACAGAGCCCACGTTCTTGAACAACGTCGGAGCGACCGGTTGCCAGTTGATCAAGTCGCGCGAATGCCAAATCACCAGACCTGGATAGGCATCGAACGAGGAAAAGGTCATGTAATAGTCGTCGCCGTCTTTGAGAATCGACGGATCCGGATGATCGCCGGCCACGATTGGATTCAAGTACGTGCCGTTGCCGAGATCAGCCTTGCGCTGCCCTTCAATCCCGCGCGCCCACGTGGTCTGCACAGGCGTCGTCGCGGGGAGAAATGCACGTGCGCGCATCCACTCGATCCAGCGATCGACCCAGCCCGAGGTGGTCCCGAGATCTGTGCGTGTGCCAAAGCCGTGCGGCCCGTCCTCGTAGAGGTGCAGTTCCGCCTTCCCACCGGCGCGCCGCATCGCTTGATAGAAGAGCACGCTGTTCTCGAGCGGCACGCTGCTGTCTTCTGCCGTGTGAACCAGAAACACGGGTGGCATGTCGCGCCGAACCTGCTGCTCGAGTGACCAGCGCTCGACCTGCATGTCCACAGGGTTTGCGCCGAGGAAATTCCTCCGGGAATCGGCATGTGCAAACGGCAGGGTCATCGTGATCACGGGATAGAGCAACGCCACGAAATCAGGTCGCGCGCTCACGGCATCGAGGGTCGAACCGGTGCGGCCCTCGGGCGCGTCGAAGAGCGTCGCCGCCGACGCCGCGACGTGCCCGCCCGCAGAAGCGCCCATCACACCAATGCGATCTGGACGAATGCCGAACTCGGACGCGCGTGACCGCAGCAGTCGAATCGCGCGGAGCACGTCCTGCAGCGGCGCCGGCTGGCCGTACTCCGCGAGACGGTACTTCAGGATGAACGTAGCGACGCCGGCTGCCTGAAGCCGCTGCGCCACACCCGCCGCCTCGTTGGCCATCGCGAGGCGCGCGTAGCCTCCACCCGGACACATGATGACAGCCGTGCCGGTCGGTGGCCCTGACGGCGGCACATACGTCAGTGTGGGGACTTGCACGTTGTACACGCGCCCGTCCTCGAGTCGCTCGTCACCACCATCGCGTTTCGCACCAGGCACGCCTTCCGACCAAAGCGGAATCGCCGGCGGTTCAGCACGCGGCGTGATGCGCACGGACTGGATGCGCCCCTTGAACCACGACACCCGGTTCTGCCGCACCCCAATGGACGTCCGTCCTTCGCCGAGCGGCGCAAAGCCCGTTATCCCCGTCAACTCGCGCACACCGTCGACGTAATGCGCCATCGTTGTGCCGTCATAGATCAGCGTGGCGACGTGCCATATCGCGGCGGGGTGGGTGATGTTACGGTCAAGCAGCGTGAGGTGTCGGTCACCTGAGCGCAGATAGGTGTCAAGCGCCCACCGCTGCTCCTTCATGCGCAGTTCGATCAGGGCACGATTCTCTGTGCTCGACTCTTGGATGTGAAAGAAACGCTGCTCTTCAGGGCCGTCCGCCGCGGGTTGAAAGAGGATCTCGATCGTGAATTGCTGCAGCCCCTTCAGTGGGTTCACGTCGAGGAACAAGCCGTCGCTGGCGCCATTGAATTCGATGGCCGCCCCGCGTTCGGTCTGCACCACGCGCGGCGTTCCGACAACCGTCACGGCGTGACCGCCGATCTGCCGCAGGTTGTCGAGGCGCCAGGTGACCGGCGTCGGCGTCTGACCACTCACGTGCGGAACGGTGAGCAACGCGAGAGCAACGACGGCGACGAAGCGAGGTTTGCCGGTCACCTTCACCTCGTCTTAGCGATGATTGAACGGCCCGGCGCCGACGATCACCAGCGACGGGACGCGGTGTGTGGCGTCGATTGGGAGAAAAGCGATAGGCGCCCAGCCGACATCTCCAAGGAGATCCGGATCGCGCGCAACGTTGTAGTCGGCGAGCGGATCGACGAAGTGATTTGCCGATGCCGCATCGTGCAGCGTCCCGTCGACATAGATCGCGCGACCATTGGTGAAGCGCGCGATGAACTGATCCGGCGTGACAGTGTTTTCGGTGCGGAAGAAATTGTTCTCCGCATAGATTCCCGACGTCACCGGCAGCGGCTGGACTCCCACGCCCCAGCTGTAACTGTGCACGGCGGGATCCGGAATCAAATAGTAGTTGTTATAGACGTGGAGCTGTCCGTAGCGCAGACGCGGCACACGTTGACCGAGATTCTGGAACAGGTTGTGATGCAGCGTGACACGCAGGCGTCCCACATCCGCCAGCGCGTTATCTGACGAACCGATCAACATTGTCTTGTCGTGATTCACGAAGCGGTTGTACGACACGGTCACGCGATCTGACGCGTTGGTGATGTCGACCAGGCCGTCGTGCATCTGATATTTCGCGTTGAAGTACGTCGGCAGTGTCGACGAGTCGATGATCGCGCGATCGCGGAACTCGTTGTGATCGATCCAGACGCGTTCTGTCTCGCGCAGCGAGATGGCGTCGTACTCGGAATCCCAAGCGCCAGTTCCTGCCCAGGTCCCGTCCGGGTTTCTGTTCGGCGTCCATGCCGGGAAGCAGTCGTACACGTCTTCGAAGGTAATGTTGCGAATGATGATGTTGCGGCGTCGCGTCGATGACGAGCCGCGCAGATCGAGCCATGCGCCGCGAATGGTGGCCCGTTTGTCGAGGCCAGCAATGGTGGTGTTGTCAGGCACGCGCATGCGAACGCGCGCGGACTGCGCGGCCGCAGATGCGCGCCGCGCCGACTCGAGCGAACCGGTAGTGTTCGCCGGAGGATTGGCGCCCCAGGGCCCAGCGGGATCGTAAAACGCGAGGAACGACTCCAGCGTGTAGCCATTCCGGTAGTAGTCCTCGCACGCAAGCGGGTTGTTCTGATTATCGACGTTGGCGTCGATCGTCCCGTCGATGTAGATGATGCGCGGCGCGCCAGCGGGCATCGCTGCAAGCGCGGCCGCCAGTTCGTTGCGTGTGCGCACGACGAACACGAAATCGTCAGTCGCGTCGGCGCCGCCGGTGACGCCCTCGCCGATCGACGCGAAGCCGTCGTTGGGCGCCAGCACCTCGCGGCCAAGGTCGCGCTTCTCTGCCGATCCGACGATTCCCGTCAGGCCAGCAAGACACGCGACGACGGCGATCCTCTTGAATGCGTACATGAAAGTTCCTCCCCGAGATACCGTGAGGTGTTACTGCGGCGATCCGCTGTCGAGGGCGCGAATGAGCGCGCTCATGTGGCGGATATACGCGGCGGTGGAAATGCCTGTGAGTTTTTCGTCTGGAAACAGGGACGTGTCGGTTTCATCGCCGACGTACGTCTGCGAGAAGTCGCCGGGCGCGACTGCCTTCGAGCCTGGCCGGCGGTACGGATAGCTGTTGTAGCCGAGCGGCCCAGGCCAGTAGCCCTGCACGTTCAGGCGTGTGATTGCTTCAGCAGCGGTGAGCCGCCTATCGCTCTCAACAGCAAAGTAACGAGGCAGCGGCATCACGCCGGCGCCGGGAGCGAGTGGCGAACCCTTCGTCGCTTCTGCAGGCGCGAGCGCCTTGGCGTCCGCATACTGCTTGCGCAGTGCCGCAAGATCAACGCGTCGAAACGCGCTGTAGTGGGCGAGCGTGTTCTTCGGGTTGTAGTCGAAATAGTAGCGCCCGTTTACGACGTTCGAGCCTTCACGATGAACGTAAATCGGCTTGTCGGTACCGATCTCGATAAATGTCGGATGCGTCGTCCCCGGCCGAGTGGCGACTCCTGGCGGCAGCGTCAACCGCTCCAGCCAATCGAGCGCTTCGGGAATGCGCGCGAGGAACTTGGTATCGCCGGTCAGTCGATAGAACTTGATCAGCAACCCGAGATTGGTGGCTGTCGTGTGCGTGGCCAGCGCGTTCGGTTCGTAGGTGCGCGCCGCCGCTGGCTTGAGATCTGAGGTGTACTGCAGCGCCCACCCCGGTTGCGGCGGACCCTGCTGCGTCACGAGAAACGCGTTCATGCCTCGCGTGATCGCATCGAGCACGCGCTTTTCGCCGAGCGCCCGATAACACATCAACAGAAAATCGATGTTCTCCGCCGCCACGTCATCATTGAAGGTGAGATACGACGTGTAGTCGGGATTCCCGTGATGTGAAAACTCGTACTGAAGCGGGAAGCGCTGAGGCCACGCGCCAATCGGGTACTGGCTGTCCAATATGAATTGGATCGCCTTGTCGAGCGCCGGCTTGTACTTCGGATCGCGCTTCTCGACGTACATTCGCAGGAGCAACTTCGCCGATTCTGCGGTCCCCGCATCGTCGAACGTCGCATTGCCCCAGTAGTGCTGAAACTCCTCCATGCGCCACGCGTTACGGCCCACGGTGTCGTACCACGCACGCAGCGAGCGATCGCCACCGAAGTCGGCAAGATAGTTCCAGCCTCCCGAGGGATGCTGCGCCCAGATCAGCGCGCCGGACACTTTCTCCGCGGCTTGATAGAAATACTCGTCGCGCGTGGCGTGATACGCATCGAGAAACAGGTGCCCCATCGTCGCGGTGCCGGGCGGCTGAATCCAGATTTGCGTGTCGCGCGCCTCGAGTTCTCCCCACCGACGCGACATGTCGGGCAAGTACGCCCAGACATAGCCGCCGTTGGTGCTCACCTTCTCCACCATGAACGTGGTCGCGCGTTTCATGGTGTCGAGGATCTGCTGGCGGTCCTGCTCCGTCGCGTTACCGGGGGCCGCGGGAGCAGTCGCAAGAGCGACCGCAAGCGCCGCCGCGATTGTGCTACTACGTGCCAGGCTGAACATACGGAACCTGCGCAAAGAGACGGCGCTCGTGACCTCGAGGATCGTTCACGACTTTTGTCGTGGTATCGAAAATCATCGTGGCACGGCGCGACCAATCGTATGTAGGCCACTGCGGAATGGCCGCGTTATTCGGATCGCCGGTGCGTGCGAACGTGAGCCATGTGTTGCTCATTTGCGCCGCCAGCCGCTTCGCGTCCTCGCCAGTGCCCACTTTGTCAGCCACGAGGACGAGGTTGTCGAAGCCGAACGGAACGTCGAGGCCATGATGAGCACCCCATCGTCCACCGTCGATTGGGGTTCGCCAGTCGAACTGGTACACCCAGGTGCGATCCGCAGCTTTGGGCTGTGCGGCACGTCGCTCCGCCTCGATCACCTGACCGCGCCACGAGCGTGAGTCCGTCGTGGCGGCAAAAAAGACGTCGGCCGGCGAGTCGTGCGGATACAGGCGCCGGTACTCGGCAATCACGGACCCGCGATCGAGCGTTCCCATGAACGGTGAGTGTGCTTCGAGCTTCGGCTGCAGCGTCTCCCACGTCAACTCGAAGATGGACGCATCCCCGCGTCCAATCAGGGTGCGCGTTTCGTCGCGTGTGTTGCCGAGGATCATGGGCACTTTCGCCGACAGCGGCGGTGCGTCGGGGTCGAAGGGATCGCGCTGGAGCGAGCGCCCGTCTTTGACCGGCCCGAGATACGCCGCTCGGCGGCTCACTTTGACGAGCTCCTCCATCGGCAGCGTCGCGAGCTCACGTACCCGATCACGCGGGAGTTCCAATGCCGCGAGAATTTGCGATGCATGCGTCGTCGCGGTCGTGGTGCGGCTCGCTGTGATCTGCTGGCCGCTCATCGTGATGACGCGATGAAACAACCCGTGCGCTTCCGGCATGGCCATCAGCGTCGCGCACTTCGCGCCGCCGCCTGACTGCCCGAAGATCGTCACGAGATTGCGGTTGCCGCCGAATTCCTCGGCATGGTCGCGCACCCACTCGAGCGCGAGGATCAAATCGAGAATGCCGACGTTGCCCGAGTCGGCGTAATCCGGACCGGCGAGTTCGGCGAGATAGAGGTGGCCGAACGCGTTGAGGCGATGATTGACCGTAACGACCACGGCATCGCCGCGATGCGCGAGGCGCCCACCGTCCGCCTCGAGCTCGTTGCTCGTGCCGCTCGAATAGGCGCCAGGATGGAACCACACCATCACGGGCCGTTTGCCGCCATCGCGGAGCGCAGGGGTCCAGATGTTGAGATGAAGACAGTCCTCACTCTGCACACGATCGCGCATGCCGGGCTGTGGAGCGATCGGGCCGAACTCGATCGCATCGCGCACGCCGCCCCAGGCTTGCGGTGAGATCGCCGGCAGGAATCGGCGACGTGATGTGTCCGCACCGTACGGGACACCCCTGAATGCGGCGAGACCCATGGCATCCCGTATGCCCCGGATCCTGCCGTAAGCGGTGGTCGCAACAATGGGCTCCGGTGCCGCGAAGCCCGAAACACCAAGGCCCGCCACACCGAAGCCGATCGTTTTCAACGCGGTTCTACGTTGCACTGATCGCACCTATCCATCAGACTGACCCAACCCACCCGCCCTACCCGCCCTAAAAGACGAACCGCAGGCCGACTTGGATCTCGCGCCCGTAGCTATCGACGCGCTTCCTGGTCACGCTGCCGAAGTTGGAGCTGCCAAACGTCGTGTCAGGCTGATCCCAGACAATGTGGTTGAGCGCGTTGTACGCTTCGAGCCGCGCCTCGATGCGGTAGCTGTTGCGAATCGGGAACGACTTGGTCAGCGTCATATCCATGAACCAGGCGCCTGGACCGGTGAGGCCGTCGAAGTACACCGGATTGGTACGCGGCGTGAACGCCGGCTGCGCGGCGAAGACGCTCGTGTCGAACCACCGATCGCGTGTCGGCGAATCGAGCTTGGGATCGCCGCTGACGGCGTTGGCGTCGGTGAAGAGCACGGGGCGGCCCGAGTAAATGCGGACGGCCGTCGTGTACTGCCAACCGCCGAGGACGTAGTCGAGCGCGGACGGCATGTCAGACAAGAACGCGCGATCGCGGCCGACTGGTACCTGCCACGTCAAGGCACCCGTGAGCCGATGCTCGGGCAGCGACGGGTTCGGTGGCTGCCAGTGCCAACCGTCTTTGCCGCCCGTCTGAAGCACTTGATATTGCTCGATGTCACCCAGCCAGTTCTCGATGTGATCACGCTGGAAGGCGTAAGCCGCAAGGAAGCTGATCCCCGACTTGAAGGGCCGCTGCACGCGCAGATCGATGCTGTGCGTTTTCAAGTTGCGGCCGCCGCTGGTGTTGGTCTGGTTGATGGCGCCGTACTGCGGATAGGGCACGAGCAGACTGCCGAGCGCAACAGTTGCGTTGTTACGGAGCGAACCCGGGAACACCTCGCGCGTGAGGTAATTGCGGAACGGGTTCGCAACCTGTGTATTCAGCAGCGCACCGTACTCGTAGGTGAACGCCGGATCGCGCATGTTGAGATTCAGCGTATAGGGCACGCGCGAGCCCCAATTGAAGAAGTACGCCGCGTCAAGGATGATGTTGCCCCACAGCTCCTTCTGATACGACACGCTGACGCGGTCGTTGATCTGCGGCCGCAGCTCGTATTGATCGAAGCTGACAGCGCCGCCAAGGCCTGTGTAGCGACCGAGAGTCTGGCCGGTGGGCTGCTGCACGGGGTTGTTCGTCGGGAAGGGATCGGCGAGCTGCTGCTGCGGCCTACCATTGGCGAGACCCAGCGTTGTGGTCGTTTGCGCAAAGCCCGCGTATTGGTTGACGAAGTCGCCGAGCGTATCGCGCACGTTGGTGATCGGCATCAGAAAGCGGGCGTATGCGAAACGCACGACCGCATCATCCATCAGCCGATAGTTGAGTCCGAAGCGCGGCATGAAGTTCGTCCAGGAGGTCTCCCACACGCGCGGACTCTCCTCCGTGGTAAACTGCCAGGTGCCGTTATACGACCAGCTGTATCCCCTGCTGGACATGAGCTGCGCGGCCTGCGCCGGCATGTTGGGCGGCGTGGCCTGCATCTCCGGAATCGGCTGCGTCAAATCCAGTCCCTGCGACAACCGATTGTCGGGATCGGTCGCACCTGGTTCGTACTCCCAGCGAAGCCCGAGGTTCAGGGTCACTCGATCGCTCAGCTTCCAATCGTCCTGGAAGTACGCCGAGTACCCACGCAGATTCGGCGTCTGCAGTGGCACCAAGCGCGCCGAGGTCTGGTTGTCGAGCGCGCCGAGCAGGAACGTCGCCCACTGGTTTCCAGTGCTCGCAACCTGAGGGCTATCGGAGCTGTTGGCTGTGAGCGCTGAGTTGAACACGAGATTGATCGGCTCGAAGCGCGCGGCCTCGCCGTAGTAGGCCCGGACTTCGCCGCCCCACTTCATGTTGTGATCGCCCTGGTAGCGGTTCATCCGTGCCGACACGTTCCACGCGTCGGGATGCTGGTACCACTCGCGCCCTTGTCTCCCTAAGCGGTTGCTCGTGTTCGTGCCGGTGCCCGCTGTCACGTCGAGCGCGGGATAGTACACGTAGCCGCTGTTGTACAGCGACGAGTACCATCGGCTCGGCCAGACGCTCGCGAGCCCATCGCCGCCGAGCAACAAAGAGGGGTTATAGAACTCGTCCACCATGTTGTAGAAGCTGCCGCGCACGTTCAACGTCGTTCGGTTGGACATGACCCAGACCGCGTCACCGGCGACACTCATCCCATCGCGATTACTGCCGGACAGCGGGAAGAATCCCGCGCCGCCGCCGATCGGGTTGTCCTGATACAGATCCGCCTTGAACACGCCGGCGCGGGCAAACACCTTGAACGCATCGCTGAAGTTCACATCGAAGCGCTGCGAGAAATTCCAGTACTCCACCTTTTCGCTCACGCTGTACTGGAGGTTGTCGACGTTCCCGGGAAGATTTGGCAGCGGAATGTTCGCGAGAAGCTGCATCGCCACCGGATCGAACATCGAGCTGGGGATCACGTTGCCCGCGAACGGTTGCCGAACGACGCGCCCGCTTGCATCCAGCGTCGAGCTGAACGGGTTGTAGATCGTGCGGAGGGTGCCGTTCGACAGCCGCGACTGACTGAAGTCGCCTCGCCGTTCGAGCTCAGTCGGCACCGTGCGGACCACCGACAGCGGACGGTTGTCGTTCCATTGTTCGAATGAGGTAAACGAGAAGATCCTGTTGCGTTTGATCGGTCCGCCCAGCGTGCCGCCCACCATGCGCAGCTCGCTGCCGCGCAGAGGCTCGATCCCCGGCGAGACGCGGAGAGTCGGGTCGGCGCGTGAGTTCAGGCTGGGGTCGCGGAAGTAACCGTACCCCGACCCCTTGAACGCGTTGGTGCCCGATTTCATGTTGAGGCTGATGATGCCGCCCAGGCTGTTGCCGTTCTCCGCGTCGACGCTGTTCTTCGAGATCGTGATCTCTTCGACGGCATCGACAGCCGGCGTATACGACGTCTTGAAACTGGCGCCCAGCGGCACGCCGTCGAGCAACAC
>WNGA01035091.1_pt1 | contig 12259 bp, 8 predicted proteins | sample 5400061 | NCBI WGS metagenome assembly WNGA01 (sample SAMN13153366, study PRJNA577476) | soil metagenome | isolation source: 100 cm soil or saprolite under grassland replicate 2 | place: USA:California | collected 2016-06-15
AAATCGAGCAGCTCGGCCAGCATCGCAAGGGTCGCGCAAGCCGCGCAACGAGCTCGAGCTGAAGGCGCAAGCCTACCTGCTTGGCAACTGCGCGCACTGTCACAACCCGCGCGGGTTCCCGACCGTGAACAACCCGATGCTGGCCGAGCTGCTCGACTTTCTCCCGAGTGCGACGGGAGGCATTTTTCAGTTCGAATTGACCAAGGTGAGCCCGCGCATCACGCGCGGTGACGACGGCGCGGTGCCCATTCCCTACATCACGCCCTCGCTTTTCGATTATCCGCCAGGTGGAAGCCCGTCGGACATTTTCCTCAAGGGCATGTCGATCTCCGACCCGAAAGTGCCGTACCGGTCGGTCTTGGCGCCCTGGAGGAGCCTCATTTACCGCAATGTCGACACGCCGTTCAGCTACGCCGACGACTTCGCGCTCTTCCCGCACATGCCGGTGAACGTTCCGGGCTTCGATTGCCGCGCGCCGAGAATCCTCGGCGACTGGATGGTCAGCATCCCCGCGCGCCGGAAGAATCCAGAGCCCGTCGAAGAATTCTTGTGCACACGAAACGACGACGATCTAACCAGATGCGACCTAAACCCCCAGCCCTACGAGGAGGTGCGGCCGGGAGAAGCGGACTATGAGCAGGCGGTGCGAACAGCGCAATCGAGGCTCGTCCAATACCACCATGGGGCGATCGCGGGCACCGGCCAGGTGCCGGCGACGTCTCCCGTTCCGAAGTATCAAGGTTGTCTCGACACTTCCGACATCGTCGATCCAAAAGTGACCGGAGCCGATCCCTATACCCGCACCCCAGCCGACGGGCCGATGATCGACGAAAAGGGTGAGATCTTGATCCAGCGAGGCGAGGGCCCCTGGAACCCGCGGCGGCCCGACTGGAACACGATTTTGGTCAATCACGATTTCGGCAAACGTCCGCCGGCCAGCCGAACCGATCTCGTCTCGCAGTGGGAGCTCACGCGAAAGGTCGCCAGCGTGTTGAGCCCTCCCGATGGGAGCGCGGGGGTCGTGCTCGATGACGTCATCGAGCCATTCGCCACGAAGGAACTTGCCTTGGGGCTATGGGAAGAGTCCTCTCATCCCTGCGGCGCTTCGGCCCCCACCGTGGCATCGTTGTCCGAATCGGAGCGACCGCGGTGGCTGAAGGACACTCCGGTTCCCGGAGACCGGCACGTCTACAAGGAGCTGCCCGGCGCCGCCGTTTTCGGCATGATTTGCATCAATTGCCACGGCCCGAACTTCGATTCGCGGGGCCGCCAGGCCGACCAGCTCATGATGATGACCGGAGGTCTCGCACGGGTGGCCAATTTTCGCGACGGTCTCTTCGGCGAGGGCGGTCAAAATCGGGAGAGAGTCTTCGGACCCTACGCCTCGCCGGCCGGTGGCCCGAGCGCCAACGATTGGGCGGCTCGCTACATGGTTTGGATGGCGCTCGGCGGAACGAACGCCGGCATTCCAAAACCGATTCTCAACGTCGTCAACCAAACACGGGTGCTGGGGATTGCGAGGCCGAGGCCGATCTACGTGGGGTCGGCCAACATGTTGGACGGACCTCGCCAGTTCTGCGCAGCCACCCTGCCCCGCATCGGTCAGGACGCGCAGGCGACCGCCACGGAATTACGCTTCGACGTCCGACGGGGCGGCTTCGAGCTTACGGAAAAAGGGACGCCTCTCATCATGGCCAATGGTGATGCCGAGCTGTGGTTGCGTCTTTGCAGCATTCACAACCCACCTCCGGTGCGGGCCCTCGTCGTTTTGACGGGAGAGGTCGTGAGAACCTCCACTCGCCAGTTCTATCCGCAGTCCTCGTATCCGTCGACGGAACGTGTGGGAGACCACAATGGGAGCGTGCGCCGAGGGGTGCAGCCGGATAATCTTCTGCCATGGTGCATTGCCAATACGCCGGCGGGCATCGCCTATGCGCAAAACCACCCGATCGGCGATCCGCCTGAGCCGCTCCCCGTCTGTCCGGCGGATCTCGGCGCTCCTTTGACCGAGGAGGACCAGGAGAACTGGGCGACGCGCGGAGCCATGAACGCCGGGCTCTCCGTCTTCATCTACCTGGATCGAGCGACGAGAGGCATCACGACTCCCCCGCCACCTTACGATCGGTGCGATCTCCTTCCCTGAACGTGCCGACGATGGAGCCCGTCCCGAACTCGCAGAACGTCCCCATCGAGCGGGTGCTTCGAGCCATCCTTCGGGCGCTCTGGTTCGTGGTCGTGCCCGCGCTAGGCGCAGGTGTCGCGGTGCGCTACCTCGTTCCGACTCCGGTGGAGACGACGGGTACCTGGGCCGAGGTGTTGGCGCGTTGGGCCGACGAGCATGCGCTCGCTGTGGGGACGGCATTCTTTCTCGGCTTTGCGATCGTGGTTCGCTATTGGTGCTTTCGACTTCCGTCCGTTCGTTGGTTTCTCACCGGGCGCGCGCCTGCCGAAATCGCACCCCAGGCAAACCGCTGGAAAATTTACGCCAGGCTTGCCTCCTGGGTTGCGGCAGCGATTGCGCTCGCTCTTTTCGTTCGCACGAGCTTCGTCGGCAGCTACCAAGTGCTCAGCGCATCCATGCTGCCCACGCTCGAGCCCGGGGACGTCATCGCAGTGAACAAGCTCGCGTACGGGCTTCGCTTGCCCCTCGTTCGGCACACGCTCGGCGCCCGCTTTCCGCGACGCGGCGACATCGTCATTTTCCGCAATCCCGTCGCTGGCGCGCAGCCCGAACACATCGTCAAACGTATCATCGGACTGCCGGGGGATCGCATCACGATGGAAGGAAACCTCCCGGTCATCAATGGTTGGAAGGTCCCGGTATGCGATGCCGGGCGCTATCTCTACGCCCACCACAAGGCCGTCGCTCACGCCCACTTGTTCGTGGAGTTTCTCGAAGATCGCGCCCACCTCAGTCTCTACGGCCTGGGAACGAGGCCCTTCCCGGGGATTTACGAAGTCCCTGCCGAGCACGTTTTCGTGCTTGGGGACGATCGCAACAACAGCAGCGATTCGCGTGCGTGGAACGACGGTCGGGGTGCCGGGCTGCCGATGGCGGCGATCGAGGGTCGGGCCGTTCGGCAATTGACCCGTCGGCGGCGTGACGAGCGCACCGATTTCAGCCCGTTCCTTCGCCCGTTTGGGCTTCGACCCCATTTGGAGTCGATGGACGCCAGGCCGCTCGAGCAAGGCATCGACGAATGCCTCCGACGGCGCCCGGCCGAAACGTATCCGCCCGCCCCCTCCGAGACCAACATGGCGGGGGCGACCTCGGAGCAGGCACGCTCGCCGAATGGAGGCTAGATGCTCGAGGTCGAAAACGAAGAACGATCGCCCGCGAGTCGTTTCGAAATCCGGAGGGCGTCTTCTGATAGTCGGAAGGCGCGGCGTAAGCGCGAGGAGACGGGCTGCGTGCGCGCGGCGCCGAGTCGTTGGCCCGATCCTTGTTAAGGGGAGAACCGCTGCGCGCGAGACCGCAACAGCCGCCACCAGACGCGCACAAAAACAATCTTCTTGTCTGTCGGAGGAACGACGAAATGAGAACAACCATTGCAGCTGCCACATTCCTCGTGGTCGGAGCGGGCGCCATCGGCGTCAGCGCGCTCGATCTCAAGGGTTCGGACACGCTCGAGGTCTTGACCAAGATCGTGACCGGGCAGGACAACCCACCGGTGCCCGCCGGCGCATCGCCATCGTACACTCTCGATAGCCCTGCTTGGCACGACTATACGAATGGTCTCACGCTCGATTGTGGCGGCGTGATCCAAGGCAACCCGCTCCCGGGCGGGATCGTCTACGTCGGCACGGGATCGACGGCCGGCGAGAGCGCGCTGGTCGGCAACCAGCAGCTCGTCGCCCCGATGTCGCGCGAGCTTCGAGGAACGGGCACCACCGGAGTCTGTGCCGTGTCGCCTGCGCTCCAAGCAACGGCGGAGAGCATTGCGTTCTCGCTCGACGGTCTCTCGGTCGTGGCCAACAACGCCAATTGGGGCAATGCTGCCTGCAACGGCGCCGTTCAGGACTGCGACCCCGTGGGCACCGACCCCGACGCCGGTGTCGCGTTCAAGAACACCAAGGTTCTATCGGCCCCCGGCTACGTGTGTCCGGCTAGCGGCGCGGATCCGGGCTGTGTCAATGGCAGCTATCGCATCCTCGACTTCAAGGATGCTCTTCGCCTCATCTACGCCGGCATGGACCATGACGCCGCCGCGAACGCCGCCCTGCGCGATTGCGACAGCCCGCCTCGCGTCGCGCTAGCGAGTAGTTGGGGCAATGTTTTCCAGGGTACATGCAGCTCGGGCACCTGTACCACGGTCCAGCACGCTTTCCGCCGCAATGACTTCTCGGGCACGACCGACGTGTTCGTTTCGCTGCTCGGCCTCCCCTCGATCACGCTCTCGGGCACCGGCGCGAAAACGCCGTTTTGCAACGCGGTCTCCAGTGCCGACGTACTGACCGGTCCTTTGCCCGCCCCACCCATCGCCCTCGGCGATCCGGCGAACGCGACCCCACCGGCCACGCCGCTCACGATCTTCGTCACCGACTTCCAGGATCGGGACCCCATCCGACGCACCTGCGCCGGCACGTTCACCGCAGCGTTCGAGCAGGTCTGCTCGGCGCGCGGCGACCTCGGCCTGGTTCTTCCGATCTGGGATGCCCCCATCGTGGCCGCCCCCAACACCGCCTTCCCGGGCACCAACTGCTCAGCTGGCAAGTTCGTCAACGTGAAGGGGCCCAACGCCGGGCTCACCTTCGGCCCTTGCCCGAACGGCAAGGCCCAGGTCGGAGGCACCTGCGTACACCCGGCCCTCGCCGACGGCAACCCGGTGTGCTTGAACACCCCCGGTAACTTCTTCGTGGCGCAGGGCAGGGTCGATGGCCGCGTCTACAACCTGCACCTGCACGACACGAACAGGAACTACATCACGGCGCTCCGCGGCACGGGTACCACGACGGGAGCGGTGCCAATCCAGATGGTCGGCGGTTTCTATCGCATCCATACGACGCGCGGGATCCCGACCGGAACCACCGGTTGTCAGCGGGAGAGCGCGACGACCCAGATCGGCTGTCTGGTCGGTACACCGAGCCCGTGCAGCGTCGGTTTCGCCGGTCGCGAGGCGACGTTCGAAGTCGGCGCTCTCGCCCTGAAAGTCGGCGGCATCGACCCCTCCATCGAGTGCGTCCGCAACCTGCTTCCGGGCTCGGTCGGGGCGAAATACCCGCTCTCTCGCAAGCTCTACTTCAACAGCATCTCGGGCTTCGGTAACGCGAGCATTCCGGCGGGCTCACCCCAGCGCAAACTGGCCAGCTGCATGACCGATCGTACAAAGGTCGATCAGGCGGTCATTCGTGCGGGCTTCATCACCTTCGACGAGACCGGCGCTCAGCAGCCGCTCTGCGAGGACTTCAATGAGCAGACCTCCTGCGGTCAACCGACGAATGTCGACGCTTGCGCCGACACGGTGCTGCCGGTTCCGGTCAGCCCCTGATTGCTTCGTCGAATTTCGCAGTGCATGGCGAGAGGGTGCACCTTCACGGTGCGCCCTCTCCTTGTATTTGGTCATCCAGGCTCGCTACGATGATGCGACATTTTCAGGCGGCGCCCCCCTCCTGCACATGCTTTGTGATGCGGTGGTCTGCAGGGCTGACTGCGTACCGTATTTCCGAGCGCGATGACATGCCGAGCATGACTCGGGCCAGGTCCGCCCTTCGATGCGCGCTGTTCGCCACGGCGACGATCATGTTGCTTTTCCCGGGCTGCAGCTCGGCCGAGTCCGTCGGACCGAACGACAAGGGCGGGGGCGCAGGGGCGAGCCCAGTCGAGGAGGGCGGGTTGCCTCATGTCGATGGCGGCGATTCGCCGGAAAACAGCCTCGATAGCGGCGTAACCGAAGCCGATGTCGCGTCGATTCTCCTTTCGGTATCTCCAGAGTGTCTGGCGTGCGCAGAGGCTTCTTGCGAGAACGCTATCGACAATTGCGCGGGAATCGCCGGCGTCGCGGAAGCAGGTATGGCTCGCTCGCAGCTCTGCCTGGACAGCCTGACGTGCTTCTTGTCGAACCACTGCCCGGTCAGTGATCCCGTCTCCTGTTATTGCGAACACGTCGTCTTCCAGGAACCGGCGCCGTATTGCCTCGTCAAGGGTCCATGCCAGGAAGTGTTCGAACGATCCATGGAAGCAACCCGCACAGGCGCCGTCGTGGATGCCTTCACGGACGATTCGAAGGGCGGTACGCAAGCCATCCGGCTGCTGACCTGTCTGCAGGACAACCGATGCAGGAGCTGCTTTCCGATCGTGACCGACGGCGCAACGGACGGCACCGACCCGTGAACGGCCGAGTGTCGTCAGCGCGGGCGCAATTGGTTCAAATCGAAGGAGAAACCGGGTAAGAGCGGCGTTCTGAGCTCGTCGGAGCACGCTTCGTTCTCGGCGAGCCCTGGCCCGAACCAGCGTTCGAGGAGCCCAGTCGGTTCTACCGTCCAGAGCTCCGCGACACCGGCAGCGGCGTAGACGAAACGCTTGGTGACGCGATCGTAGAGACGATTCTGCGACAGTACTTCGACACAGAGCGCCGGGATCTGATCGATAGGCCCCTCATGGCTGGCTGGCAGCTCGGTGAATGCGACGAAAGCATCCGGTTGAAGAATGCGGCCGGGCGCGAATCGGACATCGAGCGGCGCCTGCCCCACGAGCACCGGACCTTGCTGCATTGCAGCCCACTGCCTCAAGCCGCCCACGAGCCGGGCGAGCACCTCTTGATGCCAATACGTGGGGCTCGGCGATACGTTCACCTCTCCGTCAATGAGCTCGACTTTGTCAGTCGTCTCCGGCAGGCGGAGAAACTCAGCCTCCGACACGAGAACACGAGCCACGTTCGACATGATGTCAGCCTACCCCACGAAGGGCGTGGGTCAAAATCCAGGCGCAGCGGTTCACTTCGCCACGAGCTCGAGGGGCCGCACCCCTCGATGCCGCGTCGGAACCAGCTCACGGGCGGCCGCCAGGCCCAACGCCGATGAAAGGAGGGCGAGCACACCGGGCGTCAGATTGTCGACATCATCCATATCCCCGAGAACCGAGTAGAGCTGGCCCGCCTGGCGGACGCGATACGGATGATGCGGGAGCGCCTGCGCCATGACGCCGCCAAGTCCGCGATACTCCGCCGCGCGCGAGTTCGGGCGCTCCGTGTAGGCCCAAGGATAAAGAAGGAGATTTCCGAAGCTGTGGAATGCCAGCGAGAGCGCCGGCCGCGTGCTCGTCGCCACGCGGAAGATGGCGCGCGACTCGGGCTCGCTCAGCGCATGAGGGCCGAGGTAGTGGGGAGAGAACTTGAAGCGAGAGCCCGAAAACGGGTGATAGAGCCGCTTGGTCGTCAGCCGCGGAAAGTTGCGATTGAGGTCGACACCGTGAGAATTGCAGCGCTGCCAGGCTCGTTCGCCGCGCGCAACCTTGGCCATGTTCGCGAAGTACGCGTCCGGATTGACGACCGGAAGGACCACAATGTGCGTTTCGGAGCGAAGGCGCTGGATCGCGGGATTGCCCTCGTCACCCAGGTTCTCGAGCACGTCGAGGAGCGCCAGCGAGCCGATGACCTCGATGCCGTGCATCAGCGCCGTCATCATCACGGCCGGACGACCGGGCGTGCCGAGATCGAAACGGACCAGCGGCCGCCCTTCCGCCGAGTAGCCTTCAATGGATTCGGTTCCGCCTGCGGAAGCCACGGCTCGGCGGAACTTCGCCATCAACGATTCGCCGGACGAATAATGCGGGGCAAGATTGGCAGGGAACGTCGATGGCATTCCCTTGGACGTTAGGTGACGATCCGGCAACACGCAAGCCAGACCAACGCGCTTTCTTTTGTTGTGTTACTCGGCGCGACCTTCGGCCCGCCTGCGGATGTGCAACGAAGATGTCACGTGGCTGTCACCCGAGTTCGACGCGTTTCTTCCGCGCGATGATAGCCGAGAAACGCTACAGCCTCGTCGCTTCCCAAATAGCGCGACAACGTTTTCGCGTCGGTTTCGAGCAAATCGACGAGAACGAGGCCATCCAAGACGCCGCTGAACTTCGGATCGACGTTGAAGCCGAGCATCTTGCCGCCGAGCTTCATGTACTGCTTGAGCAGGATGGGAACTCCCTTTTGATCCGGCTCGAGGTCGGCAATGAGTCCCGACACTTCCTCGATGTCCTGGAGGAAACGGGCAACGGGCAGACCGCTCTCCACCGAGGCGCCCGGCCGACGCGAAAACGGGTGTCGCGGCCGAACGAATTTGCCGAGGGGGTGCATGTGCTCCCCGAACCGAATGAAGTCGACCACCAGCTCCCGCGAAGCCTGGCTGTAAGCTCGACTGATGCTCACCGGACCGAAGAGCACGCGATAACGCGGCTCTCGGAGGATGAACTGGCCGATTCCTCGCCAGAGAAGAAAAAGTCCGGAAGCGCTTCGCTGGTATCGTGCGCACACGAACGAGCGACCCATCTCGAGCGCCGGTCCCATGTGACGGAAGAGCTCGGGCTTCATGTCGAAAAGGGTGCTCGTGTAAAGCCCGCGTGTTCCGCGCGCGAGCAGCTCGTCCGTGGGGCCGAGCCGATAGGCGCCCACGATGGCTGCCTCGCTCTCGTCGAACACGAATAGGTGAAGGTACGAACGATCGAAGGCGTCGAGATCGATCGCTCTTCCGGTCCCCTCGTCGGCAGCGCGAAACGTGACTTCCCGCAGGCGACCAATTTCGTTCAGCGTGAGCGGGATCTGGTGGGCACGCGCCCACCCGACGACCCGCCCGTTCTCGTGCACGAGCACTTGTTCTTGCGGCAAGGCGCCGATCTCGCGCGCCATCCGCGCGGGGTCGACGGGCGGCGCGATCGGCTGAAGATTGACCTGGCGCAGTCGGCCTGTGCTGCCGCGGGCGACTCGCGTGCCGTCGGGCCTCGACTCACTGCGCGCGCCGAGCATCGAGGTGCGCTCGCGCAGATAGGCAACGACGTCCGATGGCACGTCGAAGGACGCGAGCTTTCGCTGCGTGACGAGTGCCCCGACACGAGCTTCGATTCGCCGTCCTCGCTTGTTGAGAAGCTCCCGCGGCAGAAGAGCCGTTCGCAATCGCGGATGCAAAAGACCGGCGACTTGAAAGAAGGGGCCGTTGTGACCGCGAAAGTACAGGGGCAGTACCGGAGCTTTGGAAGCTCGTACGAGGTGCGCCAAGCTTTCGTTCCAGGGTGCTTCGGTCACCTTGCCGCACCTGAAGTCCAGATGCGCAACCTCACCCGCTGGAAAAAGAGCCAGCATGCCTCCCGCTCGCAGGAACCGAACGGCACGGCGGATCGCACCGGAATTCGGTGCAGCAGCATCGCGCCGGCCAAATGGATCGACGAACAAGAACGTGTCTCGGAGCGGTTCCACTCGCTCGAGCAGATGATTGGCCAAGATCTTCACGTCCGAACGCACGCTGCGAAGGATTCGCGCGAGCAAGAGCCCTTCGATCGCTCCGAACGGGTGGTTGGCGACCACGATGCAGCTTCCCGATCGGGGAACACGCGCAAGATCCAACTCGTTCACATGCCAATCGACGCCGAGCTCGCGTAGTGTATCCACCACGAAGTCCTCGACGGTTGCGGCACGGGCCACCCGGCGATACGCCCGTCCGAGCTCGGCGAGCCCGGTCACCTGCTCGATCCACGATCGAACCGCGGGCCAGACGAGACGAGCGGTGGGATGCTCGAGCGAGATGTCGAGCGCGAACGGATCGGTTTGCTTTTGGGATCCTTGGCGCTCCATCCGGCCCATCTGTACACTGCTCTATGTGCATTACGTGACCGGCTGCTGAAACTCTCGTGACACAATCCGAACAGTGATGTCACATGGGTGAGCGTCCGAGTAGATTCGCGCGCGTGGGAACGCTCTATGGATATGTCTTTCCCCAGTTCGTGCCGCGGGACGATCTTCGCCCTTTCGGAGCGCGACCCCTACCGGAGACCGTGCGCCTGCGATGGCTCGGCACTGCGGGGTACGTCATCGAGACCGGGCGAACGACGATCCTGATTGATCCGTATTTGACACGCGCACCAGTCGCCAAGCTGGCGACATCGAGGCTCGCCCCCGATGAGTCGGCCGTACGCGCCCGGCTTCCATCACGGGTCGACGCCATCCTTTGCGGACACAGCCATTTCGATCATCTTCTCGACGCTCCTCTCATCGCGAGCATCACCGGTGCCAAGCTCGTCGGCTCGGCGACCACGTGCGCGTTCGGTCGAGGGCACGGCCTTTCCCCTGCGCAGCTCGTCGAGGTCGGCGAACGTGGGCTGGAATTGACCGTTGGCGACGCAGTGATTCATTTCGTGCCGAGCCTGCACGCGAAGCTCCTGTTCGGCCGCGTGCCATTCCCCGGCGTCGTCACGTCGGCGCCGCGCGTGCCGTCGCATACTTGGCAATATCGAATGGGCGGCGCGTTCGGCATTTACGTGCGCGCCGGAGGAGTAACGATTTATCACAATGGGAGCGCCGATCTCATCGACGCCGAGCTCCGGGATCGCGCGGATCTACTTCTCGTCGGGATTGCGGGACGGCGGGCGACGCCGAGCTACTTGGAGCGCCTCACCCGTCGCTTGCGACCCTCGGTCATCGTTCCGGCGCACCACGATGCGTTCTTCGCGCCTCTCGACGCGGGGCTTCGCCTGTTGCCGGGCATCGACATGGATGGTTTCGTTTCGGAGCTCGGTCGGGTCGCACCCGAAGCACAAGTCATCACGCCGCTTTACGACGAAACGCTGTGGTTCGATCCCGCACGAGGCGGAGCCTTCTTGAGCACGTGACGCTGGTTACCTCTCGAGGCCTACCAGGGACGCGATCGGCGCCCCGGTCGAGGTTGTCGTGTCGGACGGTAACCCGGCGAGCAGGCGGATGGTGGAAGCGATGTCGGCCAAATGCGCCACCTGCCGGGTCGAGGCGAGATGCGATCGCGCGACACGCTGCCCCGCCGCCAGCAGCCACACGCGGCCGGATTCCGGAACATCGCCACCGTGGTGGCGGAAGTCTCTTGCTCGGCCGTGATCGGTGGTGACCAAGAGAAGAGCGTCACGTTTCCAGGCACCGGTTTGCTCGAAGAGCGCGTCGATGTCTGCAATCACGCGATCGGCGGCGCGGAGCGACCGCAGATAACCCGCGTAATCGTCGAGGTGCGCATATTCGTCCGGCTCGCCCAACCCGAGAAACAGAAAACGGGGGCGTTCACGAGCCAGGTATTCGAGAGCGATGCGCGCAGTGAGCGCGTCGGGCCGAAAGTCACCGCTGCCGGGCGCCGGCGGGGCACCTTCTCCCGCGCGCAGCAGAGCGGTCGAAAGGGAATCGGCCGCCAGAACGTCGCGATTGTGAATGAGTTTGCGTCCGCAAGAGATGACGATCGACTCTGGGTGTCGCGATGCCGCTTGGGCAATGCCCTCCCAAGACGAGATGACTGCGATCTCCCGGGCGCTCGCCGCCTCTGCGCGAAATTCGTCGGCCAGTGTATCGAGCGCGATCGGCGCACAAGCATTCTGTTGACAATCGGCAGAAGGACGCCCGGTCATGATCTCGCGGTAGCCCGGGAGCGATACGAAGTTCGGGCCTGTTGCCCACATCGCATCGCTCTCGCCCGGGCCCCCGACGAGCGCTCCGCGAGTGGAGGCCAGCCTGCGCAGGTTGGGGGTGATCTCTCCTGCCAGATTGTCGTCGAAGATTTCCTGATGCCGCACGCCGTCGAGAACGACGATGACCACCTGCGGCCGCTCCGCACGTCGATCCAGGATTTCGAGAGGCGGCGAGAGCGGGGCGGTGTCCTGCGCGCGGGGAGCTGCGGCGCACGCCGCTAGCAACAGCGCCGAAAGGAGCGCGGAGCCTTCCCGCTTTCGAAAAGTCGTCACGCCTGGTGACGTTAAGAAAACACGATGGCGGAAAGGGCACGCATGGATGATGATCGTGCAAATTTGCGCGCGCATGACATCGAGGTGAACTCGGCACCTGCTCGCCGCGCTCATGTCACTTGTTGCCGTCCCAGAACGCGAGCGCCACCGATCGTTCACCGGATCTTCGAATCGCCCGCGCGTCGATCCGAGTAGACATGCCGTCACGCGAATCGACGCGAGGAGGCGAACATGCTCCATCGGATTCGAGTTGCCGTTGTGTGCCTGCCGTGGTTGTTGGCTGCTTGCGGATCGACGGTTCCCGATTCGTCCGTCGCATCGACGGACGAGATCGGACAAACCACCGACGGCCTCATGGCCGCC
>WNGA01010510.1_pt1 | contig 12256 bp, 10 predicted proteins | sample 5400061 | NCBI WGS metagenome assembly WNGA01 (sample SAMN13153366, study PRJNA577476) | soil metagenome | isolation source: 100 cm soil or saprolite under grassland replicate 2 | place: USA:California | collected 2016-06-15
GCGATTTCCGTTCAACTGTCTTTTGGCAACCGGATGTCATCACCGACGGCAACGGCGTCGCTTCGGTCAAAGTTAAATACCCTGACTCGCTTACTAACTGGACGGCCACAGCACGCGTCGTAACAGCGGGAGACAAGTTTGGCATAGCATCTTCTGAGACTCGGACAAAGAAACCGCTCATCGTTCGCCTTCAGGCGCCGCGGTTCTTTGTCGCCGGCGATACCGTCACCGTCTCTGGAGTTATAAATAACAACAACGACCAGGCGCAGAGTGTTACACCATCTTTAGTAGTTGAAGGCGCAGTTGTTGTTGGCGGGACAATGCATCACGGCACACCAAAGGCCGAGCGAGCAGCAGTCAGCGTTCCGGCGAACGGCGAGGAGAGAATCGATTGGGTCGTCCAGGTTCCTAAAGCCGGAACAGTAAAGCTGAAAGTCACTGCGCGAGGAGGAGCTCAAACCGATGCCATGGAACGGGAGTTCACCGCCTATGAACATGGTATCGAAAAGTTCGTGGCCAAGTCCGGAAAGTTGCGCGGCGATGACGTTATTTTGCGACTGGACATTCCGCGCGAACGCAAACCTGAGACAACTAACCTGACTGTGCAGATTGCGCCGAGCATGGCCGTCACGATGCTCGATGCCCTTCCCTATCTGATTGATTATCCCTACGGCTGCACGGAACAAACTATGAGCCGTTTCGTGCCCGCGGTGATTACAGCTAAGACGCTCAAGGACCTCGGACTGTCTCCCGAAACGGCGATGTCAAAAGTCTTTGGCGGCATCGATCAGGTGAGCGCTGGGCCAACCCATCCCAAGGGAAAGAGAGACCTCCAAGAACTGAACCAGATCGTGAAGCAGGGCCTTGAGCGTCTCTACAACATGCAGCACGGCGATGGCGGGTGGGGTTGGTGGAAAGAGGACGCTACTGATCATTTCATGACCGCCTATGCGCTGTGGGGACTAACACTCGCGCGCGAGGCGGGCGTAGACGTCCGTCCAGACGTCATGGACCGAGCTGAAAGCTACCTCAGCAAAGAGATTGTCGAAGAGGAAGTGAACTTTGACATGCAGGCCTGGATGCTCCACGCGACCAGCGCCTTTCTCGCCGCGTCGAATCGACGAACTGGCCAGAGCCGGCCGAGTGAACCGGAACAAAAAGCTTTTGACAATCTCTGGAACAATCGCGAAAAGTTGAATAGCTATACCCGAGCCCTGCTTGCGTTGAGCGCGCACAACTTTGGCTATGCGGACAAGGCGCAAACACTCGTTCGAAATCTTGAGAATGGCGTGAAGATAGATCGTACACCCGATATATCAATCATCCAGCGCGGACCACAGAGCTCGAACGATTCCGTTATCGGGACGGCTCATTGGGGCGAAGATGGGATTTACTATCGCTGGTCCGATGGGAGTATCGAGGCCACCTCCTTCGTTCTCAGGGCCCTCCTGGCGATCGACCCGCAGAACAAACTAATTGAACCGGTGACGAACTACCTCATTAAGAATCGCCGCGGCGCGCAGTGGAGCAACACGCGAGACACAGCAATAACCATCCTCGCCCTCAACGACTATTTGCGAGTCAGCGGTGAGGGTGTGCCTGATCTCGGATACGAACTTACAGTCAACGGCAACTCGATTGTCAGCAAACGGCTGACGGCCGCAGATGCCTTTGGCGCGCCCAGCCAATTTGTTATTGACCGCAAGTACATTCAAGACGGAGCAAACGAGATCCGCATTCGCCGTATCTCGGGGAGTGGTCCACTCTACTTCGGAGCCCAGGCTAGCTTCTTTAGTCTCGAGGAGCCGATAAAGTCCGCGGGCAATGAAATCTTCGTTCGTCGCGAATACTACAAGCTTGTCGGTCATCCGACGTTGCTAATGGGATATGTGTACGACCGTGTACCTCTGGGTAACGGCGAAACCATAGCGGGTGGAGACCGAGTCGACGTGGTGATCACTATCGAGACGAAGAACAACTATGAATATCTGCTTTTTGAGGATCTGAAGCCGGCTGGTTTGGAGGCTGTGCAGCTCAGAAGCGGCGAGACTCTTTTGGCAAAAGAGCTAAAGTCAGGAGCGGTAGATCGCAAGTTTTCGACGACCACTTCAATGAATCGGCGTGAGAATCTCGCTCATGCGCCTTCTACCGTCGATGTGGAAGACTCGAACAATTACACTGGCCGCGCCAGCTTCGTCTACCAGGAATTACGCGACCGCAAGGTGGCGCTATTCATCAGTAAGCTGCCGCAAGGGGTTTGGGAGATTCACTATTCTTTCCGAGCCGAAGCTCCTGGCACATTCCATGCCCTGCCTGTCCTTGGGCATGCCATGTACGTGCCTGAAATTCGTTGCAATGATGAGGAAATAATGGTCAAGGTAGCGGACAAACAGTGAGCCGACCTGTTTATCACTGACGCAAAAAGGCGTAGGTGTCAACGGGTAGGTGGTGAGATGTTTATAGCTCAAAGGACCGCGATCCTCCGGCGCGGTTCGGAGCGGAACTGAACTCGACAAGCACCAATCTAGTTTTATTCCGCCCTCCGAACCGCGCCTGGGGCTTCTTAGGTACCGGTCTATAAACATCTCACTCCTACGGAGTGAAGGACCGTCGTGATCAATAATTCCTCCACTTGAGAATCAGGTTCACGTACTTAACGACTCAGCTTTTTCCGACAGCCTCCTCGCCGGCGACGAAATTTTATTGACTATTTGGCGCGACGTTGTCTAAAGTTCCACCTACTTCCAAATCATCGCTAACAGGGAAGACATATGGACCACAATTTGTTCTTGCTTGGAGGAATCCGTAATGAGGAACTCGCTTCCGCTGGCCCGCAAAGAGTCGTTAATAGTCAAAGAATTGTCCGACGAAACCCTCGTTTATGATCTAGACCGGGATAAGGCGCACTGCCTCAATCACTCAGCAGCACTAGTCTGGAAGCACTGTGATGGTAGGAAGACTATCCGCGAAATAGGACAAGCGCTGGAAGGAGAGTTGAATACTACTATTGATGACCGAGTCATTTTGCTAGCGCTGGACCAACTGGGGAAGAGGGATCTATTGCAAGCGCACAGGCAGGAATACCTTGGCAACGTCTCGCGGCGACAGTTAGTAAGAACCCTGGGTTTCGTAGCTGTGTCCATCCCTCTGATCACCTCGATTGTCGCTCCTGTGCCGGCCCAGGCGGCCTCGGGTTTGCCTCCGGGAGCCTGCTGCAATAGCCCGGGTGAATGTCAGTCAGGGACTTGCACTCAGAACCCGATTTGCAGCGGTCAACCTAGCACCAAGGCCTGCGCCTAGTAGCCGGGCTCCGCAGCAGCTTAACTTAATCCGGCTGAGCCTGAAAACATTGGTTTGAATAACGTCGAGGCGAGCAGGCTGTGGGCTTGTCCTTGGAGCTTACGCTCGCGTTCAGTAGTAGCCGCTGCCGCGTACTCCAGTTTGAATTGCTTCTGCATCTCCTCCAGGGAAAGATCTCGGAATAGACACTCTAGAACGAAAAGGCAATCTTCATCTAAATTATCGATACCTAACACATTTGCTTCACTCGAGCCGAACACCTTTGTCTTTGATAGCTCTTCGATCCAATTGATCAGTGTCTCGACTGGATCTGCATTTGGAAAACGCGCTCCCACCAACTCCACGATCCTGCTTCGATCGGGAACGTTCAATAGCAAAGCCAGAAGAAAACGATGTTCTTCACTGGTAATGAACTGGCGACGTCTGATGATTTCCAATTGCCTTTCCCGTTCCTCAAAAACCGCTTGGAAGATTTCCACAAGCTGTCCGTGTTTGTCTCGTGCTTTTTGAACTAGATGTTGAAACCTCTCATGACTTGCCGAGGGATTAAAGACTTTCTGCAACGAATTGCTCGTCAGGTGCCTGTAAGCTTCTTCAAGGACAGCAAACGATGTTTGAAGGTCTGAATTACGCAGGAGCTCCTCAGCGAAAACATCAGTTTCCGGATGATTCATTCCGAACAGCAGCGACAAAGTCTGAACCTTCCTGGTGATCGACGGTTCTTTGAAAAAGGAGTCCTCTCCGATACAAGGTCTTCTATAAGAGTACTGAGGCGCCGCCGTAGGCGTATGATTCGTCCTAATTGTTATGGTGGCTGAGGGCCTGTCAAGATGAAACAGAGAATGAACAAAAGATGCGCCGGGAAATATCGGCCGGATGTCGCCTCTTGTGAGCAATGTTACATTTTCCAACGTCAAATTGCCGATGAGAAAATGCTCGTTTATCGCTTGCGAATTTTCAAAGCGGTAGTGGCAGTGAATGCTGGAGCCCAAAAGCACCTGAAACGCACCGGAAAACGAATGCTGGTGGATATCTGTTGTGCCATCAAGCCAATAATAAACGTCGATGTAGAATCGCGGAGCTACATATAGGGTAATCGGTGGGTCACCGAATTTTGCCGCGATGTCTTGCTGCGGTGGCAGATTTGGGGTTCGCTGAACCCAGCGGATAATTTGCCAGGGATCAATTCGCTCGATCAAGTTAGCTTCTGCCAATGCACCGGCTGCGATTTCCGGAAACAAACTCTCTCTATAATTGACATCTCTCCAGCGCTTTTCCACCAGTGAGCCGAGCTCCTCAAAAATCAGCATAAAGAATCTCCGAGCTAAGTTTCCTCTAAACGTGGTTGCCCTTCAGTTGCCATCACGCCATCCCAGCGGTTCACCACGTCGAGATGAATATCAAACTGATCCAGGATGCGCATAGCGATGTGATTAGTCATGTCGTCCAGGTTCTGAGGATGGTTATAAAAGGAAGGTACTGGCGGAAGAATTACTACGCCCATCCGAGCTAACTTCAACATGTTCTCGAGATGAATTTCGTTGACCGGCGACTCACGCACAACGAGAACCAACTTACGTCGCTCCTTCAGAACGACGTCGGCTGCGCGGTGAATCAAATTGTCTCCCAGTCCATGTGCGATCGCCGCCAGCGTGCGCATGCTGCAAGGGGCTACAACCATACCCAGTGTAATAAACGACCCACTGGAGATCGCCGCTCCCTGATCACCCGGCTGATAGTTCTGGGTGGCCAGACTCTGAACCTCTTTTAAGGAATGGGGCGTTTCATGTGTCAGAGTCCGCGCAGCCCATTTACTCACCACCAGGTGGGTCTCGACGCCAGACCCATGAAGCATCTGTAATAGCCGAACACCAAATATCGTACCGGTTGCTCCCGTGATGCCCACTATCAGTCTTGTTGGTTTCGCTTCCTCCATCGACACGCCTTTCGAAGAGCAGAATCAGTTTTCGTCTCTGCGATTCTTGTGAATTCTACATGCCCTAAGTACAACCTCGCCAGCGTACGCTAATCTCGGAGGTGAGTCAGTCTGCCTTCGTAGCCATCTCATTCGCACCGTGGCTTTGGCCCGGTGCCAACGCCACCACCAAAACTGGGAACCGTTTCTAACGGTTTCCTGCGCACCCCAAACCGTTAAAACGGTTAAAGAAATCAAGGGGCAACTCTATCACGGGCTAAAGCCGCAGTGAATGAGAGCCTGCGAGCGAACCGACGAACTCGATACATCATGCGGCAGACAGGTCACTGGGTCTAACCAACCACTGGAGTGTCCCGGTGTTTTCTTTGGCGTCGCTCCACTTCGAAGATTTGAAAGAGACGTTTGCCAACGCGGCTGTCGGCATGCGTTGAACACTTCCCGTGAACAGCTCCACAAGCTCCTCCATACCCGGATTGTGACCAACAACCAGGACCACTTTCCGCTCCTTCTCAATTTGTGAAATAACCTCTAACAGCCGGGTCGGACTTGCCAGATATATGCGTTCGTCGTAGCGGAGCTCGGTGCGCAACTTAGCAGCCTTCAGCACGATCTCGATCGTGTCTCGCGCTCTTGTCGCGGACGAACTCAAAACGAGATCTGGAAGCATCTTCTGTTGCTTAAGAAAGCGGCCCATCGTTTCTGCGGCTCTGATGCCGCGCCGGTTCAATGGCCGTTCGAAATCGGGAAGAGTTTGGTCTTTCCAACTCGATTTCGCGTGACGCATGAGATATAAAGTTTTCATCCCTGGGGAAGGCCGGTTCAGTCGGCGTTTACAATGCTGTAATACAACTCACTTAGAGTGCGCGCGATGATCTCATATGGAAATCACCGTTTCCCCGGCAAGCTCTTTGTTGTCGAGGGGACAGACGGCAGCGGAAAATCAACGCAGTTGGCCTTACTTTACCAATGGTTGAAGGCCGAAGGGTACCCTGTTTTCTTCTCCGAATGGAACTCTTCGCCACTCGTTAAGGATACGACGAAACGTGCCAAGAAACGTCATCTGTTCACTCCGGCAACCTTTTCCTTGCTTCATGCGACCGACTTTGCGGACCGAACTGAGAGAGACATTATTCCGCCGCTGAAAGCCGGCGCCATCGTTCTGGCGGACCGCTATATTTACACTGCGTTTGCCAGGGACGTAGCACGCGGATGTAGTCGTGATTGGGTCAGAGAGGTCTATTCCTTCGCAGTAAAACCCACGCTTGCGTTCCTTTTCAGGGCGCCTCTTGCCATTGCCATTGAGCGAATCGTTTCTACGCGACCACGCCTGAAGTATTACGAAGCAGGCCTGGACATGGGCTGGTCAGACGATCCCGAAGAAAGTTTTAAGATTTTCCAAGGTAAGATTCTCGACGAATATGATCGCATGGTTGATGAGTTTGGGTTGACAGTTGTTGATGCCACCCGCTCGATTGAGCAACAGCAGCGCGAAACTCGTAAGCTAATCAGCCAACATCTTAAGAAAAGGCGGTCCCGATATCATTAAGCTAAATGCGTTCTACGGCACGCCGCTGCCCGGATATGAGCACGAGCAATACAGCGGTAAGCTAATCGTGATCGAAGGCACAGATGGCGTCGGACGTTCCACTCATACTGCACTTCTGCGTCAGTGGCTTGAGTCGCGAGGCCATGCCGTCCTCGATACAGGCATGACCAGATCCATCCTCGCCGGCGGAGGAATTAAAGAGGCCAAGACTGGCCATACCCTTGGCCGGCTGACAATGCAACTCTTCTATGCAACCGATTTTGTGGATCGACTTGAAAATGAGATGCTGCCTGCTTTACGAGCTGGTTTCATCGTCCTGACAGATCGATACATCTACTCGGCCATGGCTCGGGCCGAAGTCAGAGGCATGGACTCGGCCTGGATACGCTCAATCTACGGAATGGCTTTAGTTCCAGACGCTGTTTTCTATCTGCGAATCCAATCCCCACAACAACTGGGTGAACGCGTGTTGTCATCTGGAAGAGGTTTTGACTACTGGGAATCGGGAATGGATCTACATTTGGGGGTCGACTTTTACGACAGCTTTGTCGAGTATCAGGCGCGCATGCTAAAAGTCTTTGACCGGATGGCCGGCGAGTATGGGTTTCATGTACTTAACGCGTCGAGATCTGTGGGCAGCGTAGCAGCCGATCTGCGCCGCGCAGTTGCGAAGTTGATTGACGATTCCTCTTCTCCTCATGAATCAACTTCCACAAAGCTCAAAGCTCAAACGCCGAGGAAAACAGATGTAATTGGCGATGAAGACATTGTTCAAGGTGTATCCAATTCGTGAAACTCGCGGCGATAGACATTGGTTCTAACTCGATTAAGCTGGCGGTAGTTGATGCGGCTGCCAGTGATTCGTTCGCGGTCATCGCACGGGAAAAAGAGGTTGTCAGACTAGGTCACGAGACGCTTCGCAATGGCCATCTCGATAGCGCAGCAATTGATCGTGCAGCGAACTGCATCAAGCGCTTCCGGGGAATAGCGGACGCCAGAGGCGCTGAGTCCCTGGTTGCTGTAGCAACCGCCTCTGTCCGAGAAGCTAACAACTCAGCCGAATTCATCCAGGAGATCGAACAGCGGACCGCAGTTCGGGTCGAGGTTCTTTCCGGAGTCGAAGAGGCCCGCTTAATCGGGTTGGCAGCTTCACGCGGTTGTGTTAGTCCCGGCGCTTCAAGTATCAACGTCGACATCGGCGGCGGTTCTACTGAGATATCAGTTTTTCGAGATGGAGCGCCTCTTTCTCTTTTTTCCGTCAAGCTTGGCGCCGTAGGACTCACCGAACGATACCTAAATTCTGATCCTCCCAAGCCTAAAGACCTGAGCAGTCTCAGAGCCGAGGTTCGCGCCGCGTTTCAACGTCCGGCGCGTGAACTACGTTCCGGCAAATGGCAACAGGCCACTGGAACGTCTGGAACGATCCTCGCCCTCGGCGCCACGCTCCGCGCACGCACTACAAGCGACAATGACCGCAAGAACCAGGCAGCGCAACCGGCGGAGGCCGAAGTCCCGTTAAGCCAGCTTTCACGACTTAACCTTGCACTCAGCAGCATGACCGTCGCCGAGCGAAGCGCCGTTCCGGGAATTAGCTCACTCCGATCGGAAATTATTGTCGCTGGGGGCCTAATCCTCGAAGGTGCGATGAGAGCGCTGGGAATTAATGCTCTACGCACGTGCGATTGGGCGTTGCGCGAGGGAGTAATCATTGATCGCCTGCGAGAACTGGAAGACGAATCGCGTCCGTCGACAAACACTTTTGCCGACCAGAAACTGAGAGGCGTTCACGCAGTTGGACGACGATTTGGTTACGAGGAAGCACATGCGCATCAAGTCGCAGTCCTGGCAGAAAAGATCTTCGAAAGTGTGGCCCCCGCAGAGGAGCTTTCTCGACATCATCGCACGCTATTGCTGGCGGCGGCGCTGTTGCACGACGTGGGTTATCACATCGCGCATGAATCTCATCACAAGCATTCTCTTTACCTGATTGCGAATTCGGAGTTGACAGGGTTCTCTGAAGCCGAACGTGCCGTCATCGCAAATATCGCCCGTTATCACCGCGGCCCGCTACCAAAGGATCGTCATCCGGAATACGCAGCGCTAAACCTCGCTGATCGAGAAACTGTATGTCAACTCGGAGGCATTGTGAGGCTCGCTGATGCCTTAGACAGAAGTCACGACAGCCGAGTCAACGACCTGCGTTGCGACATTGACGACGCCGGGAATGTGCACATTCAGTTGCGTAGCGATCTGGACTGCGAGAACGAATTACTCGAGGCTGAACGAAAGAGCGACTTATTCGAGCAGGCATTCGAGCGGACGTTGAGTTTTAGCGCCCGGCGAACGAAGTCTAAACCCGCTTAAATCGCGAATGGCCAGGAGCAAAATAATCTCCGGAATCGAATGCGATGGCGCCGCCACTGCGGGCATCCGCACCGTTTTGAGTTCGAGGCTGGATGAGATGTGCTCTTTACGTGAACATGCCCTGAAGTGGAGCGATCCTGAGGGTGTTCACGACATGCGTGTCGCATCACGCCGGCTGCGTGGAGCACTAAGTGACTTCATGCCCTTCCTTCGCAAGCGTAGTCTCAGCCCCTCTCTGAAACAAATAAAAACCATTGCCGATTCGCTGGGACAAGTGCGCGATCAAGACGTGGCAATCATGGCGCTGGAGAAACTCGCTGCCAAAGCACCTGCTGAAGTCTCAACTGCGCTCAGTAATTTGGTTGACCTGCGCAAGACGATGCGGGATAAGGCGCGCGAGGAATTGGCCAGGACGTTATCGAAGGAAGTGCTGAGTCAACTTGGGTCAGAGTTCGCTGTCGCCGTCGATCGGGCCACGACAGAACGGCCGCCGCGAAAACGAGGGACTACCCAACAGCCGGGCACCGCGAATGTGAGCTATCGCAAGGTATCAAGATCGATCATTCTTGAGCGTCTGAAAGAGTTTGAAAAGCTGAGCAACGGTCTGTATCTTCCGCTGGAAGTAGAACCACTCCATAAGATGCGGATTGCTGCGAAGCGTCTGCGCTATGCACTTGAGCTATTCGAACAATGCTGGGTTCCATCGATTAAGATCTTCGCAAGAAAAGCTGAGGGATTACAATCATCGCTCGGCGAGGTTCATGATTGCGACGTTTGGATCGAGAGCTTTGGCAAAGAACTGGTCCGCGAAAAAAGGGAAGGGGCGCCAAGTGACGCGTCCGCCTGGCTTCTAAGTCACTTTCTTAAGGTTCGAACCAGGCATCTGCGCAACAGCCTCGCGCGCTGGCGTGAGTGGGAAGCCCATAAATTCAGCTCTCAATTACAGGAGTCTCTTCAGATGAGTTCAACGGTTCACCGCTCGGAATGAAAATCGTCCGCGTCGTGGAATAGACTCTGTGTGAAAAGCCAGAAATCACACCCACGGCAGAAGCTGTGAAAAAAGAAACTTAGCCGCAGATTAACGCGGATGACACGGATCAAAGCGCAATTAATAGATCCAAGGGTTTCTTAACTTCCTTATGTGCACGGGTTTTTTAATTTCTTATCTGTCCTGATCCGCGTCATCCGCGTTAATCTGTGGCTAAGTTTCCTTCTTTCACAGCTTTTTCCCTCAGTGGAATTTCGGACTTTTCACCACAGTCGCGAAAGGCAGGTCGACATGGAACTTCCCTTGACCCCATTAGAGTTTGCACGCCGCTCACGCAAGCTTTATCCGAAACTCGAAGCTGTAGTTGATGGTAAGTTAAGACTGACGTATGACGAATTCTTTGCACGGTGTGACCGCTGGTCATCTGCCTTACAGTCACTAGGTATCATGCAAGGCGATCGGGTGGCTTACATCGCGCCGAATACACATTCCATGCTCGAATCGTTTTACGCTGTTCCTCAGATCGGCGCGATCCTGGTGCCGATCAACTACCGGCTCACGTCAAACGACTTCGTCTATCTTATAAATCATAGCGGTACGCAGGTTGTGTGCGCACATTCCGATTATTTGGACGCAGTCGAAAGTATTCGCGCCCAGCTACCAAATGTTAAGGCATTTGTTGCGCTCGAAGGAGCCAAACAGGGATGGTTAGATTACGAGAAACTCCTGGCGGAACATGCGACAGAGTTTGCACGTCCGGATATTGGTGAAACAGACCTGTTGACGATCAATTACACCAGCGGGACTACCTCAAAGCCGAAAGGCGTGATGATCACTCATCGCAATGCCTACATCAACACGGTGGGAATGCTCATTCATCATCCCATGTCTGTTCGGGATCGCTATCTTTGGACGTTGCCAATGTTTCATGCTAACGGCTGGACTTTTGTCTGGACTGTTACAGCCGCCGGAGGAACTCACGTCTGTTTGAGAAAGGTAGATCCGCGTTCCATCTTCCAGCGTGTCAATGCGGAATCGATCACTGTGCTTTGTGCCGCGCCGACGGTTTTGATCAGCCTCGCCAATGCCCCCGACGAAGTTAGACTGGCAGCCCGGCATGGATTACGCATCCTGACGGCGGGCGCGCCGCCGGCAGCGACCACTATCGAGCGAATTGAGGGTGAACTTGGATGGAGTATTACTCACGTGTACGGACTAACTGAGACCTCACCCTTTATTACCATCTGCGAAGCCAGGCCCGAACATGAACAGCTTTCCTGCAGGGAAAGATCTGTGATCAAGGCATGCCAGGGGGTGGAGTTGCTAACCTCAGGCGAACTACTGGTGGTTGACGAAGACGGCCGTGAGGTACCGCATGATGGTGAAAACGCGGGTGAAATCGTTGTTCGGGGGAACGTCGTGATGAGTGGTTACTATAGGGACCCTGAAGCTACCGCCAGCGTGATGCGCGGCGGCTGGTTTCACACAGGCGACGTGGCGGTGGTCCATGAGAACGGCTACGTAGAGATTCGCGATCGGTTGAAAGATGTAATCATTAGCGGCGGCGAGAACATATCTTCCGTCGAAGTCGAAGGAGTGTTGTTACGGCACCCAGCCGTTCAAGAGGTCGCGATTGTAGGACGTCCTCATGACAAGTGGGGTGAGACTCCACAGGCTTTCGTTGTCCTAAAAGCAGGGATGACAGCGACTGAACAGGAGCTGCGAGAGTTTGCGCGAAATCATCTCGCGCATTTTAAGGCGCCACATGTCATCACGTTTCTGCCGGAGCTTCCGAAGACTGCTACCGGAAAAGTTCAGAAGTATGTACTTCGGGGAAGTCCGGCAATCTCAAAGCAGTAGCTGGGCCCGCCCTAAATAGTGATGAGGTCCGCGGTGACTTACCCTAGTTCCTCGGCGGTTTTTGGCCAGTCATCACGCAGCAAGCGCGAAAGGGCTCGGTCCGCCAGTAGCTTTCCACCGGTCTGGCAGTAGGGACAATAATTGGTCTCGTTGGAAGCATATCGAATGCGCTGAATTTTCCCGCCACACCTGGGGCACGGTTGCTTATAGCGTCCATGAACCGCCATCTCCGGACGAAACGCTGTCACCTTTTCCGGAAACC
>WNGA01019770.1_pt1 | contig 12256 bp, 12 predicted proteins | sample 5400061 | NCBI WGS metagenome assembly WNGA01 (sample SAMN13153366, study PRJNA577476) | soil metagenome | isolation source: 100 cm soil or saprolite under grassland replicate 2 | place: USA:California | collected 2016-06-15
ATGATGGTCAGGGCGACCTGATCGGTGCCGGGCGGAGCCGGCGCTGATTCGAGGATCACGCGCGCGAGGGGGCTGAGGGCGGTCGCCATGCCGGTCGCCGCGCTGTCCACGGTGACGAGAATCGGGTCGGTGGCCACGACGCTTTTGCCCTGCCGCACGCGCACCGGACCGATGAGCAGGGCCCCCGCCTGCTCGGCGCGCAGCTCGAGCTCACGCACCGTGGTGCGCACCGCCCCGGCGGTGCCGCTCATCGACACTTCGGTCATGTCGCGCGACCCGACGATGGCGAAGCCGGCGAGGGGCGGCAACAGGATTTGCAGCGGCTCGGCCGAGCGGGTACGCGCCCGGACGGTGAGGAGCACCTCGTCACCCACCGTCAGGCGGGTGTGATCCACGCTGGCGGTCACCTCCGCTCCCTGCACCGCGGCGGCGAGGGCGATCACGACGAGCGGCGTCACCAGTCTTTCACCCCCGCCGGCAGCGCGCGGCGGGTGCGCCCGGTGCGGTCGCGCCGCGTGCGCAGTTCCTCCTGGCCGATGGACTTGAGCACCTGGTCGGCTTGCGCCTCGGTGAGCCCGCCTCCCGACGGCCCGGCCTGTCCTTGGTTGGCCCGACCACCCTGGGGCTGCTCCGGGGGAGCACCGCCGCCGCCGGGCGGCGGTTGCGGCGGCGGCCGGCCGCCCCCGCCGCCCCGACTTAGGCGTGTCACCAATTCGAGGTTCCACTTGGCCCGCAGGTGGTGGGGCTGGAGGAGCAAGGCTTCGCGGTACGCGCGCTCGGCATCGGCGAGGTAGGCCGGCCGGCGCGCGCTGTCCGCCAGTGCCTGCGCGAGCGCGAGCAGCCCGAGGTTATACAACGCGCGAAACCGCAGGTCGGGATCGAGCGACGCGGCGGCCCGCGCCAAGCTGGGCCGCGCGACGTCCGCGTTCCCGGTCGCGAGGGCCGCTGTGCCCGCGTTGTACCAGGCGGTGTCGTCGTCCTGGCGGAGCCCGAGCTCCGCCAGGTAGGCGAGCGCGGCACGGGCCGTATCCACGCTTTCTCGGCCGCGGAGCGCGGTCGCGAGCGCGCCTGCGCCCGCGCCGGCGAGGCGACGCAAAGCGCGAGCGCGACCAGCGCCGCAGTGCGCCTGCCCGCCGTCTGGACCCCGAGGACCGCCAGCGCCAACAGCAAGGGCAGCCACGCGCGTGGCCGGCCGCGTTGGGTGCGGCTCTCGCTTGCCGTGGCGCGCTTATAGGAGGCCACGAGATCGCGCACCGCGCCCGCTTGATCGGGCAGCTCGGCGGCGACGAGGGTCCCTTGCGCCGCGTCCGCCACGGTGCCCAGCACGTCGTCACTCCGAGCGGTTTCGATGACCGCGCCGTCCGCATCCCGCTGCCAGCCCACGAGCGCGCCGCGGTCGTCGCGCACCGGGATCCGCGCCGAATCGCGCCCGCCCTCCGCCACGAGGATCAAGTGGATCCCCAGCCCCGCCAGCCGCCGCGCTTCCTGGAGGGTGCGCGCGAGCGAGTCGTGCGCTTCGCCGTCCGTGAAGACCACCAGCACCCGATCCGCGATCTCCGGGCTCGCCCGCAGCAGGTCCACGCCTTGGGCGAGCGCCGGGGCGAGGGCCGTGCCGCCTTCGGACGCGACGTCGGGATCGAGCGCGTCCAGATAAAGGGTGAGCGCCGAGCCGTCCACCGAAAGCGGCGCCAGGATGTAGCTCGTCCCGGCGAACGCGACGAGGCCGAGGCGGTCGCCGTCTAGGTCCTGCACGAGCCGGCGGGCCTCCCGCAAGGCGCGACCCAGCCGGCTCGGCTCCGCGTCCTCGGCCAGCATCGAGCGAGAGATGTCGACCGCGAGGACGAGGTTCAGGCCGCGGGTCTCCGTCACGATCCGCTCCTCCCCCCAGCGCGGTCCGGCGAGCGCGACGCTGGCGAGGCAGACGGCGAGGCCGAGCGTCGCCGGTCCGAGGCGGCCGCCGCCGGCCGCGCGGGCGATGCGGGCAGTTTCCGACGACCAGGCCGCCGCCCGCCGGATCCGGACCCGCCGAGCCCAGGCCGCGGCGAACCACGCGGCGGCGCCGATCACGGGAGACAGGGCGACGAGGGCCGGTGCGTCGAACGTCATTACGGCACCCGCACCGCGAACGTCGCGGCCACGACGAGCTCGAGGGCGAAGGCGAGGAGGCCGAGGCCGAGCGGCCAGCGATAGGCCTCCTCGTAGCGACGGTAGACCAGCTGGTGCACGGGCGTCTTCTCGAGCCGGTTGATCTCCGAAAAGATGTTGGCCAGCGACGCGGCGTCGGTGGCGCGGAAGTAGCGGCCGCCGGTGGTGCGCGCGACGTCGGCGAGCAGTTGCTCGTCGATCTTCACGGGCATGGTCTGGTAGCGCAGGCCGAGCGGGCCCTGGCCGGTCGGCACCGGCGCCTCTCCCTCGGTGCCGACGCCGATCGTGTAGATCCGAATCCCGAACGTGCCCGCGGCCTGCGCCGCGGTGCGTGGGTCCACCGTACCGCGGTTGTTCTCCCCGTCCGTCAGCAGCACGACGACCTTGCTTCTGCCCGGCGCGCGCCGCAGTCGGTTCGCGGCGGTGGCGATCCCCGTGCCGATCGCCGTGCCGTCTTCGAGGATGCCGATCCGCAGCTGCCGGATCGCCTCCTCCAGCACCGGGTAGTCGGTCGTGATCGGCACTTGCGTGAGGGCCTGCGCGGCGAACGCGACGAGCCCGATGCGATCCGACGTGCGCGCCCGCACGAAATCGATCGCCGTCCGCTTGGCGACGTCCAGGCGATTGTAGGGCGTGAAGTCCTCCGCCAGCATGCTGCTCGACATGTCGAGCGCCAGGACGATGGAGATGCCCTCGCTGTGCAGCTCCGCCCGCGCCGAGCCGACGCGTGGTCCGGCGGCGGCGACGATCCAGGCGCCGAGACACAGCGACCGCAGCGACAGCGGGAGGCGCGCGACCCATAGCCGTTCGGTGGGCCCCGCGGCCGGCCGCACGTCACTCATCGGCGCACCGCGCATGCGCGCGAGGCGGCGCGCCCGCCACCACCACCACAGTGGCAGGGCCGCGAGCAGCAGCAACAGCAGCGGCCGCGCGAACGTCACGGCGCGAGGTCCTCGGCCACGCCGCGGGCGCGCGCCGCCAGCGGTGCCACGTCGGTGGCGTGGGCGGTCGCAAACGCCACGCGGTCGAGCGCCGCGAGCAGCTCCCCCAGCTCGCGGATCGGCGCCCCAGGGCGGGCCTGCTCCACGACCGCGAGGCACTCGGGCGTGCTCAGCGCCGCGTGCGCCGCCGGGACGGCGCGGGCGATGGCAGCCCGCAGCGCGTGCGCCGCGCGGGCCGCGACAGCCTTCGGCTCGCCCGACGCGAGCCATCGCTCGTCGGGCACCGCCGGATCCACGACGAGGTCCGGCCCGGGCGCTACCACACGCGACGCACGGCGCCGCCACGCGACGAGCGCCACAACCAGCCCCGTGGAGACCAACAGCGCCGCGAGGGGCGGGAGCGGCGTGCGGCGCGCCAACCGCAGCGGCGCGAGCGCCGGCTGCGGCGCGGGCGTCGCGATGCTGTCCGGGATCACGCTGATCACGCGGAACTGCGCCGTGCCCCCCGGCAGCGAATCCGCGCTGCCATCCGGGCCGAGCCGCCAAAGGGGGGGCATGCCGACGACGATGGGCCCGGGCGCCCACGCGACCATCGGGTACCGCACCGTCCACCCGCTCTCGGCCGGAACGACCACGGGGTCGCCCAGCGGCTCCCCCGCCGGCGTAGAGGCGAGCTTCGCCGCCCGCACCCGCCATCCGGGTGCCACAGCGACGGTGCGCGCCAGCCAGATCGTGTCGCCGACGGTCGGCCGGGGCGGCGATGCGACCCACGCGCTCCCCTGCAGCAGCAGCGCGAGGAGCGCGGGACCCGGCGTCATGGTCAGCGGCTCAGCCGCTTCGCCCGCTCGGCGAAGGCGCGGCGCAGCGGCGGCCCGTACGGAACGGTCGTGTGGAGCGCGACGCGATCGACCCCCGCGTGGACCAGCTTGCGCGTGCGCGCCTGTTGCAGCGCCTCCGCGGCGACGCGCACGCGGGTGCGGGTCGGGCCGTGGCTCGTGTCCACGAGCACGCGCTGCCCCGTTTCGGCGTCCTCCAGCTCCACCCAGCCGGCGTCGGGGAGATCGTACTCGCGCGGGTCGTCGATCGTCACGGCGACGATATCGTGCCGCGACCCGAGCTGCGCCAGCGGCTCTTCCCACCCCTCGGCGCGAAAATCCGACAACACCACGACGATCGCCCGATGGCGCAGCAGCTTGGAGGCGTAGCGCAGCGCCTCGGCGAGGTTGGTGCCCAGGCCGCGCGGGGCGAAGGCGACGAGGTCGCGGATGACGCGCAGCGCGTGGGCGCGTCCCTTGTTGGGGCGGACCACGTACTCCACGCGGTCGGCGAAGAGCAGCGCGCCCACACGGTCGTTGTGGCGGGCGGCCGCGAGCGCCAGGACGGCACCGACCTCCACGGCCAGGCCCGCCTTCGTGTACGGACGGCCGAAGTGCAGCGAGCCCGACTGATCCACGACGAGCAGCAGAGGCTGGTAGGCGCGCACCTCCGCGAACTCGATCCCCTGGCCGCGGAAGACCGACCGGTATTCGCCGGTGAACAGAGTGTTGACCAGGGTGCGCGTGCGGAGCTCGAGGCCCTTCACCTGCCGCAGGACCTCGGCGGTCACGGCCCGCCGGCGGGCGCGGACCGGCGACGACACGACCCGCCGGCGATCTTCGCCCGGGTATGTCACGGCACGCCCACCGCCTCGAGGATGCGCGTGATGACGCGGTCGGCGTCCATATCCTCGGCTTCGGCCTCGAACGTGAGCAGTACGCGATGCCGTAGGACGTCGGACGCCATCGCCTTCACGTCCTCGGGCACGACGTAGGCGCGGCCCCGCAGGTACGCGTGCGCGCGGGCCGCCTGCGCCAGATAGATCGAGGCGCGCGGTGAGGCCCCGAACGCGATCAGCGGCTTCAGCTCGGGGAGCCCGATGGCTTGCGGCTCGCGCGTGGCCCGGACCACGTCCACGATGTAGTCCACCACCTTCTGGTCCATGAACAGCTCGGCGATGGCGCTGCGCGCCGCGAGAATATCCTCCGCCTCCGCCACCCGCTGCACCTCGATGGGCCGGCCCGATGCCATGCGGCCGACGACCTCCTTCTCAGCGTCGCGCGACGGATAGCCCACCCGCACCTTCAGCATGAATCGGTCGAGCTGCGCCTCGGGGAGTGGATACGTGCCCTCGTGCTCGATCGGGTTCTGGGTGGCGAGCACCAGGAACGGCTCGCCCAGGTAAAACGTCTCGCCGCCGAGCGTCACCTGCTTCTCCTGCATCGCCTCGAGCAACGCCGACTGCACCTTGGCCGGGGCGCGGTTGATCTCGTCGGCCAGCACCAGGTTGGCGAACAGCGGGCCCTTCTTCGGATAGAACTCTTGCGAGCGCTGATCGAATACCATCGTCCCGATGACGTCGGCCGGCAGAAGATCGGGAGTGAACTGGACGCGCGAGAAGCTGATGCGCAGGCACTCCGCCACCGTGCGCACTGCCAGCGTCTTCGCCAGACCCGGGACACCCTCGAGCAGGACGTGGCCGCCCGTCAGCAGCCCGATCAGCAACCGTTCCACCATTAGCTCCTGCCCCACCACGCGCTTCGCCACTTCGCGCGTGATCGTCTGGGTCAGGACCGCGTCGCTCGCCTTCGCCGCCCGCGTGGTCATTTCAGGGACGCCTCCGCCGCCCGCTTCACCGTGGGCTCTTTGTCTCGAGTGTACAGTTCCAGCAAGGCCCGCGCCTCGGGGCGGTCGAGCCGGGCCAAGCCCTCGATCGCCGCCGCGCGCAGGTAGGGCGTCCGCCTCGGCCGGCCACCCGGCTCGGCGTAGCGGGCGAGCACCTCCAGCGCATCCTTCGCTCCTAACTGCCCGATGGCCTTCAGCAACGCAGCCAATACCCCTTCATCGGCCTCCTGCTCCAGGCGGCGCACCAGGACGGTGGTCGCGCCCGCATCGCCGGCGGCAGCGATCGCCCGCGCCGCCGCCGTCCGGACCAGCACCGACTCGTCCTTGAGGGCGGGCATAGCCGGGCGCGACACCTCCCGGCCGCCGAGCTCGGCGAGACCCAGCAGCGCGGCCTCCCGGACCCGCTCGTCGCCGTGGCGCGCCATCGTCACCAGCAGCGGCATCGCCTGCGGGCTGCCCGTCAGGCCGAGGAACTCGGCCGCCGCCGCGGCCACCTCGGGCACCTTGCTCTCGAGGCGGCTCTGCAGGATCTCCACCGCCCGCTCGCCGGCCCCGCGCATCGCCGCCCGGTAGGCCTCGCGCAGCTGGGCGGGCACGTTGAGATACGCATCCACGACCAGCCCCGCCGCTACCGCCCCCAAGGCCGCCACCGCGCTCACCAGATGCCCCCGTTCGGCGGGCGGCACGCGCGGCTCGCCCAGCCGCGCGACCATCCGCTCCACCACCGCTTCGTCGGCCAGGGCGCTCGCCACCTCACCGATCACTTCTTGCACCCCCGGATCCTGGATGCGGACGAGTGCGCGGTCGAGCCCCGCGATGATTTCCGCGACGGTTCCCACGTCCCGCAAGCCCAGCAGGGTCGCCGTCAGGGCCCGCAGCTGTTCTGCCGCGGCGCGCTGCTCCTCGGGCGTCGGCGCCGCGACCAGCGCGGCGAGGGCCCGCTTGGCCTCAACGTCCGCCGGGAGGGCGCCCGGCTGGAAGGCGCCGCTGGCGCGCGCGGGCGCCACGGTCTCGGGTGCCGCAGCAGGCGGCGCTGCTGCTGCAGCGGGTGGCCGCGACGAATCGGCCGCGGGAGCCGGGGGCGCGGGGGCCGGTGGCGGCGGCTGCGCCGCCGCCACCGGCTCCCGGCCCGACGCGAGTCGCTGGCCCGCCCGGCGGCCCAGGAGCAGCGTCACGCGCCCCAGCGACGCGTCGTCGGCGACGATGTTGCCCACCGCGACGCCGAACAGGGCCAGCAGGTGCTCGGCCGTCACCCCGGGATTGACCTGAATCGCCCGCACCCCGCGCGCGTACAGCAGGCCGGCGAGCTCGGCGACCTGCTGGCTGCGCGGCACCAGGTGTTGGCCGTGCCAGTGCAGCCCCGTCGCGCCGATCTTCCATTCGACCGTTCCCAACGCCCCCAGGCCCGGCAGCGACGCCGTAATCTGTCGCATCGCCTCCAGCACCGCCGGGTGCGTCGGCGGGTAGAGCCGCGTCAGCCGGAACGTGGTCCCGACGGCACCCAGCGTTTGGTCGACTGCCGCGGTATCGATCGCCATGGCTCAGCGCTTGATCCGCTCGCCGCGATCCTCGTGCATGAACACCCACGTCGCGAGCTGGGACGGCTCTATCGGGTCCTCGGCCCCGATCGCCGTCCACGCGACGTCGCTCCCCGACTCCTGGGACCGGGCTGCGCGCGCCTCGGCTTGACGGACGATGGAGCCCGCCCGCGTGACCCAGACGCCGAATTGCGCGGGCCGCAGGTCCACCCACCCGCGGGGTGCGGCGGCGAGCGGGTTGCAGTCCTCGGCGGGCACCACGACGAAGCTCCCCCGGTAGACGCGCTCGCCGTCCGGCGTCACGATCGGCAGCCCCACCGACAGGATATGACGGCGCAGGTCCGCATCTCGACCGAGCAGCGCGTGCGCTTCGTCGGCCAGCGCCGCCACCTTGCTTTCCGCCAGCGCGCGCACGCTGGGACGGATCCGCCCGCACACATACGCCTCGTACAGCAGTTTGGTAAGGCGGGGCGGGCCGAGCATCTCGTAGGCCACGTGGTGCTCGCCGTGCTCCTGCTCCAGGGCCTTGAGCCGCTGGATCGCGTAGCTGCGGAGCACCCCGGCCCGGTAGGTCGGTCCCGCGGTTGCCGCGTCGAGCGCCGCCACCACATCCTTGCCCGTCGGCCGTCCCTCCAGCTCCATCATGACGTAGTCCGCCACTTCCTCGGGCGTGATGAACTCCATCTGGCCCAGCGCGGTCACGGTCTCGAACTCGTCGCGGGCGAACAGGCCGTTCTCCCCCACGTCGATGTACACGCCCGTCAGCGGCCGGCCCAGATCGCGCCACGGCGCGGCACCGGGGCGAAACGCGTCGGCGACGGGCACTGGGTCGGGGCAGTCCACCAATGGGATGGGTTTCCCCTTCCGACGGACCGGGCCGTGGGCGATCTCTCGCCACGCGATCGTGGCGGTCGGCTTGATTTCGACCGTCGCGGGCGCGCCGGGAGTGCGGCCGAGCAGGAACAACAGGAGCGAGTGCGCGCCCGCGACCGCCGACTTGGTGAGCAAGGTCCGGCTCGGCTTCTCCTCGGAATGCGTGTACGGAATGTTGAACCCCATGCCGCCCGTGCCGCTCGTCCCGATCTTGACGTAGGCGCGCGTCCCCGCGCGGCGCAGCCCTTCGGTCATGATTTGCATGTGGCGGATGAGCTGCGGCAGCGTGAGGCGGAGGAGGTGCTGCTCGATAGCCGCCTGGTCGGCGGTGCCGCGGCGGGCGCGTTCGAGCACCTCGCGGGCGCTCTGAAACAGGTCCTGATACGCAAACGCCGTCGCGGTATTGATGCTGTCCACGACGGCGTCGGGCTTGTACTGCGCCAGCAGACGGAACAACAAACTGCGCTCCAGCACGTCGTCGCTCAGGTCGCCGAGCACGTCGTCCAGCACCAGCGCGCGATGTTCGGGGCTGGCGTACACCGTCGTCACGTCGAGTTGGGCGACGGCGGCCGGCAGGAACACGTTGCCCCACTCGACGGCGACCGCGGCCCGCCCGCGGTGGGGCTCGAGGGCGCGCGCCGCGGCGCGCACCTCGTCTTCGAACAGCGCGACGAGGACGAGCCGCCGCGGCGCGGCCGCGAGCAACCGGCGCGCCACCGCGTGGCCCACCAGCCCGCTGCCGCCCAACAGCATCACTGTCCGATCAGCCAGGTCCATGCAGTCGCCCGATCGCTTCGATCTCCCGGCCGGTGAGCGCGCGCCAGCGGCCCTCGGCCAACCGGCCCAGCCGCACCGGGCCGTACGCGACGCGATGCAGCCACTCGACCTTCAGCCCCAACGCCTCGGCCACGCGGCGCACGATGCGTTGCCGCCCCTCGGCCAGCGTCAGCTCGACCTCGACCGCCTTTCCCGCCGGCCGCGCGCGGAACTGCTCGATGCGCACCGCGCGTCCATCGAGCACGATGCGCCCCGCGAGCCCCGCGCGCACGTCCCCGGCGCCGGCGCCGTGCACGCCGAGCCAGTAGGTGCGCGGGACCGCGTAGCGAGGGTGCATCAGCCGATGGGCCGCCCCTCCGTCCGTCGTGAGGAGCAGCAAGCCCGAGGTCATCACGTCCAGTCTCCCAACGTACGTGAGACCGGGCACCTTGGGGAGGAGGTCGAACACGGTGCGCCGCCCTTCGGGGTCGGAGCGACTCACGACGTAGCCCAGGGGCTTGTTGAGCGCCAGCCAGGTCGGGCGCGCGGCGGCGCGCACCGCCCGGCCATCCACGGTGACGCGCTGGCGGTCGGGATCGACGCTCAGCCCGATGGTGGCGGTATTGCCGTCCACCCGCACCCGCCCCGCGCGGATCAGGTCCTCGGCCTTGCGCCGCGATGCGACGCCCGCGCGCGCCAGGGCGCGCTGCAGGCGCATCAAACTCATTCGGGCTCTTCGGCGGGCGTGGGCGGCCGCAGGGCGACCGACAGCTCCTCGAGCCGGGGCAGCTGCTCCAGATCTTTGAGTCCGAGAATCTCCAGGAATGGCGGCGTGGTCCCGTACAGCAGCGGCCGGCCCAGCCCCTCGCCGCGCGTGACCACCTCGACCAGGCCCCGCTCGACCAGCTTGTCGATGACGGCGCCCGAGTCCACGCCGCGGATCTCGTCCACCTCGATCCGGCCCACCGGCTGGCGGTAGGCGATGATCGCGAGCGTTTCCAGCGCCGCGGGGCTGAGCCGGCGCGGCCGCAGCGCGAACTGGGCGCGCTCAATCGTCTCCGCGTACTCGCGGCGGGTCAGGAACTGCCACCCGTCCGCGATCTCCACGAGCTCGACGCCGTGCGCGTCCCCGTAGAACGCCGCGAGCTCGGCGAGCGCGGCCCGCAGCGCCGTCTCCCGTCCCCCGCTCTCCGGCTCGAGCGAGGCCAGCTCCTCGAGCGTCAGCGGGCGCGACGCGGCGAACAGCGCCGCCTCAAGCAGCTTCGCGAGTGGACTCACGCCGAATCACCATCGGGGCGAAGGGTTCGGGCTGCCGGAGCGACAGCGTGCCGCGCTTGGCCAGCTCCAGCAGGGCGATGAAGGCGGAGAGCACGTCCACGATGGTCGCCTGCGGGCCCACCAGGTCGCCCCAGCCGAACGTCGCGCGTTCCGCCAGCAGCGCCTGGATGCGCGCCGTGGCGCCCTCGACGTCGAGCGGACGCGGAACCACGCGGTGCAGCATCGGCTCCGGGATCAGGGCAATGACCCGCTCCGCCGCCGCCAGGAGGTCGTTCAGATCGATCTCCAGCGGCGGAGGCGGCGCGTCGGGAGGCGGCGCCTCGTACCCACGACCGAATCGTTCGGCCCGCACCGCGGCCGCCCGCCCGAGCCAATCCACCAACTCGCGGATCTGCTGGTACTCGAGCAGCCGGCGCACCAGCTCGGCCCGGGGATCCTCCCACTCGTCGTCACCCAGCCGGCGCGGCAGGAGCAGCTGTGCCTTGATGCGCAGCAGCCGGGCAGCCATCTCCAGGTAGGCCGCCGCCTGATTGAGGCCGAGGTCGCTGATCACCGCGAGGAACTGGTCCGCGATCTTCGCGATCGGCAGGTCGGTAATGTCGACCTCGTCCTCGCGGATCAGGTGCAATAGCAGGTCCAGCGGGCCGGAAAACTGCTCCAGCTCAATGACGAAGCCGGATTGGTCGCGCATTACGGGCGAGGGCGTGGTCATGAGACCCCCGGAATCGCGAACCCCCCGACCAGTCCCCAGGCGAGCTGCAACAGCTGACGGGCCGGCCACAGGAAGACGCTCACCACTCCGGGGAGGAGCCAAATCACGAGCATGATGGGAATAATCCCGAGCGCATAGAGCTGGCGAAACCGCATGCCGGCCGCCGGCGGGAGCAGCTGCTTCAGCACGTGACTCCCATCGAGCGGCGGTATGGGAATGAGGTTGAAGAACGCCAGCACGAGGTTCACCGACATCCCGAAGAGCGTCATCCGTTGCAGGATGACCAGGCTGGATTGCAGGGCCGGAAGGCTCCGGGCGAGCATGCCCACCAGGGCAAATCCGATCGCCGACACGACGAACAACGCCAGGTTCGTCGCGATACCGGCCAGCGAGACAATGACGTCCCCCTGCCGGTACTTGCGGTAGTTGCGCGGGTTGACCGGGACCGGCTTGGCGGCCCCGAAAACGAAGGGCGCGCCGGTGGCGATCAGAATGCCGGGCAAGAGCACCGTCATGAACGGATCGATGTGCTTGAGGGGGTTCAGCGTCAACCGCCCGAGCATGTAGGCGGTGGAATCTCCCTGGCGGTAGGCGGCTTCGGCGTGCGCGTACTCGTGCGCCACGACCGAGAACAGCAACACCGGGACCATGATGAGGACCTGGTCGAATGGCACGCGCTAAGATAACGTAGAGCCTTGACCCGACGCAACTTACCGTCTATCTTGCGCCCCTCACTGAGGAGACCCTGACCGGTGCCGAAGATCAAGTCCGCCAAGAAAGCGATGCGCCAGGCGCGCACGCGCGCCGTTCGCAACAAGGCGCAGCGCTCGGCCCTGCGCACCGCGGTGAAACACGTTCGCAGCGCCGTCACCGTCGACGCCGCCGGCAAGGCCTACGCAGTAGCGGCGCAGCTGCTCGACCGCGCGGCCCGCAAGGGCATCATCCACCAGAACAACGCCGCCCGGCATAAGTCGCGGCTGGCGGCGTTGGTGAAGAAACTGGGCGCCAGGTAGTAGTTACAAGGCGGCGAGCTCCGCCCCACAACTCTCGCAATACCACTCCGTCGCCAGATTCATCGTCCCGCATTCCTTGCATTTCAGGGTCTTCGCGACGTCGGCCTCGTCGTTGAGATTCAGATCGGCGGCGGGCGTGATCGAGCTCGACATCGGGGCGCCGCGCGGCGGGTCGCCGGGAATGGTCGGCTGAAACTGCGCGCCGCTCGCGCGCTTGGGCGAGGGCGCGGTTTTTTCGTCTTCGGTCACCGACTTGAGGAACGCCAGCTCGTCGACCGGGGCGGGCTTCTTCCGATCTTCCTTTTTGTCGTCGGGTCTGGCCTGCGGTTTGGGAGGCGG
>WNGA01016383.1_pt1 | contig 12254 bp, 13 predicted proteins | sample 5400061 | NCBI WGS metagenome assembly WNGA01 (sample SAMN13153366, study PRJNA577476) | soil metagenome | isolation source: 100 cm soil or saprolite under grassland replicate 2 | place: USA:California | collected 2016-06-15
TGACCCTGGTCCGAAAATAAGACCTCAGCCGGGCAGGTGGCAGCGCCCGGCGGCGCGCCAGCGCCGCCGGGCTGTGGGTGACGGTGACGGTGATTTAGCCGGCTGCGGCCAGGAGCTCGCCGGTGTCGGGGTTGATGGCCTGGATGGTGACCTTGTAGCCGAGGCGTTCGAGGCCGCGGACGTGGCTGCGGGCGCGGCGGCGGATGTCCTGGCGTCGTTCGTAGTAGTCGGTGCCGAGGTCGGTATAGACGGCGTCGGGATCGGAGAGCAGGGCGTGGCAGATGACCAGCTGGGTCCTGCTGATGGCGCCCTGGGCTTTTTTCTTGGGCATCTGGTTGCACAGCCGCCGGTACTTGGCGCCGGGGAAGGTCTGGGTGCGTCCGGCGTTGACGGCGGCCTCGCCGAGGGCGCCCGCGATGTAGGGGTTGCCGCGGCCGGTGGCGTTCTTGCCCTTGCGCTTTCCGGCGGACTCGCTGACCTGGGGTGCCTGCCGGGCCCAGGAGGCCAGGTGCCCGGCGGTGGGGAAGACGGTCATGTCCACTCCGGTCTCGGCGATGATGTCCTGGGCGGTGATGACCCCGAATCGGCGATGATGTCCTGGGCGGTGATGACCCCGAAGCCGGGGATCGCATCCAGCTGGGCGATCTGCCGGGCGTACGGCTCGCACAGCACCTCGATCTTCGCGTCCAGCTCGCTGACCTGCGCGGTGAGGTGGTCGATGTTCGCGAGCATCATCTGCAGGATGAAGGCGTGCTGCTCGGTGAAGAACGAGCAGTCCAGGGCGTCTTCCAGCTGGCGGATCTTGCCGCGCATCCGGGTCTGGGCCATCTGCGCCAGGACTTTCGGGTTGCGTTCCCCGGCGATGACCGCGGTCAGCATGTCCCGGCCGGACACGCCGTGGATGTTCGTGATCACCGACGACAGCTTCAGGTGCGCGTCTTCCAGCAGCTTCTCGCACCGTGCCTTCTCGGCGGTGCGGGCCTGGACCAGGTGCCTGCGGTAGCGGGTATGGGTGCGCAGCCGGCGGATGTCCTCCGGGGGCACGAAGCTGCCCGGCAGGGAGCCCCGCCCGGTGATCTTCGCCAGCCACGCCGAGTCCAGCTTGTCTGTCTTGGGCCGCCCGGGCAGCGCCTTGACCTGCGCGGCGTGATACAGCACGCAGTCGAAGCCCTCCCGCTCCAGCAGGAAGTACACCGGCTTCCAGTAATCGCTGGTCGCCTCCATGCCCACCTTGGTCACGCCCCAGCACCGCAGCCAGTCCGCCAGCGCCAGCAGGTCCTTGCGGACGGCCCGGAACTCCCGGGTCTCCTGCTGCCGGCGGCCGCGCCGGGTGTCGCTGGGCACCCGGATGGTGATCGCGGTCGGGGACGCGATGCTGGTCAAGGTGATCGCCACCCCCGGGCACACCTTCACCCACCTGTCCTACGCGCTCGCGGACGCCGCCAGCGGCACGGTGGCGGCGGTGTTCACCGGCGGGTCGCTGCTGCACGGCTCGACCGGCCGGCCGGACCTGCTCGGCCCTGCGCACAAGACCGCGCTGGCGACGGCGCAGCATGCCTCAGCCCGGCGGCTGGCCGCCGAACTGCCCGACAGCACGCCGGTCTGCCCCACGCACGGCTTCGGCAGCTTCTGCTCGGCCACCCAGGCCGAGGGCAGCGCCTCCACGATCGGGCAGGAGAAACGTGTTAACCCCGTGCTCATCCTGGATGAGGATCAGTACGTGCGGACGCTGCTGGCCGGGCTGGACGCCTACCCCGCGTACTACGCGCACATGGGCCCGGCGAATGCGGTCGGCCCGGAAGCCCTGCAGCTGTCGCCGCCGGTCCGCGCGGACGCCGCCGGGGTGTCCGCCCGGATAGCCGCCGGCGAGTGGGTAGCCGACCTGCGCAGCCGGCGGGCATTCGCCGCCGGGCACGTCAGCGGCTCCCTCAGCTTCGAGTACGGCAGCGATTTCACCAACTACCTCGGCTGGCTGATCCCGTGGGGTACCCCGCTGACCCTGCTCGGTGACACCGCCGGGCAGGTCGCCGCCGCACAGCGGGACCTGGCCAGGATCGGCATCGAAAAGCTCGCAGGCGCCGCCGCCGGCACCCCGCAGGACTGGGCCGCCGGACGGCCACTGGCGTCGTTCCCGGTCGCGAGCTTCGCCGACCTGGCCGCCGCCCGGAGCCACCGGCCGGTCACTGTGCTGGACGTCCGGCGTGCGCTCGAGTGGGCCGACAGCCACCTGGCGGGCGCGCTGCACATCCCGCTGCACGAACTGCGTGTCCGCATCGGCGAGGTGCCGCCCGGCGAGATCTGGGTGCACTGCCTGTCGGGGTACCGGGCGGTCATCGCGGCGTCCCTGCTGCAGGCCGCGGGCCGCGACGTGGTGGCCGTCGATGACGGGTACGCACGCGCCGCTGACGCAGGCCTGCGCCTCGTCACCGGGCAGACAGCTGCGAGGACGGCATGAGCTGGCTCCGCAGCCTGTTCCCGGCCCGGCCCAAGGCCAGCCCGGAGCAGGCCAGGCAGCTTCTGGACCAGGGCGCGATCCTGGTGGACGTCCGGGAGGACGCCGAGTGGCGCGCCGGGCACGCGCCCGGTGCCCGGCATGTCCCGCTGAGCCGGCTCCCCGCCCGGACCAGGGAACTGGCGCCGCAGCGCACCGTGATAACGGTATGCCGGTCCGGCCACCGGTCCGCGGGCGCAGCGGTGATCCTGGCCCGCCAGGGCCGCGACGTGATCAACCTTTCCGGCGGGATGCGCGCCTGGGCGCGGGCCGGGCTGCCCGTCGTCGCCTCCGGAGGTCGGCCCGGCCGGGTGCTGTGACCAAGTGGCCCTGATCGCCGTCGCGGCCGGGCTGCTGATCGGGATCAGCCTCGGCGCGCTCGGCGGCGGCGGTTCCATCCTCACCGTCCCTGCCCTGGTCTACCTCCTCGGCCAAAGTGCGCACCGGGCTGTTACCGCCTCGCTCCTGGTGGTCGGCATCGCCGCGGTGACCGGCGCGATCGCTCACGCCCGCTCCGGGCGGGTCGAGCTCAGGGCCGGCGCGATCTTCGGCGGCCTGGGCATCGCCGGCTCCTATGCCGGATCACTGGCCGGCGCGGCGGTCCCGGCCGATGTGCTGCTGGCCGGATTCGGCGGGCTGATGCTGGCAGTGGCGACCGTGATGATCATCCGCCGCGGCGATCAGGGCCCGGCCCGCGGCGGCGTCCCCGTCCGCGGCGCGTCCCCGTGCTGGTGCTGGTGCTGGGCTTCGACATGCCGACCGCGGCCGGAACCTCGCTGGTGGTCATTGCGGTGAACAGCGCGGCCGCGCTGGCGGCGCGGGCAGGCCACGGCAGCCTGGCGCTGAACTGGCCCCTCATCGGGGCATTCACCGTAGCCGCCATGATCGGCGCCCTGGCCGGCAGCGGCCTGGCTGGCCGGGGCGATCCGCGGCGGCTGAGCGCGGCGTTCACCGTGCTCATCGTGATAGTCGCCGGGTACACGCTCACGCGCAGCCTCCCCGGCCTGGCGTGACCCGCGACCCGGCATACCCTATGGGGTATGCTGGGATCAGTGACCTCGAGGGGAGGACGGCTGATGAAGATCGACGAGCAGGCGACCGGCGCCGTGCTGAACCGGCTGCGCCGGGCGCAGGGCCAGCTGGCCGGAGTCATCGCGATGATCGAGTCCGGAAGGGACTGCGCGGACGTGGTGACGCAGCTGGCCGCGGTGTCGCGGGCGCTGGACCGGGCCGGGTTCAAGATCGTGGCCAGCGGGATGCGGCAGTGCCTGTCCGCGGACGGCGACTCCCCGATGTCCGAGGAGCAGATGGAGAAGATGTTCCTCACCCTCTCCTAAGCCGGCCGACGATCAGGAGGGACACATGGACTACGGGATCACCATCCGCATGCCGGCCCCGTTCGCCGAGGCGGCGGCACGCGTCCGCGACGCACTGAGGGCGCAGGGCTTCGGCGTGCTGACCGAGATCGACGTGCAGGCCACCCTGCGCGACAAGCTCGGCGAGGAGATGGAGGAATACCTCATCCTGGGCGCCTGCAACCCGGCCCTGGCGCACCGCGCGCTGGCCGCCGACCGCCGCATCGGGCTACTGCTGCCCTGCAACGTGGTGGTGCGGGCCGAGGCCGGCGAGACGGTCATCGAAGCGGTCGACCCGCAGACCATGGTGGCGGTGACCGGCCAGCGGTCACTCCAGCCGGTCGCGGACGAGGCCGCCGCCAGGCTCAGGACCGCCCTGGACTCCCTGCAAGACAGCGGACGAACAGGCCTGACCGCCCCACGCTGACCTTACGGTGGCCAGCTCGCCCGCCGGTGAGCCACGGGGGCGCAGCGCGCGTCGCCGGTAGCCCAGCCCGCCTGAGTCATGCCGCCGGCATGAGCCAGACAGTTCCTGCGCTGCCAGGCACCGGGCGAGGCCCCCGGGCGGTAACAAGCAGTGGTCTGTCTTCGTGGCTGAGCGCCTGGCCGCCCTGCTGGCGGGGTCGGGACAGCGGTGGGCAGTCCACGCTGGAAGATATCGCGCGCCGTTCGCCCTTCTGGGTGACCCGGCGCGGCCCAGGATCGTCCGCAGCGTAGGAGCAGGGGAGCGGCACGGTCAGGGATCGTCGCGGGACGTCGCCGGTTTGGTTTACGCCTCGCGGTATTTCGGCCGCCTGCTGCTCGGCGGGATGGCCGGGAGCTGCCGTGACGGCCCGGCGGTCCGCTACCGCATTGTCGATGAGATCATCGAGCAACTCTGCGCGATAGCGTGCGACGGCGCGGGCGGTGGCCAACGGCCGCGAGCGTGCCGGCCGGGTAGGCGGACGGCGCGCTTGCCTCGTAGTTGCAGGGACAAAGAGGAGGGGAGCACGGACACGAGCCGGCCCGAGGATCCAGCCGGTAACGATGACGCCCGCCGAGGACATGGCGGACCCCGATCCCGGGCTGGCGCGGCAGCGGACTGAGCTGTCCTGGACCCGGACGGCAATCTCGTTCGCTGCGATGGGCGGTTCTGCTGAAGAGCCATCCGTACGCGGGAATCCCGATCATGGCCTTCGGCGCGCTGATCTGGAAACTTGGCCGGATGGGCTGCGCACCAGGGGCCGGGCAAGCCTGCTCCCGGCTGCCGCTGCTGATGATCGCCGTAGCCGTCACTGGCGTGTCAGCCGCCGCGCTGGCCATAACCCTGCTAAGTCCGAGCCAACCGGACTCCGGCCCTGACCACGGCGTGATGCCGGATTGACAGGTCGGCGGGCAGGGCTCAGTGCGGCTTCGCCCGGGTGACCTGACGCCGCGGCATGTGACTTCATGACGGACCACCATGATCTCCGCGTCCTTGGACGCATGGCCGCGGCCCGGCAGCAACCAGCCAAAGACGACGCGGTCGTCTGCGTCGTCCGCGAGTGACGCCAGGCGGGTTCCGGCGGCGCGTGTCGGGCAGCGGCCGGTCATGGCTCCGCGCGGCTGCCGGGGTCGCCGTGGTCCAGGCAGGCCGGGGGGAGGTGGAACCAGCGCAGGGCCTCGAAGTCGCCGGGCAGGCCGGTGGCGCCGTCGTCGATATGCGCCGGGCGGGCGGCCAGCAGGTCCCGCGCCTGGCGGAGGTAGCCGCGGAGGGCGTCCTCGCTGGCGCGGCTGCGCCTGGCGCTGCAGGTGAGCGTGCCATCTGCCGCGTAGCGCAGGTCGGCCAGGCGCAGCGGCGGCTGCGGGATGCCATCGCGGTGGCGCCACAGGCCGGTGTGCGGGTCGAAGCCGTAGTCGGTGAGCAGCCGGTAGCCGCCGGTGGCGATCAGGTCGACGGCGTCTATCAGGTAGTCAGCGACGGCGTCGGAGATGAAGTAGTTGAAGTTGATCCTGGTCCAGCCCGGCTTGATGCCCTCGCAGCCGTGGCCGATCTCGGCGCGGAAGGCGTGCGAGTGAGCCGTGTCGATGGCGAGTAGCCGGTGGCCGTACGGCCCAGCGCAGGAGCAGCCGCCGCGGGCCTGGATGCCGAACAGGTCGTTGAGTACCGCGACCACGAAGTTGTGGTGCAGGTAGCGGTCGCCGTGGCGGATGCGCAGCGAGACGATGGACAGTCGGCGGGCGCTTGGGTTGCCGAGCACCTCGATGTTCGGGTTGCCCGACCACCGGTGCAGCGCGCGTTTCCAGAGGCGTTCTTCGCTGGCCTGGATGACGCCGGTTCCGACTGCCTGCTTGAGCGCGAATACCAGCCCGGCGCGGATCGACTCGACGATGGCGGGGGTGCCGCCTTCCTCCCGCGCGACCGGGTCATCGAGGTAACGGTGGCCAACCGGGTCGACGAATGCGACGGTGCCGCCGCCGGGCACCGTGGGCACCTGGTTGCGTACCAGGTCACGGCGTACGACCAGGACGCCCGGTGTCTGCGGGCCGCCGATGAACTTGTGCGGGGACAAGAAGATGGCGTCCTTATGGTCGTCGGCACCGGGCGCCGAGTCCCGTGCCCGGATCGGCACGTATGGCCCGGCTGCGGCGTAGTCCCAGAAGGACAGCGCCCCGTGGGAGTGCAGCAGCGCGGCGATGGCGTCGGCGTCGGACAGAATGCCGGTGACGTTGGAGGCGGCGGAGAAGGAGCCGATGCGCAGCGGCCGGGTGGCGTAGCGGGCCAGCAGCGCCGACAGGTCGTCCAGGTCGATGTGCCCGTCGGCGTCGGCGCCGATGACCACTACGTCGGCGATGGTCTCCCGCCAGGGCAGCTCATTGGAGTGATGCTCGTAGGGCCCGACGAACACGACCGGCCGCTGTGCGGCCGGGATCTGGTCGAGCAGCCGGTAGCGGCGCGCGGGGCCGTCCGGCACCCGCAGTTCCAGGATGCCGATCAGCTTGCTGACCGCTGCCGTGGCGCCAGAGCCGCAGAAGATCACCAGGTGGTCGGCGTCCCCGCCGACCGCATCGTGGATGATCTGCCGGGCGTCTTCCCGCAGCCGGCTGGTGGCAAGGCCGGTGCCGGAGCTTTCGGTGTGGGTGTTGGCGTAGCGGGGCAGCACGTGCTCGCGGATGGCGTCCTCGATAAAGTCCAGCGAACGGCCCGAGGCGGTGTAGTCGGCGTAGGTGATACGCCGCGGCCCGTAAGGGCCGTCGAGCACTTCGCCCTCGCCGATGACGCCGGCCCGGATCCGCTCCAGCAGGGGCGTGACCGGACGTGCTGCAGGTCCCTGAGCCGGGACCGGCGGGCCGGCCGTCACGGCTGCTTGGGCGCTCATGCCAGCTCGATGACGACAGCGGGCGGCCTGGTCAGGGTGTTGTGCACGGTGCAGTGCGATATCACCGCGCGGAACGCCGGCCACCGTTCGAGCGGCAGAGTGGCCGGGACCCGGACGACAAGGTGAATGCCGCTCACCCTGGCCGGGTGGTCACGGGCCATATCGAAGCCGGCCGACACGGCCAGGCCATCGCGACTGTACCCGTGCCGCGTGAGGTACCGGCCCGCGTAGAAAGCGACGCACGTGGCCAGTGAGGCGATGAGCAGTTCCGTGGGGGTGGGCGCCGCATCCTCCCCGCCGGCCTCGGCTAGCTGGTCCACCAGCACCCGGTGCCCGCGCACGGCCACCTCATACGACTCCCCGGCCACGAACCGGACGTCCAGCTGCGCGATGTCCCCCGTACCGGGCAGCAACGCCGTCGTCTGCACCTGGTCCATATCAACGCTCCCTACGGGTTCGGTACTGCTCTCTTCAGTTCAATGCCCCCGGGGGTACTACTGGCAGGTGCAACGGTCATGCATGTCAGGGTCTTTGGTCCTTGCGGCCTGCGCTCACCGCCCACGGCGGCGGAGAGCGCAGGGACTGTTACGGGCCCGCCTCCCCGTTGCCTGGCAGGGATTCCGGCGTGGCCCTGAGCCTGGCTGCCGCGTCGTCCGCGACTTGCTGGAGCGACGGCTGCCCGGTAAGGCCGAACTTGGCCGCGGGTCGGCAGCCTCGATGACCGTCTGGCCAGCCTCCGCCCGCACCACCACATCGCAGGGGAGCAGCAGCCCGATCCGGCGTTCAGCGGTCAGCGCCTGGTGCGCCAGGGGCGGATTGCAGGCGCCGAGGATCGGGTATTCCTCCCTCTCCTCGCCACGCCTGCCGCGCAGGTTAACCTGCACGCCGATGTCGGTGAGCCGGCCAAAGCCCTATGCCTGGAGCGCGTCACGGACGGGCGCCGCCGCCTCGTCGAAGGGAACACGGGCCGGACAGCGATGCCGTAGCCCAGATGCGGTTCCTTGCTTCATCGGCTGGTGGCTTGTCCCGGTAAGGCCCGGTCCGGCGCCGCCAGGCGAGGATGAGGAGAGTTTCTCCAAGCTTCTCCACGCTCATCGGGGAGCTTCCGTCCTGGGCGAGGGACTGCCGCATCCCGCTGGCCGCGATCTTGAAACCGGTCCGGTCCGGGGCACGCGATACCGCGGCGAGCTGGGTGACGACCTCGGCGCAGTCCCGGCCGGACCCGATTATCGCGATAACGCCGGCCAGCTGGCCCTGGCCCGGCAGAGCCGGTCGAGTACCTGGCCCGCGGCCTGGTCGTCAGCCTTCATGACCGCGGGGAATGCCCGGGCCCTGGCGGTGGTTCAATACCCCGGCGGGTATTTAAGACGATGCCCGGAGAGATGAGGAGGCATGCCATGGCGACGGTCGAGCTGACGACGGAGAACTTCAATGCGCTCACGGGTGACGGGCTGGTGCTGGTCGATTTCTGGGCGGCGTGGTGCGGGCCGTGCCGCACTTTCGGCCCGGTCTTCGAGCGGGCGTCGGGCCGGCACGGCGACGCGGTGTTCGGCAAGGTCGACACGGAGGCCCAGCAGGAGCTGGCCGGCGCCTTCGGGATCTCCTCAATCCCGACGCTGATGGTGATCCGCGATGGCGTGGTCTTGTACGCGCAGCCGGGCGCGCTGCCGGAGGCGGCGCTGGAGCAGCTGATCGCCAAGGCCCGTGAGCTGGACATGAACGACGTCCGCGCCCGCATCGCCGAACGCAGCGAGCCCGCCGCAGCTGCAAGCGCGTGAGGCCGGGCCAGGTGCCGTGGAGAGCCGGGCAGCCCGCTTGGCCGTGACGCGGTGCTGCAGCGCCGCGACTGCACGCAGGCGCCGCCCGCCTTTGGTGCCCTCGCGGGACATCCAGCGGGGATCGTGCGCAGCGGGCCGTCACGGTGAGGCCGCCGTCTCGCCGCCGGGGAATGTCCCGCGTCCGCTGCCTGCTACTATCAAGTAGATACCCCTGGGGGTATATTCGAGGAGGCGCGTGATGAGAATCGTCCAGCTCATGAACTCACCCGCCGGGCGAGCGGGCCGGACCGTGGCCGGCCTGGCGCTGGTCGCCGCGGGAATTGCCGCCGGCGGCCTGGTTCTCGCGGTCATCGGCCTGGTCCCGCTGGGAGCCGGAGCCTCCGGCCTCTACCCCGCCGCGCCGCTGTTCCGGGCGCCCGTACGGGCCCGGTGACTGGCGGCGCCAGATGACCGGCCAGGAGACGGGCCGGGGCGGCCGCCCGGGCGCCCGCGGCGGGGGCGCCGTTCCCCGGCCAGAGCGCCTGCTCCCCAGCTGGCGGTCAGCGCTGGTGGTCGTCGCGCACCCCGACGACGAGACCTTCGGCCTCGGCGCGCTCATACATCACCTGACCGCGAGCGGCACCGCGGTGCATGTGCTGTGCTTCACCCACGGTGAGGCTTCCACGCTGAACGAGAACGACAGCGATCTGCGCCAGGCACGTGCCCGCGAGCTCCAGCAGGCAGGCAGCGCGCTCGGCGTGGCCGCCGTCACGCTGCTGAACTATCCCGATAGCCGCCTCGCCGGCATCCCGCCGGCCGAGCTGGCGGCCCACGTTACCCGGCTAGCCACCCTCGCCCGGCCCGATGGCCTGCTGGTCTTCGATGACACCGGCATTACCGGCCACCCCGACCACCAGGCCGCTACGCGCGCTGCGGTGCTCGCGGCAGGCGCCGCGGGACTGCCGGTGCTGGCCTGGACCCTGCCTGACGCCATTGCCGGCCGGCTGCGAGAGGAAACCGGCGGGGCGTTCGCCGGCCAGCCGCCCGACCACATCGACCTGTGCGTCCGCGTGGACCGGGCCGCGCAGCGCACGGCCGCGCTCATGCATGCCAGCCAGATCTCGCCCGCCGCCGTGCTCTGGTGGCGGCTGCAGCTGCAAGGTGACTGCGAGCACTTGCGCTGGCTGCTCCTGCCAGGAGGCGAAGCCTGACCGGCGGGAAGAATACGCCGGCCGGGCCCGGCCAGCCGGCCCTCCGGGTGCCCCGGGGTAAGCGAAGGCGGGCATCATGGCGACCTGCATGCCGAGAAGGCCGAATGGCCCGAGGTCTCCGCGCGGCTGGCGGCCGCGGAACTACTGGCTTGGAACCATGGCACCGTCGGGGGCTCCTCATGAGGTGCCTGCCGGGGGAGCGGACCCGTACGCCAACTGCGGCCTCCCCTATCACCTCGGCGGCGAGATCCGGGCTCGAGACGCCCTCATCCTGGCCAGGCCGCGCTCCCAGGCCCGAGCGTGGCGCTGCCCGCCAGCAGCGCGGGCTACCGCCAGGGGCCCCTGGGCGGACGGGGGAGCGCTGTCACTCCGGTCAGGTAAGGCCGCGCGAACTGGATGCACAGTTCGACCCGGCGTCGGGCCCGGAATGTTCCGTTGTCCGGGCGACCAGGCGGTGCAGCAACGCAACCTCGTGCCGCGGCACCAACATCTCCGCGTCCTTCGAGGTCGCTGCACGAGGAGCGCCAGCCAGCCGCACAACCGGACCGTGAGCAGGTAGACGAGGCGGAAGATCACGAGTTCCGAGGGTAGAGGGCCGGTCAGATGCTCTGCGCGAGTTCTGGCACCGCACAGTATTCATTTGCCGGTACGATAGCGCCATTCAAGCAGCATAGCCCGGCATTGCAGGCACTGTAGTCGTTCCATGAGCTCGTTAGTCGTATACAGCTTGCCCTGCAAGGATATACCTTCCGGGATTTCTGATACAAAGCCAAAAACTCTTTGGCTTGAAAAAGCACTATCTACGAAAAGTGGACGTACGGTCAGCTGATCGAGCCGAACGTGGACATTTTCCTCTAGCTGGAGCTCCCGCCGCACAGTCAGTTCGGCGCATATTGCCGGTTCGGTGCCATCAATACGGCCACCTGGAAAATCGAGGGTGCGCCTGCCAATCCCTGGACGAAATTGCGGCTCAGTGAGCACGAATTTTCCAGCTTGGCGCGCGAGTACAATGACAGAATCTGAACGATCGACGCGCAAATATTCCAACTCGTAACCGCCATTACTTAGCAGGTGGTCCTTGTATAGCGTTATCCACCTTGACTGCAAAACAACAGTGCTATCGATCCTTCTACGCGGCTGTGATGCCACATTGTCAGTCATGCTGGCACCCTAAGCCGGTACCCTGAATATGTCAATAATAATAAATACTGAAATTTGCCCAACTGGGCTCTCGGCTTTCGCATTTCTTTGGTCGCGCTTGCTGACGACCGGGGAGCCGGCGGCGCCAGATCCTGGAGTCGGCCGTCAGAGCGTCTCGGCTGGCACGACAGGCTCAACGCGGCCACATCCGCCAGTTCGAAGCACTCGGTTCACCGTCACCCTCGCTCCCGCCGACTGACCCTCCCGGCCCTCACCCCGCGAGCTTCGCTGCCACGCTGAGGCTATTTCCGGGTCAGCGCCACAGGCCAGAGAAGATTCAAAATTCCTGAGCCCAGGTCCAGAGGCCTCGTACAGCAGCAAGGTACTGCAACGGACGGGCGCACCCCAATTAGGATCTGACCTCCGCGCCGACGATGCCTGTGGGGTTGCCACGCGGCCGTGCCCACCCGGGCCGAGCGGCAGCTTCTCGGGATTCCGCCGTCCATCGGCGCGCTTGCCATCGACCGGCTGGGTCATGCCGATGGCAGGCCCGTGGAATGGCGGCACGTCTTGATCCGCGGCGACAGGTTCTCCCTCCTCGCCGGGTTCTCTCCCAGACCGGCTACAAGCTCATCACGGGCAGCCCGCAGCCGGCCACCGAGACGCAGGCCGGCATCCTGTCACCGGTTTTCTGACAGCCGGGGCGGATGGTCCCGGTCATCGGTGACGTAAGGCCCTGCCGCTGGCAGCGGGGGTTGCCCGACCATGGCCGCAGGTGTCGTCTCCGTACGGACAGGCAGGAAACGAGGTGGCGGTCGTGGCGGGCAAGCGTGTGCTGGTGATCGGGGGGAACTTCGGCGGGCTCACGGCGGCTTTGGAGCTCAAGCATGAGCTGGGTGAGGATGTCGATGTCACGGTGATTTCGGCGTCGGACCGTTTCTTGTTCAATCCGTCGCTGATCT
>WNGA01014379.1_pt1 | contig 12253 bp, 7 predicted proteins | sample 5400061 | NCBI WGS metagenome assembly WNGA01 (sample SAMN13153366, study PRJNA577476) | soil metagenome | isolation source: 100 cm soil or saprolite under grassland replicate 2 | place: USA:California | collected 2016-06-15
CCGGGTCGGCCCGGAACTCGATCGTGTGCGTATTGGTCTCCCAGCTCCAGGCGAACGGCAGAGCGACCGCCTGTGTCGCGCCGAGGGTGACGGAGCCGCTGCGCGCCGTCGCGCCGTCGAACCGCCACTCGAAGGGAACAGCGACCGGGTTGGTGCCCCAGTTTTTCACGTGGGCCAAACAGGTGACCGGCTGGCCGTTGGTCGGCAGGCCGCTGTGGTAGGTGGTGTCGGTGGGATCGAACGAGAGCCGTGGCGTCCGCTCGTTCATGTGGCAGTAGCCGTCGCCGCCAAAGCGCTGCACGTTCAACTTGAACAGATTCGCAGTGACGGGGGCGGGCAGATCGGACTCGCTCCAGGTCCACGACGCCAGGCTGTTCGTCGGTGTAACGACGGCGTAAGACCCGGCGCGGCTCTCCATGTCGGCCTGGCTGTCGGCCTTCTCGACCCACCATTGGTAGCTGGTGCCGTAGGACAGATAGACGCGGAACTTGCGCAACGTGCGGGCCTGAGTGTAGGCGACTTGCACGAAGGCGGGATTGATGTTGGGCGTGCGCGCCAGGGAATTGGTGTTGCTGTCGAAAACGTTATTGATGACGCCCAGGTCCAGCGGAGTGGAAGTGAGCGTCGCGCTGCCCGCGCTGACCGAACTCAGAACGTCCAGTTTGGCGTTTGGCAACGTGACCTGGGCCCGGCTTGTGAACGCCAGAAAAAGAACCGGAAGCAGGCAGCGAAAGAGTGGCGGAGACAAAATCGGGTTGCGTCGAGGCCAATGGCCGGCGCCGGGATGGTTCGAGCCGCTCATAGAAACCTCGGTCAATCTGAAAGGCTTGCTTACGGGAATCCGCTCGTGAAAGCAACACGATTGAAGGTTGGCGCAGACGCACCGGCATTAAAAATTTGTAATGTCGCCGAAAGGTTGGCGCAAAGCGCCTCGATAATACTCGGTTTGTGAATCGAAGAGCCCAGGTGGACTCCTCTGACAACAGACAAATGAGAACTTCATCACAGTCATGAAATGAGAACCGTGACAGGGGCCGGGCGAGCTCCCACGAATCGGGAACCGGCCGCGCCTCTCGAATCCGGTTCCAGAAAGGATAGATTATGCACATCACATTGAAGAAAAGTTTAGTCATCGCGCTGCTGACGGGTGTTGCCGCCGCCGGGTGGGTCGCCGCCAGCGGCGGGTTTGAGCGCTCCGGCAACAAGCGCCCGACGGTCACCGTCGCGGTGAGCGATACGCCGCTGGAACGGCAGACGAAATTCACCGCCAGTTTCTCGCCGGTGGTGAAAAAGGTCGCTCCCAGCGTGGTCAACGTCTTCACCACCAAGACGGTCAGAAATCCGTGGCCCGAGGTCACGCCGTTCTTTGACGACCCGTTCTTCCGGCGGTTTTTCGGCCAGCCGTTTGGCGACAATGAAGGCCGACGCCAACCGCGCACCTTCAAGGAGCGCAGCCTGGGTTCCGGCGTCATCGTGACCAGGGACGGCTACCTCCTGACCAACAACCACGTGGTGGACGGCGCCAAGATTGTCGGCCGCGATCCCAAGACGGACATTGCGGTGTTGAAAATTGACGCAAAAGACCTGCCGTTCATCACGTTCGCGGACAGCGACAAGCTGGAAGTGGGCGATGTCGTGCTGGCGCTCGGCAATCCGTTCGGGATCGGGCAGACGGTGACGATGGGCATCGTCAGCGCCACGGGCCGCGGCGGGATGAACATTGAAGATTATGAAGATTTCATCCAGACCGATGCGGCGATCAATCCCGGCAATTCCGGCGGCGCCTTAGTGGACGCCGAGGGGCGTCTGATCGGGATCAACACCGCCATTCTGAGCCGCACCGGCGGCAATCAGGGAGTCGGATTCGCGATTCCCGCGAACCTGGCGCGCAGCGTCATGGACCAGATCATCGAGAAGGGCAAGGTCGAGCGCGGTTTTCTGGGCGTTTACCTCAAGGACGTGACTCCTGAACTGGCCCGCCAGTTTGACGTTCCGGAAAACAGCAGCGGGGTATTGATCACCGAAGTGACCGAAAAGAGCGCGGCCGCGGTCGCGGGCTTGAAGAGCGGCGACGTCGTCACCGAACTCAACGGGACGCCCGTCAAGGACAGCCGCAACCTCAAGCTTGCGGTCGGCCGCCTGGCGCCCGGCGACAAAGTGGCGGTAAAAGTCCTCCGTGACGGTAAGGAAAAGAGCTTCACGGTGACCCTCAAAGAAATGCCGGAACTGAAGCTGGCCTCGGCCAATGGCGGTTCCGACGAGAACGACAGCGACGCTCTCAACGGAGTTGCCGTGGGCGAGATCGATTCGGCCGCCCGCAGCCGGTTCAACATTCCGGACAATGTGAAGGGCGCGCTGATCAAGGACGTGGACCCGGATTCCGCCTCCTACGACGCCGGATTGCGCCCCGGCGATGTGATACAGGAGATCGACCACAAACGGGTCACCACCGCGGACGAAGCGGTCGAGGTGAGCAAACACGTTAAAACCAAACAAGTGCTCGTGCGGATCTGGAGTCGGGGACGAAGCGACTACGTGGTGGTGGATGAAGGCAAATCAAAGTAAGCAGGGTCTCCCCGTGGCTTCAGCTTAGCGGCAGGCGTCCCGCCTGCCGTAGAGTCGGGCATCCTGCCCGGCGGAGCCGGCGGTTGCACTGGCACAGCACGTCTGATTTCGCGCTCCGAATCCGGGCGGCAGGATGCCGCCCTCTATGGCAGCCAAGATGGCTGCCGCTGCGACGCAGGCACGCTTCGGGGAAACTTTTCTTTTTGCCGTCGAAATTCCACGTGGCAGACTTAGGGAAACCGAGCGCCCCGGAATCGAAGTTATTCAGGAGCAAACCAGCGCCGGACGCGAAAGTGACAGCATGCGCATACTGGTGGTCGAGGACGACAAGAAAATCGCCTCATTCGTCATCAAGGGTCTGAAACAAAACGGTTTCGCCGTGGATCACGCGGTCAACGGCGAAGACGGTTTGCTCCTGGCGGCGTCCACGCCTTACGACGCGGCGGTGATTGACATCATGCTGCCCAAGCTGGACGGCTTGAGCCTGGTTCAGGAACTTCGCAACCGCAAAGTCCCTTTGCCGGTGCTGATGCTGAGCGCCCGGGCTTCGGTGGATGACCGCATCAAAGGTCTGCAAAGCGGCGGCGATGATTACCTGGTGAAACCATTCGCGTTCAGCGAGCTGTTGGCGCGCGTGCAGGCGCTCATCCGGCGGGCCACGCGCGAAACCGAACCCACGACGCTGACGGCCGGCGATTTGACGATGAACCTTCTCGCGCGCGAAGTGCGTCGAGGCAATCAGAAGATCGATTTGCAGGCGCGCGAATTTTCGTTGCTCGAATACCTGATGCGCAACGCCGGCAGAGTCGTTTCCAAAGCGCTGATTCTCGAACACGTGTGGGACTACAGCTTTGACCCGCAGACCAACGTGGTGGACGTGGTCGTCTGCCGGTTGCGCAACAAGGTTGACCGGGATTTTGACAAAAAGATGATCCACACGCTGCGCGGGGTTGGTTATGTCCTCAAGACCGATTGAACGTTCGGGCCGCGGTTTCAGCCTCCGGTTGAACCTCTGGTACGCCGCGTTTTTCATTTTCGGCTGCTTCGCCCTCTTCCTGCTCGCCTATTTCGTCCTCGCCTCCTCCATTCAGCAAAAGGAGAAGGAAGTCATACGCGCCAAGCTGGAGGAATATCGCGCCTGGTACGAAAACGGCGGATTGGCGGGCTTGAGCGAGAATTTTTTCAACAGCCGCCGCCGGGACAAAAACGCCTTTTTTGTCCGCGTGGCCGGTCCGGGAAACAACGCGGTCTTCGTCAGCACGCCCGAGGAGTGGCGGGATTTTGATTTGAAGCGGCTCGAAGTCCGGAGCATTGAGGAGACACGCCCCTGGTTTTCGCTGGCGGGCAGGAACAAAGAACACGTCTGGATGTTTGCTTCCGCGTGGTTGGGCGACGGCCGTCTGCTGCAGGTCGGCAAGAGCATTGATGACTCGGAAGCGCTGCTGGTACGTTTCCGCTTCCTCTTCGGCGTGGGCATGATTGTCGTCATCGCGCTGGGATACGGTGGCGGGGCGTTCCTTACGTATCGCGCGTTGCAACCGATCCGTCACCTGATTCAGACCGTCCGCTCCATCCTTGAAACCGGCCGGATGGACGCGCGGGTTCCCGCGCGCCGGACCCACGATGAACTCGACGAACTGGTCATGCTGTTCAATCGGATGCTGGAAAAGAATGAAGTGCTGATCCGCGGCATGCGCGAGGCGCTGGACAACGTCGCTCACGATCTGCGCACGCCGATGGCGCGATTGCGCGGCACGGCCGAGGTCGCTTTGCAGTCGTCCGGAGACCAGGAGTCCTGCCGCGAAGCCCTGGCGGACACGATGGAGGAATCCGAACGCGCCCTGACCATGCTCAAAACCTTGATGGACATCTCGGAAGCCGAGACCGGAACCATGCGGCTGGAGCTCGCCGCCATCGATCTGCCGGCCTTGATCCGCGACGTGATCGACCTCTACCAGATCGTTGCCGAAGACAAAAAGATCAGTCTCAACGCGACGTTGCCCGACCCGCTCCAAATCCAGGCCGATCGTAATCGCATCCAGCAAGCCCTCGCGAACCTGCTGGACAACGCGATCAAATACACCGGGCAGGGCGGGAAGGTCGAGGTCACTGCCTGCCGAAAGAACCATGAGGCAGTCATCACGGTCAGCGACACCGGTACGGGCATTTCCGCCGAAGACCTTCCCCGTATTTGGGACCGCCTTTACCGCGGCGACAAAAGCCGGAATGAGAAAGGACTCGGACTGGGCTTGAGTCTGGTCAAAGCCGTGGTGCAGGCCCATCGCGGATCAGTGGAGGTGGTCAGCGAGCCCGAAAAGGGATCGACCTTTTCAATCCATCTTCCCGTCGCTCAGGCGCCCAAGGACGAACCCGCGCCAACTGGTGGACAGGCGAGATCGAGCCGCCCGATGGCAACGTGAGCGCGGCTGACCGCTCCGGAGCAGTTCTGCCCAGGAGTTGCTGCCGTAGCGGCTTTCGGCAGAACGCCGCCATTTTTCCTTGAGCCCGCCGGCGGGGATCCCGCCGGCACCACACGCGAGGAACGCGGAGCTTCTTCCCCCGAGCAGAAAACGCGGCACCCTGCCGCGATCTGCACGACTCACCGCGCCAAATGTCGGCAAATACTCTGGCCTATCCGTGCAGCGGTGCTATGCTCATCGCCGCTTACAGCAAACCAACAGCTACCCGGACTGCGTATGGCTCCTGCACGCGTCGTGGCTCCAGTGAAATGACTCACCGTATGAACTCTGCTCCGATCTCCCGCCGGTCATTTCTCAAAGCCTCAATGGCGGCGGGCGCCGTCGTTGCCACGGGTGACTTGCCCTGTCGCCACTTGTTCGCCGAGGCGGCAGACTCCGGAGCGCCCGACTGGGTTGATCGACCGATGCGGTGGGCGCAACTCACGCTCGTCGAAGACGACCCCGGCAAATTCGATCCGCAATTCTGGCTCGATTACTTCAAGCGCACGCGTTCTCAGGCGGCCTGTCTGAGCGCCGGCGGTTGCGTCGCGTATTATCCAACCCAAGTCCCGTTTCATCACCGCAGCCAGTGGCTCGGCGGTTCCGATCCGTTCGGCGAACTTGTCGCGGGCTGTCGCAAACTCGGCATGGTGGTTGTGGCCCGCACGGACCCGCACGCCACCTACGACGACGCTCGCGACGCGCATCCGGATTGGATCGCGGTGGACGCGGATGAGCGGCCGCGGCGCCACTGGGCTTCGCCCGAGATGTGGGTCACGTGCGCGCTGGGCCCCTACAACTTCGAGTTCATGTCCGAGGTGAAAAAGGAAATCATGTCGCGCTACCGGGTGGACGGCATTTTCATCAATCGCTGGGAGGGCTCCGGCATGTGTTTCTGCGAGCATTGCCGGAAGAATTTTCGCCAGGCCACAGGCCAGGAACTCCCGCGCGCCGCCGACCCGCAAAACCCGGCCCGCCGCGCGCACATCCTCTGGCGGCAGCAACGTCTTTTTGACCTCTGGCAGCTCTGGGACCGCGAGGTTCGCAGGATCAACCCCAACTCGTGCGTCATCCCGAACACCGGCGGCGGCGCCACCAGTTCGCTCGACATGAAGAAAATCGGCGAACTCGCGCCCACGCTCTTTGCCGACCGCCAAGCCCGCCGCGGTCTCAGTGCCCCATGGGCCAACGGCAAAAACGGAAAGGAATTTCGCGCCGCCATGGGCCGCAAACCGATCGTCGGCATCTTCAGTGTCGGTCTGGAAGAACCGTATCGCTGGAAAGACTCCGTGCAGAGCGAGGCGGAAATCCGCCTCTGGGTCGCCGACGGTGTTGCCAACGGACTGCGCCCCTGGTTCACCAAATTCAGCGGCGTCCTCCAAGACCGGCGCTGGCTGCGCGTAGTCGAGGACCTCTACCGTCGCCACGCCGGTTGGGAAAAATACCTGCGCAACGAAGCGCCGCTTGCCCGGGTCGCGCTCATCTATTCCCAGCAGACCGCCTGGTTCTACGGCGGCGACCGCGCCGGCGCCCGCGTTGAAGACCCCATCCTGGGCTGGTATCAGGCACTCATCGAGGCGCGCGTCCCGTTCGAGATGGTGCACGACCGCCTGCTCGATGACGCGCACCTGAGCCCGTTCAAGACGCTGGTCCTGCCGAATATCGCCGCGCTCTCCGACGCCCAATGCGATCAGCTCCGCGCCTTCGTGAAGAAGGGTGGCAGCCTCATTGCCACCTATGAAACGGCTCTCTGCGACGAATGGGGCGCCAGGCGAGGGGATTTTGGCCTGGCCGATTTGTTCGGCGTCAGCTTTAGAAATCGCGTCGAGGGTCCGATGCATAATGCTTATCTTCGCCTCGAACACAACCGCGCGCGCCGTCATCCGCTGCTGAAGGACCTCGAAGACGCGCCGCGCGTCATCCATGGAGTTTGGCGCCTCGAAGTCGAACCGCGCGAAAAATTCCTGAATCCGCCCATCACCCTGATCCCGAGTTACCCCGACCTGCCGATGGAAAAGGTCTATCCGCGAATTCCGGAGACAAGCATTTCGCAAGTGTTCCTGCGCGAGTTCAAATCGGGACGTGCTGCGCCCTCCAAACGCGGCAGCGAAGCGCCGGAGGAATTCTTTTCCGGTCGCACGATTTATTTTCCCTGGGACATCGACCGCACCTTCTGGGAAGTCCAGTGCGTGGACCACTTCAAACTCCTTCGCAACGCTGTCGAGTGGGCCACAAACGAAGCGCCACCCATCACCGTCACCGGCCCAGGCGTCCTGGACGTGACCGTGTGGCGGCAGAAGGACTCGATGACCGTGCACCTCGTCAATCTCACCAATCCGATGATGATGAAGGGCCCCGTCCGCGAACTGATTCCCATCGGCCCGCAAAAAGTCCGCCTTCGTATTCCCGCCGACGCGCGAGTCAGGAAAGTTCGCCTCCTTGCCGCCGATAAGACTCCCCGTTTTGAACGGGACCGCTCAAACCTGAGCCTGATCGTCCCCTCGATCCTGGATCATGAAATCCTGGCGGTGGACCTCCAGCCAAAAGGTTGATGTTTCGCGGGTGACAAGTCGAATGCGTCAGACCGCTTCGGCCTCTGCCTCCTCGAGACCGAGGAAACCCTGGAGTTGGCGCGCTCGCGTGGGGTGCCGCAGTTTGCGCAACGCCTTGGCCTCAATCTGCCGGATCCGTTCACGGGTGACTTTGTATTGTTTGCCCACTTCTTCCAGCGTGCGCACGTAGCCGTCCACCAGACCGAAGCGCAACTCGAGCACCTTCCGCTCGCGCTCGGTCAAACTGCCGAGCACGTCGCCCAGTTTGTCCTTCAGCAGGTGGTAGCTGGTCATCTCCGACGGGTTTTCCGCCGACTTGTCTTCGATGAAATCGCCGAAGCTGGCATCGCCCTCGTCGCCGACCGGAGCCTGGAGGGAGATGGTCTGCTGCGCCATCTTCAGAATTGCCTGGACCCGCTCGACCGGCAGACGCATTTCATCGGCGATCTCCTCCGGCGCGGCCTCGCGCCCGAATTCCATCATGATCTTCTTCTGCACGTGCATCAGCTTGTTGATCACTTCGATCATGTGCACGGGAATGCGGATGGTCCGGGCCTGGTCGGCAATGGCGCGGGTGATCGCCTGGCGGATCCACCAGATGGCGTAGGTGGAAAACTTGTAGCCGCGGCGGTATTCGAATTTTTCCACCGCCTTCATCAGGCCCATGTTGCCTTCCTGAATCAAATCGAGGAACGACAGCCCCCGATTGACGTATTTCTTGGCGACGGAAACGACGAGCCGCAAATTGGCCTCGATCATTTCGGTCTTGGCCTGGTGCGCCTTGGCCGCGAATTGCTTCAGGCGGGCGTAGGCATCGAGATAGTCCTGGCAGGGCATCCGCACGAAGGTCTCCAGCGCGCGGATCTTCTGCCGTTCCGCCTCGATGAGCGACCGTTGGGCGTTCAGCCGGGCGCGGCGTTCCAGCGCGTGAATGGCGCGCAGACTCGAACGCATTTTGTCGTGGACGTTTTCCGCCACGAGAATCATTTCGTCGATGACCTTCGGTTTGAAGCAGAAACGGGCGAAGGTCTGCTGCAGCTTGTGGTCGAGCTTTTGCAAGCGGGCCAAAAGGCGGGCGCGACCCGTTTTGTTGCGGGCGCTTTGCCAGGCGGCAAACTGGTCGTCAACTTTTTGGTCCAATTCACGCACCCGTTTGACCAGTCGACGCAAATTCCGCAGGTGGCGTTCGCGGACCGGCAGCCTGGCATCAAGAACCACGCGATCAAACCGTTCCTTCGGGGGTTCGGCAATCAGCTTTTCCGCCAGGGCGATGTGTTCCTTGGCCGCAAAGCCCAGGCTGTAGAGGATCCGCTTGACTTCGCTTTCGGCGTCTTCGATTCGTTTGCAGATGGCCACTTCGCCTTCCCGGGTGAGCAAAGGCACTTTTCCCATCTGGCTCAGATACATCCGCAGGGGGTCGTCCAACGCATCGAGCTTCGCCTCTTCCTCAGCCTCCTCCGGTTGTCGCTGTTGAGCGCGGTCCACCTCCGACTGGTCGATGATCTCGATATCGAGATTGCCCAGTGTGCGATACACCTCCGCCAGACCTTCCGCCGAGATAAGCGTCTCAGGCAACGCCTCGTGAACGTCGTCGAACGTTAAATAGCCCTGTTCGCGCGCCAGTCGGATCAGGTCCTTGATCTTTTCGCTCAAGTCGCCGCCCGATTGGCTTTTGATCGAGCCGAACAACTGTTCTGCGTTCGCCAAGGCGGCGTCCGACAGGAAACGGGGCGCCGGTTTGGCATGGCCGTTGGCGCCGTTGGCGGGAGGCGCCTTAAGGTGATGGTGCTGTCCCGGCAACGGTGTTTTCGTTTTCGACGTTTCATGGCGCGCGATCCGAGGTCTTTTGATGGAGAGCTTGATTTTGGGTTTGTGCGTGCGGCCGCCGAGGCGAAGTTTGCCGAATAGCTTTTTGGCTGACGTTCTATGCATAGTTTTCAGTTGCGACAACTCGACTCGCCGCCACTTCGATTCGTTCGGCGGCCAAAGTCAACCCTGGAATTGCTCGGGAACCTTCATCTGCCCGTTCCCGAGCAATTGAAGCCCTTACGCCGGAAGTCTGTCGCACAAAGAAAATACATGCTTTTTCACGCGACACAAACCCATAAACTTTACCTATTGGCACCCAACAGCTTAGACACTGGAATCCGACGGAAAAGGCGAATTCCCAGCTTAGACAGGTGGAGTGCCTGAAACATTCAAAGGATGACTTCGGTTTCCAATTCAACTAAGGTAGCCGCAAACTCCTTATGAAATGCGCCAACCCCTTGAACCCGCTGACACGCAGGGCATTCCTGAACCAGACAACCGCAAGCGTCGTCGCAGCGACGGTGGTCGGACCGGCTCTGCTCTCCCGGGCGCAGGCTGCGGCGTCCTCGGGAAAAATGATCGGCATTCAAGTGGGCGCGGTGTCGTTTGTCGATGAAGGCATTGAGCCGGTGCTCGATCTCTTTCAGGAAAAAGGCGCGATCAATGCGATCTTTCTGACCACCTTCACTTACGGCCGCGGTTTGTCCGGGCGCCAGGTCCCCGGGCAACCGTTTCCCGATCATGGCAAGCAGGAGTCGGACGAGGGTTTTTACCACGGCGGCAACTACGCGACGCCCCACCCTGAGTTTTACAAAGACACGGTATTGCAGCAGATTCGCGCGCCCGATCACGGCAATCTGGATATTGTCGCGGCCGTCCTGCCCGGCGCGAAAAAGCGGGGGATGAAATTATTCTGCTCGATTGAAGACGTGTTTCGTGCCGACGTGCCCGGTGTCAAGGAAGTCACGGAAATCGACCTGCAAGGCCGCCGCACCGCCACTTCTCTCTGTCTGTTCCATCCGGACGTCCGCGGGTTCTGGAAGGGATTGGCCACCGACCTCTGCAAGTCCTACGACATTGATGGCATCCTTTTTTTCAACGAGCGCAATGGGCCGTTGTTGAACGCGCTGGGCGCAAGTCACGCGCAAAGCATCGCCTCCTCTCGCGTCACCTGCTTCTGCGAACACCACCAGAAGGCGGCCCGCGACCGTGGCATCAGTTTCGACCGCGCCCGCGAGGGTTACTTGAAGCTCGACCAGTTTATCCAGAATTCACTCGCCGGCAAACGACCGAGCGACGGCTATTTCGTCGAGTTCTGGCGGACGCTTGTCGAGTATCCGGAGATCATCCTGTGGGACCGGCTCTTTGACGAAGGCAAACACCAGGTGCTTGCGGAGGTGAATGCCGCGGTAAAGGCCGTCCGCCAAAACCTCCAGGTCGGTTTCCACATCGAGCACGTCAATTCGTTCAATCCGATCTTCCGCGCGACGCGGCGCTACGACGATCTCGCGAATAAATCCGATTTCCTCAAGATCGTGGTCTATAACAACTGCGGGGGCGAACGCTACGCCAATTTCATCCGCAACGTCGGCTCGACTGTGTTCCGCGACGTGCCCGGGGACGAACTGTTGCGGTTCAACAATCATCTTTTGAATTACGAGCACGAAGCCGGGCGGGGCGAACTTGCGGCCGCCGGACTTTCTCCCGACTACGTGGCGCGCGAAACAAAGCGCGCCCTCGACGGTGCGCAGGATAAATGCAAGATCCTTCCCGGTATCGACATTGGCATTCCAACCGGAAGGAACAGCCGCAAAGCGTCGCCCGACGACACCTACGCAGCGGTGGCGGCCGCGCTGAAAACCGGCGCCCACGGCATGATTTTGTCCCGGAAATATTCCGAGATGCGCCTTGCGAATCTGGAGGCGGCGGGGCGGGCAGGCGAATCTGGAGGCGGCGGGGCGGGCAGTGCGCGAGGTCTTGAAATAGCCAAGAGAATGTTCCTGATCCAGGCACGGTCTTGAAAAAGTCTATCACCTGAACGCCGAGAAAATCTTCCGACAGTTCAAAGGCGTCGGCGACGCAGCCCGGTGAAGCGCCCGGCGGACCCTGAACCCGTTCGTCCTCGTCGTCGTCCTCGTCCTCGAAGCCAAGCCATCCGATCGAGGACGAGGAGGAGGACGAGGACGAACGGACGGTTCATGGAAAGAGAGTACGCCCATGGTAAGGACGGCATCCGGAAGTGAAAGATTACTACCCGAAGACGCAGGGCGATGCCTTTCCCAAGGGCGAGGTCATTACCTACGAGTTTCCAGCCCGGGGCAAGCACGGTCCGGTCACCCTGCATTGGTACAGCGGCACAGAAAGGATACCCCGTCCGAAAGACATGGAAGAGGACGATAAGAGTGTTGAAACCGGCGCGGTGGTGTTGGGTGACAAGGGCACCATCATCTACGGTTCGCACGGCGCGGCCGGTGTGAGGATCATTCCACAAAAGAAGATGGACGATTACCAACGTCCGGCGAAGACGATTCCGCGCGTGAAGGAGCATCATTGGGACTGGCTCCAGGCTATTCGCAACGGCACCCGGGCCGGCTCCGATTTCACCGCCTACGGCGGACCACTGACTGAAATCGCCATGCTCGGTGTGATCGCGATCCGGCTGGCGGGCGCGAAACTCGAATGGGACGCCGCGAACATGCGGTTCACAAATTCATCGGAGGCCAATCAATTGGTGCATCCGCACTATCGAAGCGGTTGAACGTTGTGATCCGGGGGCGATGACTGGATCGCTGCGGTACAAATATTGTTATAGCTATAACATTTTTTGTACCCTGCTCGAAGCGCAGTTGGGACCTTACGGCTCCGGTC
>WNGA01010516.1_pt1 | contig 12252 bp, 10 predicted proteins | sample 5400061 | NCBI WGS metagenome assembly WNGA01 (sample SAMN13153366, study PRJNA577476) | soil metagenome | isolation source: 100 cm soil or saprolite under grassland replicate 2 | place: USA:California | collected 2016-06-15
GGCCCGCACGCGGAGGTCGTCGCGATCCGCGCGGCCGGGGCGCGCGCGCGCGGCGCCGACCTCTACACGGCGCTCGAGCCCTGCGACCACTACGGCAAGACGCCGCCGTGCTCGATCGCCGTCCTCGAGGCGGGCGTCCGCCGCGTGTTCGTCGGCTCGGCGGACCCGAACCCGCTCGTGAACGGGAAGGGGATCGCGCGCCTGCGCGGCGCCGGGGTCGAGGTCGCCGAGGACGTCCTGCGGGGCGAGTGCGACGCGCTCAACGCCCACTGGTTCAAGTACATGCGCGAGCGGCGGCCGTACGTGACGCTCAAGGCGGCGGTGACGCTCGACGGGCGGATCGCCACCCGCACCGGCGACGCGCGCTGGGTGACGGGCGAGGCCGCGCGCCACTGGGTCCACCGGCTGCGCGACCGCGTCGACGCGATCCTCGTCGGCGCCGGCACCGCGCGCACCGACGACCCGCTCCTCACGACGCGCCTCCCGGGCGGGCGCGGGCGCGACGCCCTGCGCGTCGTGCTCGACACCGAGCTCCGCCTCCCGCCGCGCCTCGCGCTCCTGAACCCGCGCTCCCCGGCGCCGACGCTCGTCGCGCACGCGTCGGCGCGGACGCGCCGGGTCCGGCCCGGGGTCGAGCTGCTGCGTTGCAAGCGCGGCAAGGGCGGCGTGGACCTGCGCGACCTGCTCGCGAAGCTCGCGGACCGCGGCGTCACGCACCTGCTCGTCGAGGGCGGCGCGCGCGTCCACGCCCGCTTCCTCGAGGAGGGGCTCGTGGACCGCGTCGCGGTGCTCGTCGCCCCGAAGCTCGTGGGCGCGGACGGGGTCCCGCTCGTCGCAGGCCGGGGCCCGGCGCGCATGGCGGACGCGCTCCGGCTCGACGAGGTGCAGGTGGAGCGGATCGGCGACGACGTGCTCGTGATCGGCCGCCCCGTCCGCCCCGCGCGGCCCCGCGCGCGGCGCACCCGCTGACGCCCTGCGCCGTTGGCGAAAAACCGAGGACGCGGCTAGGATTGCGCCGCCATGTTCACCGGTCTCGTCTCCGACGTCGGCGCCGTCGAGCGCCTCCTGCCGAGGCAAGGCGGCGCGCGCCTGACGCTCCGCCCGAGGCACGTCCCCGTGGACGCGCTCGCCCTCGGCGAGAGCGTCGCGTGCTCGGGGGTGTGCCTCACCGTGGTCGAGCGCGGCGGCGGGCTCGTCTCGTTCGACGCGGTCCCCGAGACGCTCTCCCGGACCACCGTCGGCGGCTGGCGTCCCGGCGCGCTCGTGAACCTCGAGCGCGCGCTCGCCCTCGGCGAGCGGCTCGGTGGCCACCTCGTGCAGGGGCACGTCGACGCGGTCGGCGAGGTGCTCTCCCGCGCCGCGGAGGGGCAGGGCGCACGGCTCTCGATCTCGCTGCCCGCGGCGATCGCGCCGCTCGTCGCGGAGAAGGGCTCCATCGCCGTGGACGGGGTGTCGCTCACGGTCGCGACCGCCGGGCGCGATCGCTTCGAGGTCGCGCTCATCCCGGAGACGCTCGCCCGCACGACCCTCGGCGAGGCGCGGCCGGGGACGCGGGTGAACCTCGAGGCAGACGTCGTCGCGCGCCACGTCGCGCGGCTGCGCGAGTTCGCGGCGGACGGCCCGGGTCTCTCGGGCGACGACCTCGCGCGGTGGGGCTTCGGAGGAACGCGGTGAAGGATCACGCCAAGCACGCGGTCGAGCGGATCGAGCGGGCGCTCGACTGGATCCGCCAGGGGCGGATGGTGATCCTCACGGACGACGAGGATCGGGAGAACGAGGGCGACCTCTGCCTCGCCGCCGAGAAGGTGACGCCCGCCGCCATCAACTTCATGGCGAAGCACGGGCGCGGCCTCATCTGCGTGTCGCTCACGGAGGAGAAGGTCCGCAAGCTCCGCCTGCCGCTCATGGTGGACGAGGGCGCGAACACCTCCTCGTTCGGCACCGCCTTCACCGTCTCGATCGAGGCGAAGGAGGGGGTCACGACCGGGATCAGCGCGCGCGATCGGGCGCACACGATCCTCACCGCGGTCCGCGACAGCGCGCGCCCGGAGGACCTCGCGCGCCCGGGCCACGTGTTCCCGCTCCGCGCCCGGAAGGGCGGGGTGCTCGTCCGCGCCGGCCAGACGGAAGGATCCGTGGACCTCGCGCGCCTCGCGGGGCTGAAGCCCGCGGGCGTCATCTGCGAGGTGATGAACGACGACGGCACCATGGCGCGCATGCCGGAGCTCGAGAGGCTCTCGAGCGAGCACGACCTGCCCATCGTCTCGGTCGCGGACCTCATCAGCTACCGGATGATGAAGGACACGCTCGTGCGGCGCGGCGCCGAGGCGCCGATCCCGACCGAGTTCGGCGAGTTCCGCGCCGTCGCGTACGAGAACGACGTGGACCGGCACCAGCACGTCGCGCTCGTGAAGGGGCGGTGGCGCGAGGGTGAGCCGGTGCTCGTGCGCGTCCACTCGAAGTGCCTCACCGGCGACGTCTTCGGCTCGCAGCGCTGCGACTGCGGTCCGCAGCTCCACGCCGCGCTGAAGCAGATCGACCGCGCCGGCAAGGGCGTCCTGCTGTACCTCGACCAGGAGGGGCGCGGCATCGGGCTCGTGAACAAGCTGCGCGCCTACAACCTGCAGGACCAGGGCTACGACACCGCCGAGGCGAACGTCCAGCTCGGGTTCAAGCCCGACCTGCGCGACTACGGGCTCGGCGCCCAGATCCTGCGCGACCTCGGCGTGCGCAAGATGCGGCTCCTCACGAACAACCCGAAGAAGATCATCGGGCTCGAGGGGTACGGGCTCGAGGTGGTCGAGCGCGTCCCGATCGAGATGGTCCCCACCCGCCGCAACCGGGCCTATCTCGCGACGAAGCGCGACAAGCTCGGGCACCTCCTCACGTTCAAGGCCGCCGCCCCCGTGCGCGCGGTGAAGGGCCGGCGCGCCGCGCGGTCGCCCCGGCCGAAAGGAAGGAACGGACGATGAACGTCTACGAGGGATCGCTCGTCGCGACCGGGCTCAAGGTGGCTGTCGTCGTCGCCCGGTTCAACGGGCTCGTGACCGAGCAGCTGCTGTCGGGCGCGCTGGACGCGCTCCGCCGCCACGGCGTGAAGGACGCCGACATCGACGTGTTCCGGTGTCCGGGCACCTTCGAGCTGCCGGCGCTCCTGCGCCGGGTCGCGCGCGCGGGGCGCCACGACGCGGTGCTCGCCCTCGGGGCGGTCATCCGCGGCGGCACCCCGCACTTCGAGTACGTCGCGGGCGAGGCGACGAAGGGCGTCGGGGTCGTGGCGATGGAGGCGGACTGCGCCGTCGCGATGGGCATCCTCACCTGCGACACGATGGAGCAGGCGCTCGAGCGCGCCGGCGTGAAGGCCGGCAACAAGGGCGCAGAGGCCGCCGTCGCGGCGATCGAGCAGGCGAACGTCTTCCGCGAGGCCGCCAAGCTCGGCGGCGGCGCGGGCCGGAAGGAGTGACCGTTGCCCGCGAAGCGAACCAAGGCTCGCGAGCGCGCCATGCAGGCGCTCTACCAGATCGACGTCGCCGCCGAGGGGATCGACGACGCGCTCGCCCGCTTCTGGCGGAGCTTCGAGCCGGTCGAGCGCGAGGTGATGGTGCTCGCCGAGGCGCTCGTCCGCGGGGTCGCCGAGCACCGCCGGGCGATCGACGAGGAGATCGAGCGGGTCTCCGCCAACTGGAGGCTCGACCGCATGGCGAAGGTGGACCGGAACGTGCTCCGGCTCGCCGTCTACGAGCTCCTGCGGACGGACGTGCCGGTGAAGGTGGTCATCAACGAGGCGATCGAGCTCGGGAAGAAGTACGGTTCGGAGAGCACCGGCGCCTTCGTGAACGGGGTGCTGGACAAGATCGCGTCCGGGCTGCCGGCGAACCGCCGCGGCGCGAGCGCGGGCTGAACGCGCGAGGTCCAAGGGTGGCGCTCAAGATCGAGGTGGCGGAGCTGGGGCTCGCGGCGATCGACGGGCTCGACGTCGACGCGCTCGCCGTGTTCGTCGGGCCCGAGCGGCCGCTGCAGGGGTTCGCCGGGTTCGGCGACTGGCGGCTGTGCGGCGCGATCTCGCGCGCGATCCGGAACGGGCTCTTCCAGGCGCACGACGGAGAGGCGCTGCTGCTCCCGTCGGGCGGCCGCGTCGCGCCCGCGCGCGTGTTCTGCTTCGGGCTCCCGGACGGTCCGCTCGCGCCGGAGGGGTTCCTCCGTGCGGCGAGGAGCGTGTGCGAGGCGCTCGCGCGCGCCGGCAGCGAGGCGTTCGCGACCGCCATGCCGCCGCTCGCCAGCGGCGACGGCGCGCTCGCGGCGAAGCTCTGGCTGGAGGCGAGCCTCGTCCGGCCGGTGCGCCGCCAGGTCCTGCTCGGCGAGGCGCGCGCGCTGCAGCGCGACCTCACCGCGGCGCGCAACGCGCTCGGCGTCGAGGTGGACGTGCTCGCCCCGCCCTCGCGCGTCGAGATGCCGGCGCGGGGCCGCGCGTTGCCGCACGTGGGCGGCGTGGTACGCTGAACGGCGATGGCGTCGGCCGTGCTGGTGCGAGCGCAGGTGGAGGCGGGTGAGCCTCCACCGGGCCCCCCAGGGGGCCCCCGATGTCGAGCGCGGCTCCGCCGCGGGTACGGATCTCGAGCGAGCGGGGGGCTCGGGGGGGCGCAAGGGCGCAGCCCGAGTGGCCTCGGCCGTGCTGGTGCGAGCGCAGGTGGAGGCGGGTGAGCCTCCACCGGGAGCGAGCGGGGGGATCGGGGGGGCGCGAGGGCGCAGCCCGAGTGTCCCCCCGCTAAGATGACGAACAAGGCTCTCACCGAGTTCGTCTCCGAGGCGCAGGAGACGATCGACCTGCTCGGCCGCGAGCTCATGCACCTCGCCGCGGCGGGCGGAGACGAGCCCGCGCCCGACGTCCTCAACGCCGTGTTCCGTGCCGCGCACTCGCTCAAGGGGCTCTCCTCGTTGTTCGGCGTCGAGCGGATGGCGCGGCTCGCGCACGCGCTCGAGGACCTGCTCGACGACGTCCGCATGGGGCGCCGGCGGCTCGAGCGCGGCGCCATGGACCTGCTCCTCGAGGCGCCGGAGGTCTTCTCGCGCATCATCGCCGAGGAGGCCGCAGGCGCGCCGCCGCGGAGCACGGACGCCGCCGCTCGCCTCGCGGACCGGCTGCGCGCGCGCGAGGCGCCTCGCGCCATCACCGCCGCCGCCGCCGCCGACCCGCTCGACACGGTGGCGCTCGGCCCCGAGATCCGCGCGGTCCTCACCGAGTACGAGGAGCACCGGCTCCGCGCGAACGTGCAGAAGCGCGTCCCGCTCCTTCGCGTCCGGGTGAGCTACGACCTCGCGTCCTTCGACCAGGAGCTCTCCGCCCTCTCCGCGCGGCTCAGGCGGATCGGCGAGGTGGTCTCGACGCTGCCCTCGTCCGATGGCGGTGGCCCGCAGGCGATCGCCTTCGAGCTGCTCTTCGCTTCGAACGAGGCGCGCGAGGCGGTGCAGCGCGAGGCGGGGCCGACGGCGGTGGTCCAGGTCGTCCCCAGGGTGCGCGCGCTCGCCGCCGACGCCGCGCCGCCGCACGCGCCGGGGGAGCCGGACGACGTCGCGCTCTTCGCCAGCGCGGCCCGGGGCGGCTTCTCGCCGATGCCCGAGTCGCCGTCCGACGACGCGGCCTCGCTCCGGTCGGTGTCGCAGTCGGTGCGCGTGGACATCCGAAAGCTCGACTGGCTCATGAACGTGGTCGGAGAGCTCGTCCTCGTGAAGTCCTCGCTGCACGGGCTCGCCGAGCGGGTCAAGGCGGAGGGCGGCAACGCGGGCCTCGCGGCGGAGCTGTTCGACGCGAACCGCAGCCTCGAGCGGCGGCTCTCCGAGCTGCAGGCGGGCATCCTCGAGGTGCGGATGGTCCCGCTCGAGCAGGTCTTCGACAAGCTCGCGCGGATGGTCCGGAAGATCGCGCGCGAGGTGGGCAAGGAGATCGACTTCGAGGTGTCTGGCGCCGACGTCGAGCTCGACAAGCTCATCGTGGAGGACCTCTCGGATCCGCTCATGCACCTCATCCGGAACGCGATCGACCACGCCATCGAGCCGCCGGACGCGCGCGTGCGGCTCGGGAAGCCCCGTGCCGGCCGCGTGCAGCTCACCGCCGAGCAGAAGGGGAACCACGTCCAGATCGTGGTCGGGGACGACGGGGCGGGGATCGACGAGGACCGGGTGCGGGAGGTGGCCGTCGAGAGAGGGCTCGCGACGGCGGAGGCGGTCCGCGACCTCTCGCGCCGCGAGGTGATGAACCTCATCTTCGTCCCGGGCTTCTCGACGGCGCGGCAGGTGACCTCGCTCTCCGGGCGCGGCGTCGGCATGGACGTCGTGAAGAACAACATCGCGAACCTCTCCGGCATCATCGACCTGCACAGCGACCGCGGCCGCGGCACGCGCTTCGAGATCACGCTCCCGGTGACGCTCGCGATCATCCGCGCCCTCGTCGTCTCCGTGTCCGGCCGCACCTACGCGGTCCCGCTCAACAGCGTCCTCGAGATCCTCGAGGTCCGCGCGCGCGACGTGCGGACGCTCTCGACCCGCGAGGTGATCTCGCTGCGCGGCGCTACCTTGCCGCTCGTCCGGCTCGGGACCTTCTTCGCCCTCGAGGGAGCGACCGCGCCCGACGCGTTCTTCGTCGTCGTGGTGGGGCTCGCGCAGGAGCGGCTCGGGATCGTGGTGGACGAGCTCGTCCGCCAGCAGGACATCGTCGTGAAGCCGCTCGGAGCGCAGCTCCACGGCGTCCGCGGCGTCGCCGGGGCGACCGACCTCGGCAGTCGCCACACGGTGCTCGTCCTCGACGTCGGCGCCATCATCGAGGACGTGGTCTCGGGCGACGCGCTGCGCGACGCGCCGCGCGACGCCGCCCGCGCCCGAAACGCGTGAGCCGAAAGGCCCGGTCCGCCGCGATGTACCTCGACTTCTTCGGCCTCGGCCGCAAGCCCTTCTCGAAGACGCCCGATCCGGAGTTCCTGTTCCCGTCGCGCCAGCACGCCGAGGCGCTCGCCCGCCTCTCGCACGCGCTCGAGGAGCGGGAGATCGCGGTGCTCACCGGCGAGGTGGGCGCCGGCAAGACGACGCTCTCCCGCGCGCTCGTAGACGCCTTCGCGGAGCGCTGCCGATTCAGCTTCGTCATCCACCCGGCGCTCCCGCCCGCCCAGCTCCTGTCCGCCGTCTCGGACGGGTTCGGGCTCCCGCCCGCGCGGCGCAAGGCGGACGTCTTCGGAGCGCTCGCGGAACACTTCGCCCGCCTCGACGCCGAGGGTCGCTTCGCCGTGGTCGTGGTGGACGAGGCGCAGCTCCTGCCCGGGCGCGCCGCCTTCGACGAGCTCCGCCTCCTCACGAACCTCGCGGCGGACGACCGCGCGCTCGTCGGCCTCGTCCTCGTGGGCCAGCCGGAGCTCAGGGACCGGCTGCGCGAGCGCGGCGGCGAGCCGTTCGCGCAGCGGATCGGGGTCGCCTACCACGTCGGCGCCCTCGACCTCGAGGAGACCGGTCGCTACCTCGCGCACCGGCTCGGGGTGGCGGGCCGCGCCGAGCCGCTCTTCGACCCCGCCGCGGTCGCCGCGGTCCACCGGCTCTCGGGCGGGCTGCCGCGGCGCGTGAACCAGGTGGCGGCGAGCGCGCTCCTCGAGGCGTTCGGCCGCGAGGCTGAGCGCATATCGGCGGATGTGGTCGAGGCCGCTGCGGCGGATCTCGCGGCGTTCCTGGGAACGCCCGCGCCGGCAAGGTAGACTCGAGGAGCCCTGCGGGGCGAGCCGCATGGACTTCCTCGACATCCGGAAGAAGGCCAAGGAGCGGGCGCGAGCCCGCGCCACGGAGGAGGCGAGCGCAAGGGGGGTGCGTCCAGGCGACGCGCCGGCGCCGCCCGCCGCCGCGCCCGCGTCCGCGAGCTCGTCGCTCTCCGATGCGCCGGTCGTCACCGACGAGGACCTCCTCGAGGGCGCGCTCGTGGCGCGGCTGCAGGGGCTGCCTGCGCCGGGCGAGCCGCCGCCCTTCGCCGGGCCCGCCGCGGCCGCCCCCGACGACCCCCGCTTCACGACGTGGCGCCCCGGCGCGGGCGCGGCGCCCTTCGTCGCGGCGGCTCCGGGCGCGGAGGGGCTCGGCGGGCTCGCAGCGCGCGACGAGGACTTCGCGCTCGTGGCGCCGGGCGGCCCGGGCTCGTCCTTCCCGCTCCTCCATCCGCAGCGGGCGCCGCTCGAGCGCGCCGAGCGGCGCCAGCCCGCCGCGCCGCCGCGGGATCCGCTCGAGGACTTCTTCTACCGGCCGGACGAGGCCGCGCCGGCGCTTCCCGAGTTCGCCGCGTCCGAGGCGCCGCCCGAGCTCGAGCCTGTGGTGCTCGCGCGCGAGGAGTTCCTGACGTTCCTGCTCGGCGCGGAGGAGTACGCCGTCGCGATCGAGCGCGTGCGCGAGGTCGTCAGGGCGCCGCCCATCACGGAGGTCCCCCGCGCCCCGGCCCACATCCTCGGCGTCGTCACCGTGCGCGGGGAGGTGGTGGCGGTCCTCGACCCGCGGCGCCGGCTCGGGCTGCCCGAGGCTCCCGTCTCGGCCGGGCAGGGGAAGATCGTCATCGTGGACGCCGGCGACGGTGCGTGCGGGCTGCACGTGGACCGCGTCGCGAGCGTCGTCCGCCTCCGTCCCGGGTCCATCGAGCCGTGCCCGCAGGGGATCGCGAGCCCGAGCTCGGAGTTCCTCGCGGGGATCGGCCGCGAGGGCGATCGGCTCTTCACCGTGCTCGATCTCGGGGCACTGCTGCGGCGCGCCCCCGCCCGCGAGCAGCGGGGGAGGAGGGCCGATGCCGGCGCCTGAGCCCGCGCAGGGCGGCGCGGTCGCGGCGGCGACGGCGGCCGACCCGCTCGTCCAGCTCTGCACGTTCCGGATCGGGGGCGAGGACTACGCCGTGGACATCATGCGCGTCCGCGAGATCATCCACCCCCTCCCCATCACGCCGGTGCCGCGGGCGCCCGCGTTCGTGGAGGGGGTGATCCGGCTGCGCGGCGACGTCATCCCGGTGCTCGACGTCCGCAAGCGGCTCGGGCTTCCCGCGACCCCGCCGACGCGCAGGAGCCGCTTCCTCCTCGTGAACGTCGCGGGGCGACGCATCGGCCTCGTCGTGGACGACGTCCGGGAGGTGCTCCGGCTCCCGCGCTCCGAGATCCGCGCGGCGCCTTCGCTCGGCGCGCCGGGCGCCCCGCGCTTCTTCCTCGGCGTCTGCGGCGGCGACGCGAGCGCGGGCCGCGGCGCGGCGGCGCTGCGCCTCCTGCTCAACGTGAAGGCCCTGCTCGACCCCTCGGTGCCGGGCGACGCCGACGCCGCGCGCGCGCAGGCCGACGCGTCGAGGCGCGCGTGAGCGACCGCGACGACCCGGCGGCCCGCCGGGTCCGGGCGGCGCACGAGGACGAGGAGACCCGCTACCGCGCGGTGGGCGAGCTCGACGGCGGGGACGCAAGGGACCGCGAGGTGCTGCTCGAGCGGCTCGGCGACCCGAGCTGGCGCGTGCGCGCGGCGGCGGTGGAGGGGATCACCGCGGGGCCCGGCGCGGCGGCGGCGCTGCCGGGGCTCGTGGAGGTGCTCGCGGCAGGCCCCGGCGTCGGCGCCCGGGAGGCCGCCGCCGCGGCGCTCGCGCGGATAGGCGCGCCGGCGGTCCCGCTGCTCATCGAGCGGCTCGGGGAGCCCGACCCGGATCTGCGGCAGGCTGCGGCCGGCGTGCTCGGGGCCATCGCGGACCGGCGCGCCGTCGCGGCGCTCACCGCGCAGCTCGCAGATCCCGATCCGAACGTCCGCGCGGCCGCCGCGGACGCGCTCGGGAAGACCGGCGGCCCCGACGCGGTCGCCGCGGTGCGCGCCGCCGCCGAGTCGGACGATGCCACGCTGCGCCTCTCCGCGGTCGAGGCGCTCGCCACGCTCCGCGCCTGCCTGCCCGCGGCGCAGGTCGAGCAGCTGCTCCAGGACCGGACGCTCCGCCGCGCGGTGTACCGGATGATCGGCGCGTGCGACGACCCGGCGGCGATCGCCCTCATCGCCCGCGGCGCGGCCGACGCGTCGCGCGCCGGGCGAGAGGCCGCGCTCGCCGCGCTCGGGAGCCAGCGCGCGCGCCGCACCGCGGCGGAGCTCGCGCCCGCGATCGCCGATCTCCGCGGCGTCGCGGCGCGCGATCCCGGGCTCGTGGAGGCCTGGGCCGCCGCGCTCGGGTCGGACGAGCCGTTCGCCGCCGTCGGCGCGCTCACGGCTATCGCCGCCGCCGGAGCGGCGCGGCACGCCGGCGCGCTCGTGAAGCTCGCCGAGGACGAGCGGCTCCGCGCGCTCGTCGACGAGGCGCTCGAGTCGCTGCCGCAGGGCGCGGAGCTGCGCGACTCGCTCGCGGATGCCCTCCCGTCGCTCGGCCAGCTCTCGCGCATCACGGCGCTCTCGGCGCTCGCGCGCCTCGGCAGCCCGGCGGCCTTCGAGAGCGTCGTGCGCGAGGCGAGCGACGGCGCCTCCTTCGTCCAGGGGGAGGCGATCGCCGCGCTCGGCAGGCTCCGAGACGCCCGCGGGGTGGGGCCGCTCGCGGGGCTGCTCGGCGACGAGGACGGCGGGACGGCCGCGCTCGCCGCCGCCGCGCTCGTGCGCATCGGCCAGTCCGGCGTCCCGGAGCGCGATGCCGTGCTCGCGGCGGTTCGCGATCGCGCCGAGGCGAGCGCCTCCGCGGCGGTCCACCGCGCGCTCGGCGCGCTCGGAGGCGCCGGGGACGTCGCGTTCGTCGAGGCGGGCCTGCGCGCCCCCGGCGTCGCGGAGCGGATCGCCGCTGCGGGTGCGATCGGCGCCCTCGCCCAGCGTGGGCTCATCGGGGTCCGCAGCGCGCCGCACCTGCTCGAGGCGCTCGCCGATCCGGCGTGGGGCGTGCGGGCCGCCGCGGCGCGGGCCATCGCAGAGGCGGCCCGGGCGCACTGGAACGCGCCGAGCGTCGCCGGGGGCGTGTGCGAGCAGGCGGCGGGAGCGCTCGTGCGCGCGCTGCGCGATCCGGAGGACGCGGTCCGCGCCGCCGCCGCCGAGGCGCTCGGGGCCTGCGGCCGCCCAGGCGATGCCGCGGAGCTCGCCGCGCTGGCCCGCGATCCGGCGGCGCCGCCGGTCGTCGTGATCGCGGCGCTTCACGCGCTCGCGGCGCTCGGGCCGGTTCCGGCCTCGACGCTCGAGCCCGCGCTCCGCCACGGCGACCCCGAGGTCGTGAAGGAGGCGATCCTCGGGGCCGCGCGCGTGGCCGGCTCCGAGGGCGCGCGGCTGCTCCGGGAGGCCGCGGCGAGCCCGCGCTGGGACGTTCGGCGCGCGGCGGCGCGCGCCATGGCGGAGCGCGGCGATCCGGCGCTCCGCGCCGACGCCGAGCGGCTCGCCGCCGGGGATCCCGATCCGCTCGTCGCGCGCGCGTTCGCCGAGGCCGCGCGGGCGCTCGGAGGGCGGTAGCCCGCGCATGTGGCGCACCGACGGCGACTCCCCACGGATGTCGGAGGACGAGTTCCGCCTGCTGCGCGAGCTCGTCCACGCGCACTGCGGGATCTACTTCCGCGACGACACGCGCTACCTGCTCGAGCGGCGGCTCGTGCCGCGCCTCGAGGCGAACGGCCTCGCGACGTTCGGCGCGTACCACCGCTTCCTCCGCTTCGATCCCGGCCGCACGGCCGAGCTGCAGCGGGCGATCGATCTTCTCACCACGAACGAGACCTACTTCTACCGGGAGCCGCTGCAGCTCGACGCCTTCGCCCGGGAGATCCTCCCCGAGCTCGCACGGACGAGGTCCGCCGGGCGGAGCCTGCGGATCCTCTCCGCCGGGTGCTCCACCGGCGAGGAGGTCTACACGCTCGCGGTGCTCGTGAAGGAGTCCCACCTGTTCGAGGGGTGGTCGGTGGAGGTCGTCGGCTGCGACATCTCCGAGCGCTGCGTCGCGCAGGCGCGCTCCGGCCTGTACGGAGAGCACGCCTTCCGCAACGCGGAGGCCGAGCCGATGCGCCGCTGGTTCCACCTGCGCGGCGGGAAGTGGTCGGTGGACGAGGCGATCCGCCGGATGGTCCGCTTCTCCCATGAGAACCTGCTCGGCGCGGGCGCCCTCGCGACGGTCTCGTGCCTCGACGTGCTCGTCTGCCGCAACGTGATGATCTACTTCGACCTCGCGGCGCGACGGCAGGTGCTCCGGACGTTCCACGCCAAGCTGCGCGACGGGGGCTGGCTCCTGCTCGGGCACTCCGAGTCGCTCATCAACCTCACCGCCGACTTCGAGCTCGT
>WNGA01011295.1_pt1 | contig 12251 bp, 9 predicted proteins | sample 5400061 | NCBI WGS metagenome assembly WNGA01 (sample SAMN13153366, study PRJNA577476) | soil metagenome | isolation source: 100 cm soil or saprolite under grassland replicate 2 | place: USA:California | collected 2016-06-15
TTCGTCGTCGAGCGTGTGGGGTGCCAGCTCTGAGTCGAGCCCGTGACCTGTGCAACGTCTGTGGGCTTGCCCGCGACGACGCGGTGACGACGAACGCGTTCAAGTTTCGACGTGCAGTTTCTGAACCTGTTCAAGTCGCTCACACACGTCGATCAAGGTAGAAGACAGTCCCAGGTCGGCGGCGCAGCCGACTAGTGGCACCCCACACGTCTCCGCCCGGCTCGGCCACGCCGACATCAACTTCACCCGCCGGACCTACCAGCCGTGCCGCCCGCTCGTCCGCCAACCGGGCAGCCAACGTGCGCAGCTCGGCCGGATCCACCTCGGCCTGCAGGCGCAACCGGTGTTTGTCGGGGCGAGAGTCGTCCACGTCGACGACACGGTCCAGTGCGGCGGCCAGCGTCCCGTTGCCACGACCCCCGGCCCCGGTCCACCACCACAGCTCATCGTCCTGCCGCTCCACGACCGTGCCGGACTTCTATACCTGGTGGCTCCACTCCTCGCGAAAGAGCGGCGAGCGCATGGATGGCCGGCTGGGACAAGTCGACGTCAGGCGTCGCTCCCAACAGGACACACCGCTGCGCCTGCCTCAGTTCGTACGGATCCGGGGCAGCGCAGCCTGCCACACGGCTGCGAGCGGGCAGGTCGGCTGGTTCGACGTAGCACCGCTGCTGCGTCCAGGCGACATGTGCCACCCGCCAGGGCCGTCCGCCCAGAGCCAGCAACTGAGGTCCGTCCACCTTGCGCATCAGCATCAGCGAGTCAGCGCTGCCGACATGTGACTACGTGTGATTCTCGCCCGACCCAGCGGCTACGAATGACCGACCTACTTCCCGGTCACACTGCGTCGACGTCCTCCAGGAGGCCGCGCTCCAGTGCCTCGGCTCGGATGCGGTCGATACGGATCGGCATGCCGCCGCGTTCCAAGTGCCAGAACGTCCACCCGTTCCAGGACTGCCGGTTCAGAACGTCCATGGCGGCTGCGGACGGCGACTCGAAGGCTTCACCGGTCTCGGTCCGGATGCGACCGTCGGCGAGGACAGTGGCGCGATAGGTACGTCCTCGGTGCTGGCCGACGAGCACAACTCCGATGGGGATCAAGCCGGTCTGCACGAGCCTGCGGAACTCGACTCGGTAGTTTGCCCGCTTGCCTCTCGCCTTGGCCGGCGCGACAGGCGCGATGCGCACCGCATCGGAATCCGCAGACACTACTAGATCGAGGCGTCGCGGATCCCAGATTCGTTCCGCCATTGCGCGGTATAGCTTTCCCCGTTCCTCGATGGCCGGACCGAAACCGCCCTCATAGTGCCGGAACAGCTCGCCGAGGCCCTCCTGCTTGATGAACTTCTTGAACTTCACGGCGCCGCGCTCGTACGTGGCCGGATGCAGCGAGGCGGCGAGCAGGTTCTGGCCGCGATACCACTCCAGCTTCCGGTCGAACGTCGCCGCCCCGACGCTGGCGTTGTCCTCGGCGGGTAGCAAGATCAAACCGCCGATCCGGTTACGCATGAGCTGAAAGTTCTCAGGCGTCTTGGCCACGTCCTCGTACCGCTTGAAGGTGTTCGGCCACAGGTGCTCGATCTGGTATGCCGGACCCGTCGGACCTTGGTGGAAGTACTCGCGAATCGGAGTGGAACGACCCGACCCGATCTCCAGCCAGGCGGTCAGGCGTGCCAGCAGGTAATGGACGAACCGGCGGTTGTCCTTCAGACGGAGCGTCTCTAGGCCGGTGAAGTCGTCCTCGATCAGCGCTACCTCGGCGGCGAGCACTGCACGAAGCTCGTGCAGGGTCGCCGCCTTGCGAGCACCGGGCAGGAGTCGCTGAATGATCGGGTCGACGTCGGCTTGCTGGGCCGGCCGATTGTTGACCATGCGGCGGATCAGGAGCAGGTCGAGGAACGCCCCAATCATGCGTGCCTTCTGCTCGAATACTGGCTCCGGGTCATCGGGGTGCATCGCTGCGAGCGTGAGCTGGAACTGGTCGGTCAGGCCGTTGACGGCGTTGAAGAAGATTGGCTCCAGGCCATGCAGCGGGCGCTTCGTCGCGGACAGCAGTCTCGTATACGACTTGGACAGCGGCACGAGCATGTCGGTGATGAACCGCCGAGTGTCGCCTTCCTTGCGATCCGGCCAGATCCGATCGGCGTTGCGGCGTACCCACTCGTGCAGACCCTGCTCGATGTCGTGCCGGTCGCCGACGTCGCCGTCCAGCTCGGCATACTTCGACAACAGCACGCTGCGCACGAAGTCGGTCGGCGCCGTCTCGCCGAACAAGGCCAGGCTGCCCACCATCCGCTGCCACGCTGTCCGCAGCCCATCGTGGTCGCGGTCGGCCTTCGAGAGCAGATACCCCCTGAGCAGGTCCAGCGGTGTGAGGCGCAAGCCTCGGTCGTTCATGGACTGGAAGATCTCCCAGCCTCGTTCTGGACCACCGGCGGTGATCTCCACGAGCGCGACCCTGGTGAGCAACCACTCCGTGAAAAAGGGCAGGGCCTCCCCACGGAGGTCGTGCGGAAAGACGTCGGGAAGATCGTTGTAACAGCGCCACAACTGTTGGACGGCGGGAAGCTGGCCATCTGTAAGGAACGACTTGCCCTGGTACATCGCTTCGATGCACGGCGCGTAGTCCGGCACATCCACGGTGAAGCTCAACTCGTCATACATGTCGGTACAGATGAGGCGATCCACCGCCGCCGCGGTGCGCGGATCCTCTTGGTCAAGAAGAAGCCGCCTCAGATAGATCAACAACACGAGCAGGGTGGTGAACCGTTGCTGCCCATCGGTCAGATAGCTGACTCCGTCGGCGCGGTAGCTGACGAATGGGCCGAGGAAGTAACCCTCGTATCGCCGGACCCTGCGCCGCTCATGGCTCTCCGACCACTGCGCGAGAAACCGGCCGGATAGATCTTCCAGCAGTTTGGCCACTTGTTCGCGACCCCAGACGTAGTCGCGCTGGAAGTACTCCAGCCGATACTGCCGCCCGACGAACAGCTCCTGGATCGTGTAGCCGCGTCCGTCCACCAGCGCGGAAGCATTCGCAGCCATCTCGCCTCCTCAACCCGAGATGTCATACGCTACGTGAACGTGGCGCTACCGGTGGCCCCGTGAGCCGGCCACGTTCGCCAGAGTGCGGCGTCGTCGGCGTGGACTCGCCGACCTGCGTGGATGGTGAGGCGCTTGGCTCGCGACGACTTGATGTACCGACCACCGGATGCCGGCTACGAATGGCTCGACTCGCTGGCTCCGTCAGCCTGCCTTTGCGTCGGCTTGCCGCCTGAGCGTGAGATGGCCGGTATACGACGTGTCGCTGCCGACCTGCGCGGGGTTGTCGCTGCCGAGGGCTTGCACCGCGGAACGTACGCGGTTCGCATCCGGGGCGCCTGGCGCGCCATCGTGGTCTTCGTTGGGCGCGAGCCTCGCAGCAACGATCAAGGCCGCTCACGATCGTTGGTGGATGGCCATCTAGTGACCGCTTTGCGGCTGTTCACAGCACAATGGGGAGACGCCGGGCCGATAGCCGATCGTCCGGTGTTCGCGACGGGAGACCTGGTACAGCCGAGGGGTAGCGCCGATTCCGGCCAGGTTCGCGAGGTGCTGCAGACCTCGCAGGGCTATTGGTACCTCGTCGACTTGGGCGGCGCACTCCGACGTTATCGAGAACAGGCCCTCGGCCGCGTGGAAGGCGATCCACGTGACGCGCGGTCTTGGCTTGCACACGCGCCAGTCGGCGCGCGCGACTTGGCGCTCACGCTCACCTGGACCAAGCTGCGTCACCCGCTGACCGACACGTTGTACTCGTATGGATCCAGCAAGACAGTGTTCAGGCCATACCAGTTCAAACCAGTGCTGAAGCTACTTAGCGCCTCAACCGGTCGGCTGCTCATCGCCGACGAAGTTGGTCTCGGCAAGACGATCGAGGCTGGCCTGATCTGGAACGAGCTTGAGCAACGGATGCCGTTGGATCGAGTCCTTGTCGTCGCCCCCGCCGTGCTGACCCAGAAATGGCAGGCCGAACTCAACCGACGCTTCGACCGGCGCCTCGACATCCTACGCCCCGCCGACCTCATCGAGCGGCTCGCCGACCACCGCCGCAACGAGACGGTTCGCGGCATCGTGTCGCTGGAGTCGCTACGCCGAGCACGGGCTTCGTTGGCGCAGCTCGCCGAGGTACATCCACGGCTGGATCTTGTCGTGGTCGACGAGGCGCATTACCTGCGCAACCGACGCACGAGCTCGTACGCGTTGGGTCGGCTCCTCGGCGACTGGGCCGCCTACCTCATCTTCCTCTCGGCGACGCCGCTCAACCTAGGCCGGGAGGATCTGTTCAACCTTATGAGCCTGCTCGACGATGGCCAGTTCGGCGATCCGCAGGTCTTCGAGGCCCAACTCGAACCCAACGGCGTCCTCAACCAGGTTGCGCGCGAGTTGGTCGGCGTCGGCCGCCAGGCGCCGCTGGCATTGATGGATCGGCTCGACGTCCTCGCCGACATGAACTTCGGCAAGGCGATCACATCACGATCTGAGTTCGGCGTTCTTCGGACGCTGCTCAGCGTGGGCCGGCCGTTGAGTGATGATGAGGTGGCCCGCACCCGGCGACTGCTCGCCGACCTCAACGCGTTGGGCGGAATGTTTACGCGTACTCGTAAGGCCGAAGTGCCGGAGGACAAGGCAGTTCGGGAGCCGGTCAAGCTCGATGTGGAATGGACCGACGAGGAGTACGCTTTCTACCGCGCGATTCGGGCTTGGTATCTGCGACAGGCCCGTGCCACCGGCAAGCCGGGCGGTCTCACCCTGCAGATGCCACTGCGCCAGGCGGCCAGCTGCATCCCGGCCGCACAGGAGATCTTGCGTTCCAAGGGCTGGGCTGGCTTTGCCGAGGCCGGTGCTGATGTGGACGACACATTCGACCTCGGCGATGACGAGGACGACGAACCCGAGACGCCCGCCGCTCCACCCGACATTGAAGCCCTGTTGGCGCCACTTGGCGTCGACACCAAATACCAGACCCTCCTCGGCGAGCTGCTCAAGCTGCAGGAGCACGGCCTGAACCAGGCAATGATCTTCTCGTTCTTTCGCGGCACCTTGGAGTACCTCGAAGAGCAGCTCGGAAGGCATTTCGAGGTACGGGTCATGCACGGCGGTGTGTCGATGGCCAAGCGTCAGCAGATCATGGCTGACTTCCGCGCTGGCAAGTTTGACCTGCTCCTGCTGAGCGAGGTTGGCTCCGAGGGTCTCGACTTCGAGTTCTGCAACATCCTCGTCAACTACGACCTGCCGTGGAACCCGATGCGGGTCGAGCAGCGCATCGGCCGCCTGGACCGCTTCGGCCAGAAGCACGAGAAGATCTTCATTTACAATATGGTGGTACCCGGCACCATCGAGACCGACATTTTCCAGCGCCTATACGACCGCATCGAAGTCTTCCGCCGCTCGATCGGTGAGCTGGAGCCCATCCTGCGCGACGAACTCGCCGACATCAACCACCGCATCCTCGACCCCAACCTCAGCGACGAACAGCGACAACAGCAGGTCGAACGCATCGCCGTCGCACTCGAACAGCGCGCCCAGGACGCCAGCGGGCTCGATGAATCGCGGGCACTCCTCGCCGGCCTTGACAGCCTCCTCGTCGACGGTCTGACTGACGCTGGCCCTCGCCACGGTCGCTTCGTCGGCACCACCGAAATCCAGACCATGCTTTCCGAGCTTTTCCAACGACTCGGCGGTCAACTGAGCCAACCCGACGACAGCGGTATCGTCACGATCACCGGCACCGACGCTCTCGCCAACCAGCTGCAACGCCGAAAGATCCCCGATGTCGGCAGCCAGTACACGCGCTCAGCATTTGTGGATCTGCTGCGCTTCGGCGACCCGATCCCTGCAACGTTCCAGCCCGACACCGCCAGCCGGCGAAACGTCGACCTGCTCTGCGTACGCCACCCGCTGGTCAAGCTCGCCTTAGCCGAGCTGGGCGATCGACCACTCACGTTGCACAAGTTCGGCACCGTAGCGGTACCCGGACTACCAGCCGGCCGGCGATTCTTCATCAGCATCGACCTCGCTCAGACCTCCGGGCTGCGCCCGATGCTCGAACTCTGGGCCACCGCCGTCGACGTCGAGTCACATGCGCCGCATGCTGCCGCGGGCGAACTGCTGCTGACAGCCCTTGCCGAGGGCACCCTGAGCGACGGTGACCCGACTGTGCCCCACGACGTCACCGACCTTTGGCGCATCGCCGAGAATGCGAGCATGAGGCGCCAGGAGGACGTCGAGATTCAACGCGCACGCGACAACGCCGCGCTCGTCGAAGCGCGAATCCAGGCGCAGGTGCAGTCACTGGACTTGCAGATCGCGCGTACCGAAGCAATCTTCGACGAAGTCATCGATCCAGGCATCCGCCGGCTCCACGAGGGTCACCTGCGCAACCTGCACAACCGACGAGCCGAGATTCGCGCCGAGCTGGAACCACGAAAGGAACTCAGCATCGACCTCACATCGGTCGCCGCGGTCCTAGCCGGCCCTGCTTAAGGCTTGTTGAACGGGTAGTAAACGGGAGGATCCGGCGGCTTCTCCGGTTCCGGTCCGCTGTCCGCGCCGTGGATGACCGGCCACGGCTCGACGCGTAGGTTATGATCGTGGCCGGCACCATCGGTCAGATGGACACGTCCGTCGCAGTACAGCCTGAAAAACAGGTCGTAGAAACCGAACGGCACCGGCAGGCGATCAACGACGTGCTGTCGGCCGAACTTGTCCACTCGAATCAGGTTGACGCTGTATCCAGCCGGGGTCGAGACCGTGAGTTCACCCTGCCGTTGCCGAGGTAACCCTTGGCGAGGCCCGACGCTGAGACTGAAGCTCGGATCGGCTCCACGGTAAAGCTGGTTCATCTCGAACAACGGCGTGTAAGCCTCATACAGCGGGAGACTCTGGCCGCCGTCCCACGTCAGTAGAAAGTCGAACCCCGGCCGGTAGAGGTTGATCGGATCGGCTCCGCTGGTGTCGGTCAGACCGGCGACAATGGTCTCGTCCGCAGCGAAGCCCACGCTGTCGAAGAGTTCTGCCTTGGGCAGCAACTCGGCAAGCCGGCGTCTCACATAGGGGATGCGACTCATGCCTCCGGCCAGCAGGAGGTAGTCGACATCGCGCGCCAACTGGTCAGTCGACGTGTTGAAGATCTCCCGGGGAGAGCCGCCACGGTGGTGGGTGAACCGGGCCAGCCGTAGCGCGTCCCAGACCTTCTTCTCCGCCTCCCCCATCTGCGGCCGGAACGCCTCCTCCAGCCGATCGCGGGTATACGGCACTGTCGGCACCTTTCGGCCGGCAAACGCGGCACGAGCGAACACCACGGTATAGCTCGGTGTCACGGAGAGCGCGAGCTTCGCCTCACGCGCCTGCCGAAGTATTTCTGCCTCCGCGTTCTCCGGCTTTCGTAATCTGTGTAGCTCCATGCCGCGCTCCACCAATTCGGCGCGAAGATCCTGAGCGATCGCCTCGTCGAGGGCATCCCCTGCAATCGGCAGACCCACCGACGTCAGGACCGCTATGTCGGGAGGATCTCCACCCACCACATCGACTACCGCGATGTCCAGAGTGCCTCCACCCATATCAAAGACCAGCAGCCGACCATCGATCGCGTTCGGGTTGACATACTGACTGGACAGCCACGCCAGGCCAGCCGCCACGGGCTCCTCGATCAGTGTCGCCGCGTCCACCGGCAACCCGGCCACCGCAGCGAGGTTGAGCACGAGTTGTCGCTGTTCCCGCGTCCACATCGCCGGGCAGCCAAGCCGTAGGTCGCGCTGACGGCGTAGCGGCAGTCCGCGATCCTTCGCGCGCCGGGCTACCTCGCGAAGGATCGCGGTCACGACCTCGTCGCGAGAAACCTGAGTCCCAACCTCTCCTCCGAGGGAGACTATTGGCTGGTCCTTGGTTATCGCGCTCTTGACTGACCGGACAACACGATCCGGCGCAAGGCTCTCCGCCTCCTCCCCGACGACAAACCGTCCGTCGCGATAGCCAGCGAGCGATGGGAGCCATCGTCGCGTCACACCGATCGGCAGGATTTCGACAGGCCCAGTACCGACACGCCGAGCGACAAGAGAGGTGGTGGTGCCAAAGTCAACGCCGACGGCCGGCGGCCGGTGCCTGGCCATGCCGTCTCCTACTCCCTAGCGACCAGCGCTTTCTCGATGATTTCAGCCTGACCTCCGGTACGCCGGGAATAGCCCGGACGGACGATCGTTACCGGTGACCCGACATCGGGAGATTGTCCAATCGCCGCATGGGACAACGGATCAAACTTCACCTCGTCACCCGGCCGGCCAACCACCTCCAGCGAAAGCTGCTGAACCCTCGTCTGCACGCGCTCCACGATCACGTCCGGGTCACCGCCGTTGTAGGCCAGCTCCTCGATCTCGCCGGCCAATCCGGCGACGGCCCGCAGACCGTCGATCCGCAACTGCCGCTCGTGCGCAGCCCGGAACGCGACCTCGTCGTGCTGGGCCGCCGGGCCACCTGCTGCCTTCAGGCCAGCGCGTATCACCTCGGAAAGCTCGTCCCTTAGCTTGACCTTGCTCGGGCTCTCGGTCGCGAGCACCTCAAGCATGCGGCCTAGCGCCTCATCGGGCGCAACGGGCTTTTCGCTCCATTGGTACTTCCTGATGGTTGGACGCACAACGTGCGGGTGGTACCTGATGATGTACTTCTGAGCAGACTTCCACTGCTTGGCGACCAGCGGCTTGGGCAGCCCAGCCTCGATCAGCGTGTCCATGGCCTTCTTCGCGGTAATTGGCTCACCGGCGTCACGCAGGAGGTCTAGAAAGACATCCATCGGCTCCTTGTTGAATCGCTCCCTGAGGGTTTTTTGGTCCACAACCACTCCAATGCCACTGGTCATCAGCGGGCAACGCAGTGCACCCACCTAGATCCCTCACGCGTGCGCGACTACACCGGCCAGTGGTCAGGTCGCCTCGGCCATGACCTCACCGTGCTCCGCCGGTAGCCACGAGTAGCACTCTAGAGCGCGACTGGCTCAAGTACATGCCCCGATCCGGCGAACATCCTGCCTGACCGGGGCCCGCGGCCAGGCGCCGCTGCTCTGGGGCGGGGACGCCGTCATCCCCGCTGCTGGCGGATGTGGCCAAGGCATCGACCAACATCGTTAAGCCCTACACGATGCCGTGGTGCCATTGGATCGGCCTACCCAGCACCGACTTGACTGCGTACGCGTCGACCAAGCGCTCGGAAGGGTCGCGATAGCAAGATCGGGCGGCAGGATCTCGCCGAACTTCAGCTCCCGTACTGCGTCGTCGGTGACGTCCGGGGCTGCCATCGTGCCAGCGTCCAACGCATCAACGGCAGCGCGCACCCGTCCCAGCGTGACGTCAGAGCGCAGCCGCAACGAGTGGTTGTCGACCCGTCCGTCCTCATCGACCAACTGAGGCAGCGCGGCGGCGAGAGTGGCGTTGCCGCGTCCGCCGGCCCAGGTCCACCATCGCACTTCGTCCTCGCCGACCTCCACGACAGCCGCACCTGCGGTCGGTGTCCTTCCTCGTCGCGCAGCTTGGCCAGACGGCCCTGGCTCGCTTGGACAGCTCGACCTCCGGGTCGGCACCGAGGAGAACCTCACGCTGCGCCTGGCACAGCTCGTACGAGTATGACTGGGGTAGGCCCTGCCAGAGGCTTCGGGCACGGCGGTCTGCCGGCTCGACGTAACAACGGTGACGATTCCAGTCGATGTAGGTGACCCGCCAGGCTCGCCCGCCAAGCGCAAGCAGCCGAGGGCCATCGACCTTGCGCATGAGCATCATCGCGTCCGCGCCGCCCAGCTCGTGGCGACCGTGCATGACGGTGAACTCCAGTGGAGCGGCGAAGACGGTCAGCAATTCCATGAGGTTGCGCCGGCCCTAGCGGCGTTCCGCTCCGGGTCCGACGTAGAGCATGCCGTCGCCGTCGCGCGTCAGATGGTCGGTCTCGACCAGCGAGCGAACGATCTCCGGTGCGGAGTCGTCGAAGATGGGCAGATCCCCCGAGAAGCTGGTCGCCCGCCACGGGCTACCAACGATCTCGCTGCACAAGTTGCGCTATCTCCCGGCCAGCCTGCAGATCGCCGCGGGAGTGGACACCGCGATCGTCAGCAAGCGCCTGCGGCACAGCTCCATCAAGATCACGAACGACACGTACGGACACATGATCGGCACCATCGGCCGGCAAGCCGCCGAGGCAGCCGCCGCGCTCGTCCCACTCCAGCACCGGAACAACAAGAAGACGGCCTGAACGGTCAGCAGAGCAAAGATCCCTAGCAAATCCCTAGCAAACCAGGTCCCGAGCATGTTAAACGGATCACCACGCCGGACATGATCCCAGCTCAGAACACGTGGGCCTGAGGTTACAGCATACGAACCGCTGCGCCACCGTCCTGACCTGCGGTTTCTTGCTCCCACTCGCGCGCGAGCGCCGCGTACCAGCCGGGTAAAAGGGGGAAGCCCAGAGTAAGGGATCCATCGGCATGGATGTCGCTATGAACTCGCGGCACGGTCTCGGCATCCTCGCTTACCCGGGTGGAACCGACCTGCGGCACCATCCCGAGCACCCTGGAGCAGGTCGATTGGAACGCGGAACTCGTGCGCGGGGATCTGGGCAAGGCCGTTCAGCAACTCAATCGGGAGTCGGGCGAGGGACTGTTCGTGGAGGTGTGAGGCTCCCACTGGCGTTGACGGAGCTGGGGTTGATCGATGAGTACGAGTTCGTGGTGCATCCCAGGCTCGCGGGCAACGGGCCGACGTTGTTCGCGGGCCTATCGAAGCGTGTCGACTTGAAGCTCGTGAGCCGGCTGGAGTTCGGCTCGGGGGCAGTGAGTGGTGATGCGGTACGAGCCGAGAAGGTAGCCATCGGGCTTGCTAGCCCGAGCCGGCGGCCTTGCAGGAAACGGAAGCCAGCCCCGACGCGCAGAGGATCTTTGCTGACTGAGGCCGCTGGAAAGAGCCAGCCTGTGCCGGATCATGTGAACAGGCATAATAGCCGCGCGCGGCGGGCGAACTGGGGTGAGTGTTAGGCGGCACCGGGGTAGACGCCGCCAGCGGGGCCCGTAACGGCCGCGTCGATCAGCGCCTTCACCTGGTCGGCGGGTACCGGAGTCCCCGGGGTCTGCAGGAACCAGCGCCAGCGTTCCTCGTCGCTACTCAGTGTCTCGGCTGGGATACCGAGGTAGGGCTGGACGTGGATCGGCGTGTTGGGTCCATTGCGCCAGGTGTCGGCGAGGTTGCCGATGTCGACCGCGTCGTAACCGAGAAGGTCGTGCAACTGGGCCACCTGCTCCTTAGCCGCGGCGTCGTCGCCAGCCATGGGTAAGCCGCTTCGATCAGGCGCACCGGCGGGCCGGGCGAGCGAGAAAAGCCGGTGGAAGTCGACGTTGTTGAACGCCTTGATCACCTGCGAGTCGGCCAGGTGCCGCTGCACCAAAGCGCTGGAGGTCAGCGTCCCCGCATCCAGCTCCTCGATGTGGCCATCACGGCCCGGGTAATAGACCATCGTATCGATCACGGTCTTGCCTGCCAGGGCATCGGCAGGCAGGTTCTCGTACGCACCCAGCGGGATGGCGGCCACCACCAGATCCGCGACTTGGGCGGCCTCAGCCACGGTAGCGGCCGTCGCGCCCTCGCCGAGCTCGGCGACGAGCGAAAGCGACTGCGGCCCGCGCGAATTACTCACCACCACGCGCAGCCCGGCGGCAACGGCCAGCCGAGCCAGGGCGCTACCGATGTTGCCGCTGCCGATGAACCCAAGGGTCTTACTCACTGGCTTGTCTCCTTCACCTGGAACCCGGGGCGCGGTCAGGACTGCGACCGCCCGCCGGGAGGTACATGAACACCAGCGGCACCCATGCCCGATTCTGATACTCAGTGTCAGTATAGAGTGTGCCGCTCGAACCTGCGAACAGGGATCGGATACGGGTAGAATGCTCGCGTGACCACGTCAGCGCGTACCGGCACCCGAGACATCGCACGAGCGGCGATCCGCGCCAACCTGACCCAGGTGGCCCTCGACCTGTTTGGCCGCGAGGGCTTCGACCAGGTCACGGTCAATCACCTGGCTGCCGCCGCGGGCGTGTCACGCAGCACGTTCCTGCGCTATTTCGCCAGCAAGGAGGAGGCGGTCCTCGGCGCCTTCAACGATCAAGGCCAGCGTGTTGCCGAGGCGTTACGCAGCCGGCCGAGCGCAGAAGACGACTGGACCGCCTTGCGCCGCGCGCTGGA
>WNGA01019817.1_pt1 | contig 12250 bp, 7 predicted proteins | sample 5400061 | NCBI WGS metagenome assembly WNGA01 (sample SAMN13153366, study PRJNA577476) | soil metagenome | isolation source: 100 cm soil or saprolite under grassland replicate 2 | place: USA:California | collected 2016-06-15
GCGCCTTTTTTCTCAGCATCAACTGTATCGAGAATTTCCGCGAGCATGTTGCGGGCTTCGCCGGCAGGTAAGTCTGCGGGCGTAGCTTTTATCGCCACCGTCCTTCCTGACAGACGCATTAGTTCAAAGCCATAGCTTTCAAGTTCACTTGCGATGACATCAAAGATGGATGCTTGCGCGGGCGTCAGATCGAAAGTCTCCGGGATCAAAAGCTGCTGCGACTCGGCAAGGCGTGCGGATTCAAGCGCGCGATACTTATCAAACAAAATGCGCTCGTGGGCTACGTGCTGATCGATGAGGAGTAAGCCTTCGTTGTCGGTAGCGATGATGAAGCTCTCGTCGAGCTGACCCAGAGGACGAATGTCGCTCGACAAAGATTCGACGGAAACTTCGCGGGCAAACTTTTCTGCGGAGGTAAGGGGTGGCAGTTGAATGGCTGACCCGACTGATGCTGTCGGCGAGACTGACACGCCCTCTCTTACGGTCGGGCTACTGCCTCCTGCTCCTGCCGTCTGCTCCTGCCGATGGCTTACTAACCCGCCCGCTAACGCAGGCGGTTCTAACAAGCTCTCCTCTTCCTCGATCGTCACGGAGTAGAATTCGATTCGCGGCTGAGTTATGGGCTCTTGAGTTGCTCGCTGCGCTTCGGTTTCAAAAGTTTGAAAGACGCCAATATTGAATGGCGCGGTGACTGCCGCATCCGCCGCTGCCGACATCGCATTAGCAAAACCCTCCGAGCCGGTTTGAGCTGGTGCCTGATCGCTGGCCGTAGTTGTTTGCGGTTTCGCATCGATGCGGACATAACCGCCGCTCGCCAGCGCCGCACGCACTGCTTCACGCACCGCATCAGCCACTGCCGCGGCCCGACGAAAACGCACTTCCGTCTTCGCCGGATGCACGTTAACGTCCACTTCTTCCAGCGGTAGCTCGATGAACAAAAGCGCGGCCGGATAAACCCCGTACGGCAAGACGGCGCGATAGCCTTCCGAAAGCGCACGCGAAATCAGCCGGTCTCTGACAAACCTGCCATTCACAAATAAATACTGCGCATCGCGCGACGTGCGTCGATCACGCGGCGCGGAAACGAAGCCACTCACGAGCGCGATCTTTGGATGTCCACCGCCGACCGCGAGCAAATTATCGAGAAACTCCGTTCCAAAAACCTGATAAGCGCGCTCGCGCAAGTCGTTCGCAGGCGCCACGCGCAAAACCTCACGGCCATTGTTCGTCAACGTGAAAGCTATTTCCGGGTGCGCCAGGGCGTAGTGTGTTACCAGATTTGTGAGATGAAAACTCTCTGTAGCTTCAGAGCGGAGAAACTTTCGCCGCGCAGGCACATTGAAGAAGAGATCACGGACAACGACGGTCGTACCGCGCGGATGCGCCGCATCTTTGACGTCGCGCATCTTGCCTCCTTCGATTAAAACGCGCGTCGCCGCAGCGGCAGCTTCCGTTTTGGTAGTGAGTTCTACTCGCGCCACTGAGGCAATCGAGGCCAGTGCTTCACCGCGAAAGCCAAGCGTTGCGATATTACTAAGATCCTCTGACCTGGCAATCTTGGAAGTAGCGTGGCGTTCAAATGCAAGAACGGCATCATCTCTCACCATGCCGTCGCCATCATCTGAAACCTTCAAGAGACGACGCCCACCGGCTTCAACGTCGATCACGATACCCCGGGAGCCGGCATCAATCGCATTCTCGACCAGCTCCTTGGCAACTGAAGCCGGACGCTCGACCACTTCGCCGGCGGCGATCTGATTGGCAACGTGATCTGGGAGGACGCGAATTATTGACATTGTTACTAATGGACTTTGGTCTTAGGTCTTGGGTCTTTGTTAGTAGAGGTGAGCCATCATTGGCAACCATTACGAAGAAAGAGCGTCAAAGGCCAAAGCCCCAAGACCTAAGACCCTTTTCACAAATAAACAATCTGGTGCTCGTCGGATCCGATATTTATCGCGTTGTAGATCCACTCGACAACGTAGCGCCCGTGTCGCGCCAGTAGCGACGTGATGTTAATGTGCCGCTCCTGTAGCTCTTTATTCGGATACAGTTGATCAAACGCACGCTGCAGTTGCCGGTGAGCCGCTTCGTCGCGGGCCATCTGTGCGCGATGAAATCTGGTACGCAAGCCTTCGAGCTGATAGTTGATCTTCCGGCGGCCCGTTTCGAGCGCGTCGCCCAAGGTTGGATCGATGCTCCGCAATTGCTCGCGCAAGTCATCAAGCTCACTATTAACCTTGCCCTCGGCCTTCTCGAAAGACCTGGCAGTTTCCGTTCCCAGATGTTCTTCAACCACCCGCTTCAGGACGCTCTCCGGACCAGCAAACAAATCTTCGAGCCTAAGCCCGTATCTCTCGAGCACGCGTCCGGTATGTCGCTCAATCATCGTCAGGCTTGAACGCGGCAGGATAGGTGTGATGGGCCGTTCCAGCAACCGGTAAACTTCAGCGGTCTGCGCAAAGTAAGCGATCTCAGCCGAGCCACCGTAGTAAGCGATGGTTGGCAAAAGATAATCCTGGACCACGGCGCGCAGGGTTACGTTCGGACTGAACCGCTCGGGGTGAGCCAGAGCGAGGTTCGAAAGTTCCTCAGCCGTGTAAGCCTTCTCCGAATCCTTTGTGATGTACTTCCCGTCCTCTGAGCGAGTCAAAGCGTGTCGTGCACCGGCGGCATCGTGTACGAAGAGGGGAAAAGAATTTTCCGACGCTGTAACCTGCGCGTGATAACCCGCCTCGACAAGTTTTTCACTACGCACTTCGATGGCCGTAGCAATCTCATGCGCGCGCAATGCTGCATTCGCGTAAAGGGGAGCCGCCAGCGCTTTGAGTCTCGGATCAAGCGGATCAAGAAGCACCAGCCCGTGACGACCAAGCAGTGAAGTCATCATCCGTGCGAAGGCTTCGCCATACGAGCGGCCGGCGCGCCAGGCGTCGTTCACCAAAGCTTCCAGATCCGGTGTGAACTCAGAGGTCGGAAGGAGTTCGAGCAATTGATCGACGACCGCATCAATGGAGGTATCAATGGCCACGCAGCCAACCGGCTGTCCCTCCTTGTGTAAATCCGGAGAAACTTCCACATGGGCCAACTTGCAGTCGCGGCCAATGAACTCCGCTTTTGCCACTTCGGGAAAATCGTGATCTTCCGTGGCTATCCAGAAGACCGGAACCGCCTTAGTGTTGCGCTGCGTCAGGCAGCCGGCGAGTTTAACCGCTGACAGCGCTTTGTAGATGGTATAGAGCGGACCGGAAAACAGGCCAGCCTGCTGACCGGAGACGACCGCGAGGCAGTCTGCGTCGCGCAACCGTTTAATGTTCTGCAGGGTTTCTTGCCCGGCGCCCCAGGCAGCGTTCATATCCTCAAGCGCGTTGCATAGCGAATCGCGATCGATCTGATGCGCGGCCAAAACTTCAGGCGCTCTGGCCGGCAACTCGTGATGAAAGCGTACTGCGGACGGATAAAACTCACCCAACGCAAGCGGATCACGCAGGTAGTCAAGGAAGAGGCGCGTTTGATGCGGGATGCGATCGAAAGAAAGAGTTTCGACTCGCAAGCCGGATTCTTCAGGCGTGCTGTGACAGGCGGGTTCGGCGGTGCTCAATTTAAGGTCACTCCCTGAGGAAGCATTTTACGCAGGATGGCTCTCTTGTCCAGTAAGCGTCCGAAAGGTAACCGCCAAGACACCAGGAGCGCCAGGATGGAACAGAGAGAGTACTTATCGAAATCCGCTTTTTGCCTAACGCCTGGATTCTGTTGGCGCCGGCTGCATCCTGTCGGGTTCAAACTCAGCTTCTTCCAGGCACCGTCGAATCTCTTCCCGTGCCTCGTCGGGTGCGCGCAAGGGAGCACGAACAGTGCCAGCAACATAACCCATCATTTCAAGTGCCGCCTTGAGGCCACCAATGCCAAAGCGTGTGGTTACGGCCTGTGCCAGAGGAGTCAACCTGGACTGCAGCTTCATTGCAAATTCCGTTTCTCCGGAGTTCACTGCGCGAAAAATCGCGATGCAAAGAGCCGGAGCAACGCAACCAACTGCCAGTATTCCGCCCCACGCTCCGGCACATAGTGCCTCGGAAAGCACGGTGCCATTACCCGTAAGCACGGCAAAACCTTTCCGGACGAGCTTGCTCGTTTCGCGTAGTCCAGCAACATCAGCAGAACTGTCCTTGATGCCGATAATGTTTTCGTGCTCGCTCAAGCGCGCCACGGTTTCGCATTCAATCGTGACGCCCGTTAGCGCCGGCACGCTGTAGAGAATCACCGGCGCCGGAGATTCGTCGGCAATTCTCTCGTAGTGTTCTCTCAAAGCTGTTTGCGTGATGCTGGGCCGATAAAAATGAGGAGTGATAACCAGGAAAGCATCTACGGGAACAGCGGCAACAACGCGTCTGACTTCGTTTATCGTACCACGCGTACTCTGCTGACCAGCGCCGACGATAAACGCGAGTCCGTCCTTGCCGGCGGGCACCTCCTGCCGCGCAGCTTCTACGACTGCCAGATATTCGCGCTCGTCAAGATGTACTCGTTCGCCGGTAGAGCCGAGCACGACATAGCCAACAATTCCACTCCCGTTCCATTTCCTGATGTTCTCACGGAGAGCCTTCTCATCAACAGCTCCATTGGATTCAAAAGGTGTGATGAAAGGCAGAAGAATCCCGCGGAGCTTGTTTGAGGGACAGGGGAACCTTGACGCTTGATCGTTAATTTGGTCTGGTTGCTTCAAACTGAGAATTATAAAGGGCAAGAAGCAAATGCGGCTAGTCGACGAGAAGGAAGCTCGGTCATGAAGTAAATTGCGGGACTGGAGTGCTGAGGAGGGGACGTCTTAGAGAGCCCTGCGATAGAGAGATCGAAAACAACTTGAAGCTACGTCGGGATACACTGCCGTTCGTTGTTCGCTCACAACTTGCGAAATGGCCCGCTCCGTACGTACTTCACCGGAACGCCTTCAATCTCAGCGGGTAATTCTTTGCCGGCCTCGGGGGTGTCACTGTCGAGATGAACAGCGAGGACATACTCGCCCGCATCGTCTTTCTCAATACCGACACCCGACACGCCCGGTTGACTGAGCAGGCGTGCCGAATGCCGTTGCTTTACTCCGCGTATTTCCTGTTCGGTAGCTATGGCTTGCCTCCACGGACACCACGCATTAGAGCGTTAAGCTGACGTTTAGTGCCCGCAAAACATCGTTAATGTGGTTGGCAATAGTATGAGTTGACGAACCGGCAAAAAGCAAGCCGACCGCTTTGTTTGTGCTGCGTTCGAGGATCAGCGATCCGGAGTCGCCCGCAGCACTGAAGGGTTGCGCGCTCAAGCCGACGATGATGATCTGATCCTGGAAATTAACAATACCAGCCTCATACTGAACACTGACGTCGGTCTCCAAACTCGTGATGCGGCCAACCGTGAAGCCTGTGGTGCGGCCAAACTTATGCACGACCATGTCAATCTGTCCCGCAGTTTTACCCCTTGGCGGGCCGATAAACAACACTGAGTTGGTCGCCAAGTTGTTATTGTTCAACTGAGCGATGGCGCAGTCTACCTTGTTCGTGACCGAGCCGGGCACGAGCGGTACGAACTTGGATAACTTGGCAATCGGACCGTTGTTTGGCGGATTGCCGGCGTCGAGAAAACCCGGTTGGAAAATCGATGACCCCAGCGGCAGTTTATTTTCGTCGGCAAGCACGTGATTGTTGCTAAGAATGAAACGCTTCGATCCTTTTCTGACCAGCGCGCCAAACGTTCCTGCCATGATGAATTGGTTGTTTGGATCTTTGAAGCCGACTGAGCAGCCCGGCTGGGCGGGACGGATTTTCTTGCGCGGGTTGGGCATCGCCATCGCAGGCGCGGCCCCGCTTGCGGGCGGCATGAACCGACGAAAGGTGCCTACCTGTTCGACATCGACCGGATGGCCGTTAACCTCACGCGGCAAACGATCACCATCTGGAATTTGATTGTCTGGATACTTGATCCGTACCAGGAATTTTACTGCCATCACTCCTGTATGTTTGCCTCCGGAGATTTGTTCGCCTATCCCAACGCCGACGAGGTTGGTACTCGGCTCGGGGCTGGTTGAGGCTGCGAGGGCTGAGAATGCCGTAGTCTGCACGGGCTGCAAAAGCCGCTGCGCCGCCGCCTGTTTGGCTGCTCTCAGCGACGAGATTTGCTTGTCGGAAAGACCCGTAAAGATGATCGTTGAGCTGGTTGAGGCTGAGCGTTCCGCTGAACTGCTGGCCTTGCGGGATTTTCTAGCTGGCATAAAAATGCTCCTTTGTGTTGGGCGAGGATGGTTGTGAGAGAAAAACTGAGTTTTCTTGTTATCGAGTAACCTGGATATCAATCCTTCGATCTGCCCGGTGCGAACTAACTAGGAAATCACGCGCTCTCCGGTCTGATAAGCTTGAGTAAACTCGGGCAGACCATGGCTACCGCCGTTCACCAGTTTTCGTGCTAGCGCGAGATTGTTGGCGCTCAAGGCATTTCTAATCGCCTGCTCTTTGCGCTTGAGAAAGCTCGCCAGGAGTTTCGCGGCAACATCAGGTTGGTTGGCCAGCGCCGGGTTAGTAATCAATTGATTTCTCAATCCGATGGCCGCGCCGTGAATCTGATAGTTGGAACGTCCGGTGAGCTGAATGTAGCCTCGTCCTTTGAAATTCGCTCCATCTGGAGGCCCTTGATTACCCAGGTCATGTCGGTTGTCGTACAAGCTAAACGGCGGCCCGCCCGGTGGCGTGTTGAACTTGGATTGGAATTCGCTAAGCGGCGTGAAGTTTCCTGTCTCCGCGCGAATGGTAGCGAGGGCCATCAGGATCATTTGCTTGTCACCCAGTCCGGCATCGTTCAGAGCCTGGAGAACAAAAGGAAGGTTCGTTTGGATGTTGGCGACTGGCGTGCCGGGAAACATCTGCGAGACCTCAGCGACAGTGACGTTCGGCATACCTGCGCCGCCGGCACCGACGTTGGCATTGGCATCGACGACCACGCTTGCCCCGCCCTCCGATTGGAGCGCGGCCATCGTGTCTGGTCCGGCCTTGCCATCGGCCGGGAGTCCTTTGCTTTGCTGAAAGGCAATGACCGCCGCTTTCGTACCCGATCCAAAGTTGCCATCAATACCATGAGGGTCGAAACCCAACTGTTTCAGTCTCGTTTGCAGAGCTGTTACGTCTGGACCTGTTGAGCCCTGTTGTAGTACTGACATGATTTCACATCCTCCCAGTTTGAGAATTCGACCCACGGCATAAGTCATGACACGGTAAAATCAATCGGCGGCGATTCGGTTCCATCGTCATTCACTACTTTCAACTTCATCGTTGCCGGAGCCACGAGTAGAGCGTCTTCTATTTGCGCCGTGAGCTGAGTAGCGCTCACAAACGTTGTCACCTGCGCGACATCGTTCAAATACACAGTGGAACCATCAACGAAATTAGTGCCAGTAACCGTAATGACCTGGTTCGTGCTCCCGGCCGGCACGGGTTGCGGATCAACACCGGTGACAGTTGTGGGATCGGACTTCAACGAATCCTTTCTCTTTTCATCTCCCTCGCCTGGGGCAGCCCTGAATAGTGTGCTGAAGACTTCACTCAACTTATCAGTCGCCTGCTTTGAAAACATGCCGACAAGACCGGCGAGCGCGGCTATGCCATACGGGTTGATATCTTTGGCGCCACCGCTGGTCGTCAGAAATCCTCCCCGAATTACAAAATAAAAGACCAGGGCCAGAGCCATGCCGATCACTGGCCGCAGCAGGTAGAACCAGGTCCAGCTCTTGTTGAAATTGTCGTTACCGATGTAATCAGCGAGCGATGTAGCGCCATGTACGAAACTGCCCAAGATGCCGGCGATGATCACGAGCATGATCAACCGCTCGTCGAACGTCGTGGAGATACACCAGCGAAGGAATTTGATAGGAATGTTAGTGACGAGTGTTTGCGAAACAGCAGGTGTTGGCGTCGGAGTGGGAGACGGAGTTGGCGATTCCGCTGCAGGCGAAGCTACAGTCTGAGCTGTCTGTGCCTGGCAGGGGTAGTAGGACTACCAGTCTCGAAGACATTCGGACTTGGCGTAGGATTTGGTATCGGAGTTGGGGACCCACACTTGCACTCGGCCAATGCCTCGGTCAACGCTTTGGCGACGGCGGGATTGTCGACGAGGTCCTTGTCAGAAGGCCATGGCACAGGCGGCCATATCTTGAAAAGCATAACGGCCAGGACAATAGCCAGCAGCACATAAGAGATTCCCAGTAAATGGGCGCGGCGTCTATCTTGGGGAGTCGAGTTATAAGACATTCTGTCCTCCGTTTTGTAAAACGTTGATTGTTAGATCTGGTGTGCTTACTCAAGCAACAGCTCTGCTCTTTGGTATTCCTTAGTGGCGGGAGGCGGCTCCCAGCAAATCAAAGAGCTTGTCCGTGTCGAGATGCATCCCGAAGTTAAAGCGAAATCCCTTCTTTCGCTCTTCTTCGGTCCCGTTCGCATAAGACACTGAGAGAGGGAGGCTGAATCCCTTCATGAAAGGTATATCCGTCACAAACTGGAAGACGCGAATGTCCGGCGTCCGGTTCGGCCTGTTCCTGTTTTCAAAAATCCGCTCGTACCGACCCACAAACGAATACGTAATCTTGCTTTGATTATCAGTCTCGGTAAAAGGACTGTTGCTTGTGCCCTCGAAAGCCAGAGCGGCAGTGATGTCCCGCAACCTTTGCTGGTTGAGGATGGAGTCAGGCTTATTGTAAAAAGATAACCCGAAATTTCCGTTTAATTTCAGCGGGCCGAAGTAACCTTTATCCTGCTCAAAGAGAAACTTTGTCTCAGAATAGTCGGAACCGGTGGGAATTCGATGATTGGTGTAGGCGAATGTAGCCAGCGGGCCCTTCTTCAAGTCGTTGAGCTTTTCCTCTATGACGCCGCCCACAGCTTTTAAGTTTGCAAGTGCGGCTTTTAAGTTCGGAACGTACTGAGTTTCAATGGTGGTAATCACTCTGTCGCTAAGTTGCACTTCCCCAGATTTAACGCGGTCGTACACATTCGACTTTAATAAACCAATCATCAAGTCGGTGAGGATTTTGGTGCGCACATCCTGGGTCGCTGATTGATACTCAGTATCCTGAATATGGTTTCTAACCGCAGTCCGTAAACAGTTTCCCGCAGCAATCCGCAATGACCTGTAAGCCTTGTTGTTCAGATCACTTGAAGTCAGATCTTCAAGTGGCTTTCCCAGAGCTACCAGGCGATCATCGATAAGCGTTTCCACCTGATCCCGCCAGAATTTGGTAAAGCCTTTCGAGCGCGTGCTTCTGTCGCCGAACAACCTGGCCTTCACAGACCATTCGGAAAGGTTCTGCCTGCGGGCGTTTGCCAAATCGTTGTTCTGGTTATCAATGGCAAAGGTCGCGAAGAGGCCTACGCGGTTGAGAACTCCCGACCGCGCGTAAGCCTCGGCCGTGTCATGGTGATTCATCGCGTAAAGTGAGTACAACGAAGTACTCAGCGTTAAGTTCGTCCCATCGTTTTTTTTGGTAATTCCGCCATGCTCGACCGCGAAGCCTAGCAGCCTGGCGAAGCCGGGTTTTTCTATAGCGCTGACAGAGCCATCGGACGTTGCCGATCCCCCCAATTGTTTATCAGTCCGGGCCGTCTCGCTCAGGAATTGATAAGCCTCCAAGCCGCGAAGCTGTTCAGAGCTCGTGGGCGACGCTGCATCGAGAGTAGCGTAGAGAGTCATCTTTGCAACGCTTGCGATCGCACCATTGTTCTTGCCTGCGGCGATGTCTTTAGCATCCCTGTTGACGACATCAGTGAGTAAAGGTGGCGCCCCGGAATAGGTTGCTACAGGTTGGCACGGGAAAGTCTGCGGAATGGCAGCAGCATCCGTTGCGGAGCTAACGTTAGTGCCTTCAGTTTCAGCCGGCGTGCCGGTGCTCTCGGTATTTGTGACCGATTCAACCACCGGCACGCCCGCGCTGGGAGCAGGTTCACCTGGGCCCGCGTTGGAAACATTCAACGCTGTTCGCAAAATTGAAAGTTTCGCTTCCGTGTCTGAATTCTTCTTGACTAATCCGCGAAGTTTCTCTTCGATATTCGATGCAGCATCAGTTCCGGCAACGGTGTTTGCCATTTCTGATACGACCGAGATCTCGTGACGTTCGCACTGGCTCAATTGCGTGTAAATCTTCATTAGAGCTTCTTTGCAGAGCTTCTGAATTGATAGCGACATTTCAGCTAAGTCCATCTTCTCCAACTGCTCTGCCTTGCTGCGAAGAGAGTCGCAATCGTTGACAGTTTGGGCCCTGAAGATTGGAGAGAAACTAAGGAGCAAGGCCAAAGCAAGAGTGAGGCTTGAAGATTTTCTCATGTGAAGGTCCTATCTAGTACTCTTTGTAAAATCATCCGAACCCTAACTTACAACGTCAAACTCTATGTCGGGGGATTTGTCTGAGCTGTCCTTGTCAATCGTGAAACCACACGGGCATCCCTGATCATTCCGACCAGAGATGGCTGCGGTGTATTGGGCGTCCGCAGGCGTGCCGGCGACGAAAGTAAATTCCATTATTACCGTATGGATATCACCTGCGGATTTACTGACAGTAAACTCAAAAATCAGTGCGTCCTCAGTATTCGGCTTCGCCGGCAAAAGCGCACCGTCCAGCTCAGCTCTGACGGAAATGACGCTGTCCAAAAAGTCCCGCGGCGCCACTTCGATGGTGATCCGCTCGTTATGCTTGACCTCGTATGAGAAAGGATCATTCATCTTCATGATCTGCTCCTAACTTAAAGGGCTGAGACGAACAAGAGTTCGTTTTAAGAAATTGCGGCGTTTTATCTCCCTTCGGGGAGATGAGTCTTTATCGTCAGAAGATCACTGCCGACCCGGTTAGTTCCGAGGTTCACGGGTTGGCTTTCCGTTCATGTCTTTAAGGATCTTTGAGGACTGCACAGAAATACGAACTAGAAACCCGAAACTGGGAACGTCTTAAGTGTGCCGTAAGACTCCAACAGCGTGCCGAACGGCCGTCACGTCGCTTGTCAAGGCCAGCTTAATTGGGCTCTGTCTTTCCCTTGAATGAACGCAAGGAAACGGCGAAGGGTCTGACAATGAGAAATGAGTACGCCCGCACGATATTCCAAGCCCCTAGCCTTGTCAAGACTTTTTGCAAGATTCTTTGCATGCTTTTCAGCAACGTCAAATGGCTGTGGGCCTTGCCCTGACTGGGTCTTGAGTAGCCGCGGCTCTGCGTTCTCCAATGCTTAAATTCTTGCATCCACTTGTTATGGCGGGCGTTGCGAAAACATTTCATGACCGGTTCGCGTGATCTGATTTTCACCTCAAGCAGACTAGTTGGTCTGAAATGGCAAGGCGCCCCACCCCAACCCAGTGGACATGGACAGGGTCCCTCATACTCGGCTCACCAAGAGTTCTCTCCACTTGACCGTACACTCCAAGCACCTTGATCATGTCAGGCGAGCAATATATTAAAGACTTAGGAGTCGATTCAGTGTGAGCAACTATCGCTACATTCAACTCGACGTGTTTACGCGCGAACCTTTTGCGGGTAATCCGCTGGCAGTGTTTCCGGAAGCAGAAGGGCTGACGGACGAGCAGATGCTGAAGATCGCACGCGAGATGAATCTTTCGGAGACTGTTTTTGTGCAACCGCCTGGCCGCGATAAGACTCTGCGTCGTTTGCGAATCTTTACACCGACGCGCGAGATTCCTTTTGCCGGCCACCCGGTTGTAGGAACCTGGAACGCATTGGCGCGTGAAGACGTTGTGCCTCTTCCTGAGGGTGGGAATGGTTGGACGCAAATTCATCATGAAGTCGGCATCGGCGTGCTTCCGGTAGATATCGAATTTAAAGACGGTGCGCCGGTGCAAGTAGTAATGACGCAGGGGAAGTTTGAAATCCTGGGCGAGATTGACGACTGGCACGAACAGGCGGAGATCGCCCGCGCGCTGGGCCGGCTCAGAGAAGATCTGGATGAGAGTTTACCGATTCAAGTGATCTCAACTGGGCTGACATCGTTGGTGGTGCCGATTAGATCACTTGCGGATCTTCGGTATTGCCGGGTTAACGCGGCCCTGCTTGCAGAAATTTACACGCGCCGAGGAGCCACCGGTTGTCATGCTTTTTCACGCGAGACGATCGAGATTGGCGAATCCCGTGCCCACGCACGCTTCTTTGCGCCCGCCGATAACATCGCGGAAGATCCGGCAACCGGTAGCGCCGCGGGAGCCTTAGGCGCTTACCTCGTAC
>WNGA01010526.1_pt1 | contig 12247 bp, 14 predicted proteins | sample 5400061 | NCBI WGS metagenome assembly WNGA01 (sample SAMN13153366, study PRJNA577476) | soil metagenome | isolation source: 100 cm soil or saprolite under grassland replicate 2 | place: USA:California | collected 2016-06-15
GCTCATTCCACCCGCCGCAGCGCCTCCGCCGGACGGAGGCGGGCCGCCCGCCAGCCGCCCGAGGAGCCCCGCCAGGACGCCGCCGGCAAGCGCGAGGCCGATGGCCAGGGCGAACAGGCTCGCCGAAAGTAGCGCCCTGAGCGGGACGGTGACCGTGTGAGACGCGGCTTGGAGCGCCTGGCCGATCGGGCCGGGCGCGGTCACTGCGCTACCGGTGCCGGCAGCGCCCACAGTGGCCTTCAGGCTCGGGAAGAGCCTCGACACCAGGAACGTGCCGCCCACACCCAGGCCGATGCCGAGGATCCCTGCCCAGGATCCCCTGCACGACGGCTTCGCCCATCACCTGGCCCACTACCCTCCGGGTCCGCCAACCCAGGGCCTTCAGCGTGCCGAATTCCCTGATCCGCCTGCCGACCGCGGAGATGGTGAGAAGGCTCGCCACCGCGAACGCGGCGATCAGCGCGGAGGCCGAGAGCCATGTCCCGAGGTTCCCCGACAGGTTCGAGGCGCTGGCCAGCGAGCCGCTCACCTGTGAGGCGAGGTCATCGGCTGTGGTCACCGTAGCCTTGGGCAGCACCTTCTGGATCTCCGCCTTGATCCTGGCGATGGCCGAGGCGCTCGTGGCCTTGACGTAGATCCTGTTGACCTTGCCCGAGAGGCCGGCGAAGCGGGGCGGGAGGAGCCCGAGCTGGGAAGGCCCGGGAACGTCCCTTCCAGATGGATGGCGATGAGCGAGAGGCCACCGGAGGCCTGGCTTACGCCCGACAGGTTGGAGAGCTTCGAGACCCGATCCGCCGACATCGCGGCGGATCCCGGGCTCTGGAGGATCTGATCGCGAGAGAACGCCTCGCCCTGCTGGCTCGGTCCGCGGGGTTCAATCCGAACCGGGCCGGCCCTCCTGTGCCCGCAGCGGCCGCCTGGGTGACCGTGATGTCGGTGCCGACGCCGTAGAGCGAGTGGAGTACCGACTCCTGCGCCGCACTCACTCCTTCGGACATCGCCGAGACGGTGACGACCAAGGCGATCCCGAGCGCGACCACGACGGCCTGTCGCCGCCTGCGGCGAAGCTCACGGCCAACGTGGGTGAAGAACATGTCTCCTCCCTTCTTTCGCCGCATCGCAGCGAGAACCTCTGGATGAAACAGGCCACGGTTGAGCCGCACCTGAATCCACGCTCGGAGGTTGCTGAGAGTTTGGGCTGGCGTTCGGTTGGCCAGGCTCGTACCGGGCTACCTGTCGGCGTGGGCCCTCGCCGCCGCCTTCTCCAGCTTCGCGCTGTTCGCGCTGAGCACGGTCCATGCCCTCACCGCCGGGACGGATGCAGGCTCGAGCTTGTTCCGGCTGGCGGTGGTTGCCGCGTGCGGACTGGTGACGGGGCTGACCGCCCTCCGAATCGCGCGCTCCATACTGCGCTCGGCGGTCCAACCGGTACATTAGGGAGCCGTGAAGCTCGAGGTCCACCCGCTGACGAAGGACCGTTGGCAGGATCTTGTGGAGCTGTTCGGCCGTCCGGGAGCCTCGATCGTCCGCGGATGTTGGTGCATGTACTACCGGAAGTCGGGGCAGAGCGGCATCGGCCCGGGCCAACAGAACAGGAGGGCGCTCAAGTCCCTGGTAGACGAGGGCCACGTCCCCGGCCTAATCGGCTACGAGGACGGGAGCCCGGTCGGATGGATCTCCCTCAGTCCCCGCGAGGACTACGTGAAGCTCCGGCGTTCCCCGATCATGAAGCCGGTCGACGACAAGCCGGTCTGGTCGATCGTCTGCTTCTTCGTGGACAAGGGAGCGCGGGGAAGAGGAGTCTCCGAGGCGCTCCTGTGGGGCGCCATCGACTACGCACGTTCGCAAGGCGCTACCCTGCTCGAGGCCTACCCCATCGACAAGAAGGAGCGAAGCCACCCGGACTTCATGTTCTTCGGGGCCAAGAGCATGTACGACCGGGCCGGCTTCAAGGAGGTGGCCCGGCGGAAAGAGGCTCGCCCGGTGATGCGGAGGGCCATTCGCCGCAAGAAAGCCTAGTCAGATGCCCTGGCCGAAGCCGACTCGTCGGCGCCGGCTCCGTCGGGCCGGGGATCTTCCTCCGGGGAGCCGACAGGAAGGCGTACTTCGAATGTGGTGCCCGCTCCGTTCGAGGACGTGGCGCTCACCTTCCCGGCGTGGGCTTCCACGATCGCGGAGACGATCGATAGGCCGAGTCCCGCTCCGCCGGTCCCCCTGGACCGGGTGGGATCTCCTCTGTAGAAGCGCTCGAACACCCGCATGGCCACCTCCGGGGACAGCCCCGGCCCTTCGTCGGCCACGGTGAGGACAAGTTCACCGTCTGCACGCCTGATCTTCACTCGGACGGGGGTCCCCTTGGGCGTATGAACGCGGGTGTTGTCCAACAAGTTGTCGAGCACCTGACGGAGCCTTCCCTCGTCACCGACCACGGAGGCCGGCCCCTCCACGTCGACGCTGATGGGGCGCCCGCTGTCTATGGCACGAGCGCTCTCCGCCGCGTCCTCGGCGATCCTGGCCAGGTCGACCCGTTCTCGTTCCAGCGGTCGTCCCTGATCGAGCCGGGCCAGGAGGAGCAGGTCGTCCACCAGCACGCCCATGCGGGATGCTTCCGCCTCGATGCGGCTCATGGACTTGGCGAGATCCTCCGGCCGCGAGTCCGCCCCGCGCCGAAACAGCTCCGCGTACCCCCGGATAGAAGTCAGAGGGGTTCGGAGCTCGTGGGAGGCGTCGGCGACGAACCGGCGCAGCCGCGATTCCGAAGCCCGGCGCTCCTCAAAGGCCGCCTCGATCTGCGCCAGCATCGAGTTCAGGGCCAGGCCCAGGCGGCCGATCTCTGTGCGCTCGTCAGTGGGCTCGACGCGACGGGTGAGGTCTCCGGCCGCGATCGCCCCCGCCGTCTCACCCATTCGTTCGAGAGGACGCAGTCCCCGACGGACCAGCCAGTAGGAGAGCAATCCCAGGCCGAGAAGGACAGCGCCGGACACGATTCCCTCGATGAGGCGAAGGCGCGAGAGTGTGTCCTCCACATCTGTCAGTGGGATCGCCACGATCAGAATTCCCTGCTGCGACTGGGTCCCGGTGCGAATACTCACCGCGTCCGCCAGCACGCGGAAACGAGTCGAGGAACGGTCGGCTGCACCGGTCGTGAAGATGTCCGGACGGTTGTCCGGCGCTCCCAGCCTGGGGAGGGTGGACGGAAGCGACGGTTTCGGCGGGGCTGTCCCTGCGTACCCTTCGTATGTGAACGTGCGGTCCTTGAGGGCGACACCCTTCGAGTCGAGAACCGCGCCATAGGTGCCGGCGGGGAACTGCGAATCCGGTCCCCCAGGGTTGCCCGGGAAGGGCCGGCCCTCACCAAGGGCGTGGGCCACGGGAAACTCTGCCGCCGTCAGTTGCTGGTCGACGCGGTTCAGCAGGGACGAACGAAGAGACGTGTACGTCACCACGTTCGAGACGGCCAGGCCCGCGAACACCAGGACGATGACCGCGACGAGCAGCTTCAGCCTGAGCGGCATGCGATCACTCCGGCGGGAGCCGAAGCACGTACCCGACGCCCCTGACGGTGTGGATCAGCCTGGGCCCCCGTCCGTCCACCTTCTTCCTCAGGTAGCTGATGTAGGTCTCGACGATGGAGGAGTCGCCCCCGAAGTCGTAGTTCCAGACATGATCGAGGATCTGGCTCTTCGAGAGCACCCTGCGGGGGTTCGAGAGGAGGAACCGCAGGAGGTTGAACTCAGTGGCGGTGAGATCCACGGGCTCTTCCTGCCTCCACACCTCGTGGGAGTCCTCGTCCATCTCCAGGTCGGCAAACTTCAGTCGCTCGGGCTGGGGCCCGGAACCCCGAGCCCGCCGCAAGATCGCCCGGATGCGGGCGACCAGCTCCTCCAGGCTGAAAGGCTTCGTGACGTAGTCGTCTCCCCCGATGGTGAGACCGCGGACCTTGTCTTCCGTGGCGTCCCGGGCGGTGAGGAAGAGAACGGGGACCCGTCGTCCCCGGTCGATCAGCTTCCGCTGAACGTCGAATCCATCCACGTCGGGAAGCATGACGTCAAGGACGATCAGCTCGGGCCGAAACGACTCCACGAGGGACAGCGCATCCCGGCCGTTCGCGGCCGACGTCACCTCGAACCCCTCGTACCGCAGGGCCGTGGCAACGAGATCGGTGATGTAGGCCTCGTCGTCCACGACGAGAACCCGCGCACGATCGTCCGGCGGGGTGGACCCCTGCGTCGTCGACATCGTCAAGGACTCCATCGCTCGTTTCCCCTTCCTTCGTGAAAGGCTAGTCCAGCATCCGAACCTTAAGGAATGCTGTGAGTCCGCCCAGAGTTGGATGAATCGGCATCCGCGCAGCCGATCTCTGGGGAAACTGTTGCACGATTCTCAGAGATTTCTAAAGCCCCGGTGATTCGATGTGGTGTTGCACCGAAGACCGTTCGGCCGCAAGGAGGCGGAAAATGCGACTCCGGTCCCGTAACGCCATCGCCCTCGGCCTCGCCGCACTGATCCTCATCGGGGCAGGGGTTGCCCTGGCCCAATCGCAGTCGCCCTCACCTTCCCCGTCCTCCCAACAGGGGAAGTCCCGGGCCCTCGGACGGAACGCGTTCCTGGACGACGTGGCCCGGCGCCTCGGGATCCAGCGCTCGAAGTTGGACGCCGCGCTCGAGGCCATGGCCCTCGCCGACGTGAAGTGGGCCGAGGACAACGGCTTCATCACCAGCTCCCAGGCGGATCGGGTCCGGGAACGGATCAACACCGGAGACGCCAAAGGCCTGGGCGGATTCGGCCTGCACGGTCCGCTGGGCCTCGGGCTGGGCGGGTTCGGGCACCACGGCGGGTTCTTAAAGGGTCATCTTGGTCGAGGAACCGGCCTGCTGACCGCCGCGGCGAACTACCTGGGTATCTCCGAGGCGAACCTGATGGAGGCCTTGCGGTCGAAGACCCTCGCTCAGGTCGCCGGGGATCAGGACAAGTCCGTCGACGGGCTCGAGGCGGCGCTCCGGACGGCCAAGAAGGCCCAGCTCGACGACTCTGTGTCCGGTGGCCAGATCACCAGCGCTCAGGAGAACGCCCTCCTCGGCCGGTTCGATTCGCAGATCGGCGACGTGGTGAACGGGATCCCTCCCGCTTTGACCGACCTTGCCCGTCGCCTCGGTGTCGCTCGCCCAAGGCTCATCGCAGCCATCAAGAACGCCGCGATCGACAGGGTCGACGCCGCGCTGGCCCAGGGGAACATCACCAAGGTGCAGGCCGACGCGATCAAGCAGCGGATCAAGTCGAGCCCGGCGTGGCCTCTGGGCGGTGGCATCGGTCTCTGCGGCGGCCCGGGCCGCTTCGGCTTCGGATTCGGATCCGCGGGGCTCGGGGATCGCTTCGACCACCGCGGATACAGCGAGGACGTGGTCGGGTTGTAGAGGTCGGCGCCGCCCGGAAACGCCCACCGGGCGGCGCCGAGTCCTGCCCGCGCTTTTTTGGATCAGCTTTGTGCGCTAGACAACGTTGTCTCAGAAGGGGCGACGATCTCCTCCCACCCGGGTTGACAAGCCGGAACTGATCATGTTTGAGTGCGACAACGTTGTCGGACCAAGGAGGGGCCAGCCAAACATGAGGCCGCGTTCCACCATGCGGGACGTTGCCCGGGCCGCCGGGGTCAGCCTGAAGACGGTTTCCCGTGTGGTCAACGAAGAGCGTGGAGTCGGGGCCGAGGCCGCGGCCCGAGTCAAGAAGGCCATCGAGTCACTCGGCTACCGCCCGAACGACATGGCCCGCAACCTTCGACGCCGCCAGCGCTCCTCGAGCCTGGGGCTGATCATCGAGGACATCAGGAACCCCTTCTACTCCGCCATCGCCCGGGCGGTGGAGGAGGTGGCGCAGGCCAGGCGGCAGCAGGTGATCCTGGGCAACTCCAACGAGGACCCGCGCTCAGAGCGAGCGCTCGTCGGCGCGTTCCTGGAGCGCAGGGTGAGTGGCCTCTTGCTCGTGCCCGCCGGTAGGGATCACAGGTACCTCGAGATCGAGCTGGCGCAGGGGATGCCCGTGGTCTTCATGGACCGACCGCCGGGGAACATCGAGGCCGACGTCGTGCTGCTCGACAACGCGGGTGGGGCGCGGCTGGCCGCGGAGCACCTGGTTGGACAGGGGCATCGGCGGATCGGGGTGGTCGGTGACCCGGGAACGATCTACACGATCGGGAAACGGGTGGATGGATTCCGGGAGGCTCTGGCGGATGCTCGCGCTCCGCTCGATGAGTCCCTGCTGCGCCTGGGCGCCCGCGACGTACTCGAGGCGGAGACCGCCACGCGCGAGCTGCTGTCCCAGCCTGATCCTCCCACGGCGATCTTCGCCACGAACAACCGGGCGAGCGTCGGGGCGCTTCGGGCGATGCGGCATCCGGGGGCTCGGGTTGCGCTGGTCGGGTTCGACGACTTCGAGCTGGCGGACCTTCTGTCCGTGACGGTCGTTCGCCACAATCCCCTGGAAATGGGGCGCCGGGCCGCCGAGCTACTGTTCGCTCGCCTTGCCGGTGACGACCGCGGCCCGCAGACGGTCGTGCTGCCTACCGAGTTGGTGGTCCGGGGAACGTTCCCCGTTCGGGCAGCCCGGGAGCTGGTCCAGGATGGCGCAGCTCACCACGAGGAACCGTTCGTTGCCGCAGAGACCTCGGCATGAATCTCGGAGAGGGGTGAGGCAACGTACAAAGGGAAGGGGCCCGGGACGGAGGGCACGGCGACTCAAGGAGGGGGACATGATGAGAAAGGGAATCATCCTGGCGCTGATGGTGGGGCTCGTGGCGACGGCCTGCGGAGGAGGGGGCGGTGAGAAGAAGAGCACCACCACGAGCAAGAAAGTAGAGGTGTTCAGCTGGTGGACCGCTGGGGGGGAAGCTCAAGCGCTGGACGCCCTGGTAAAGGTGTTCAACCAGAAGTATCCGAACTTCTCCTTCGACAACGCGGCGGTCGCCGGAGGAGGCGGATCAGCCGCGCGAGCAGTGCTTGCTACTCGTCTGTCCGCCAACAAGCCGCCCGCCTCCTGGCAGTCGCACGCCGGCCAGGAGGTCCTCAGCAACTATGCCGACGCCGGCGAACTCCAGAGCCTCAACTCCCTGTTCCAGCAGCAGGGGTGGACGAGCGTGATGCCGAAGGGTCTCATCGATCTCCTCACCGAGAAGGGGACCATCTACGCGGTACCGGTGAACATCCATCGGGCCAACGTCATCTGGTACAACGCGGCGGTCCTACAGAAGAATGGGGTCGACGTGCCGACCACATGGGACGCTTTCTTCGCCGCCGCCGCCAAGCTGAAGGCAGCAGGCGTCACCCCCCTCGGGCTCGGCAACGCGGACAAGTTCGCCGTGAAGCAGCTCCTCGAAACGATCCTTCTCGCAACGCTGGGTCCGGACAAGTACACCGGCTTGTGGAACGGGTCCACGGACTGGAATGGCTCCGATGTGACGGCTGCCATCGGTACCTTCGCCCGCGCGCTCACCTATGCCAACAGCGACTACTCCAGTCTGACCTGGGACCAAGCGGCCGGGCTGGTGGCCAAGGGCGACGCCGCCTTCACGGTCATGGGCGACTGGGCGGAGGGTTTCTTCAAGGCCCAAGGGCTGAAGCCCAACGCCGATTTCGGCTGGGCGGCCTCGCCGGGAACCGACGGCGTCTTCGACATGCTGGCAGACGTCTTCGTCCTCCCGAAGAACTCGCCCAATCAGGCCGGCACCATGGCCTGGCTGACCGTGGCCGGGTCCAAGGAGGGACAGGACGCGTTCAACCCGATCAAGGGATCGATCCCTGCCAGGACGGACGCCGACCCGGGTAAGTACGACGAGTACCAGAAGTGGTCGCTGGATCAGTGGAAGACCGACACCATCGTCGGGAGCCTGGCCCACGGCGCTGCAGCCAGCAGCAGTTGGAGCACAGACATCGACACCGCGCTCGGGCTGTTCCTGACCAACAACGACAAGGCGGGCTTCCAGAAGGCATTGGCTCAAGCCTGCGTGGACGCGGGTAAGTGTTCGTGAGCTAGGGCACGATCTGGGCCAGCCCCCGCACGTGCGGGGGCTGGCCCGGGCTCGATCACATCAGGTAAGAGATCGGCTGACGCCAGTGCCGGTACCAATGGCCGACCAAGAGCAGGGGGCGGTGCGGAGATGATCAGCCGCATCAAGCACATCAAGAAGGACTGGCTCCTGGCCGGCCTCCTCATCTCGCCGTCCGTCATCGCTATCGGAATCTTCGTGTATGGCTTCATCGGCTGGTCCATACGCGTGTCCTTCAGCAAGTGGAAGGGGCTCGTCGCGAACTACGCGTGGGCAGGCTGGAGCAACTACCAGAAGCTGTTCGGCGATCCCAGATTCCACATCGACGTCCGCAATACGCTCTACTTCACCGCTTTCTTCCTGACGGGCGCGATCGTCGTCGGACTGACCACTGCCATCTTGCTCGACCGGGGAATCCCTGGGGAGGCGGTGTTCCGAAGCATCTATTTGTTCCCGATGGCGATCTCATTCATCGTGACCGGAGTGGTGTGGCGCTGGCTGATGAACCCAGCCACCGGTACTCGCACCAGCGGCCTCAACCTGCTCTTCAAGGACGCCGGCCTCGGCGTCCTGGCGAACAACTGGCACACCACGCACCCTCCCTGGGGGATCACCTTCGTAGCTCTTCCGGCGGTCTGGCAGATGTCCGGATTCATGATGGCCCTCTTCCTGGGTGGTCTGCGCAGCATCCCCGATGACCTCCGGGAGGCTGCCCGAGTGGATGGGGCCAGCGAACTGCAGATCTATCGCCGGGTCATCCTGCCCTTGCTCCGGCCGGTGGCCCTCTCTGCCGTCATCATCCTCGGGCATATCTCCCTGAAGATCTTCGACCTGATCGTGGCGATGGGAGGGGCCGGGGACCTCCGTCTGGACATGCCGTCGATCTACATGTGGACCACCACGTTCGATGCCTTCAATTACGCGCGGGGCGCGACCATTGGCCTCCTCCTCCTGGTCGGGGTGGCGCTCTTGGTCGTGCCCTACCTGTTCTTCAGTCTCCGAGAGGAGTCGGGGGTCTGATGCCCCGGTCGCGGACGCGTCTCCTTTTTCTCCTCCCCCTCGCCGCGATGGCCGCCTTCTACCTATTGCCGATCTACGTCCTGTTGATAACGGGGCTGAAGAGCTTCGCCGAAGTGGACCTCTCCAAGATGTGGCGGCTTCCCGCCGGGTTCCACCTCGACAGCTTCCGGGCAGCGTTCGATGCCCTCCGGCCTCACTTCCGCAACAGCCTGGTCATGGCCATCCCGGCGGCCACCATCTCTTCCCTGCTGGGATCCCTGAACGGTTACGTGCTTTCGAAGTGGAGGTTCCGGGGTGCCAACGTGATCTTCACGCTCTTCCTGTTTGGCATGTTCATCCCGTATCAAAGCGTCCTGATCCCCCTGGTGTTGTTCTTGCGGCGCATCGGGCTCTACGGAAGCCTTCCCGGACTAGTCCTGGTCCACATCGTCTACGGCATCCCGATCACTACGCTGATCTTCCGGAACTACTACGCGACCATCCCGACCGACGTATTGGAGGCCGCGCGCATGGATGGAGCCGGTATCCTGCGCTCGTACTGGTACGTTATCCTGCCGCTATCGGCTCCGAGCTTCGCAGTGGCTCTCATCTGGCAGTTCACGTCGATCTGGAACGAGTTCCTCTTCGCGATCATCCTCACCTCGCCCGGCAGCTGGCCGGTGACGGTCGAGCTCAACAACCTGGCCGGGAGTCAGATCGTCCAATGGAACGTGCAGATGGCCGGAGCCCTCCTGGCGGCAGTTCCCACACTGATCGTCTACATCTTCCTGGGTCGCTTCTTCCTCCGCGGCCTGATGGCCGGCGCCATCAAAGGGTGACCGACACGAGCCGGGCCAGGATGATCTCCTTCTCCTGCTCGATCGTGTACCCCGATCACGTAACCAGTCACTACGCGTGCGCCGAACCGACTATGCGGGAACGAGGGACTCGAGAATCGCCCGTGACGGCGGAGCGACGAAGCCCAGGACGGCGTGCTCGGCACCCGCGGCTTCGAAGTCGTCGAGGAGCCGCAGGCTCGCGCCGAATTGATCGAGGTCGTCGGGTCGAAGAAGTATCTGGATCGACCGGCGGATGTCCCCTGCGTCCCGCCCGACGACTCCGCAGTGCTCGTCCAGGACGCCGGAGAGGCGGGCGAACTCTCGCGGACCCTCCGGTCCCAAGTCATGCAGAGGACTGAAGTTCCACTCGTCGGCGTGCCGAGCCACCACGCGGAGTGTCTTGCGCTCCCCGGTCCCCCCGATGACGATGGGGAGTCTCTCCTGCACCGGCTTGGGATTCGCCAGCGCGTCCGTGAGCATCCAGAACCGGCCCTGGTGGGTGACGGAGTCCTCGCTCCACAGCCGCCGAATGATGTCGCACGCCTCGTCGAGCATGGCGATGCGCGTTCCTGCCGGCGGGAACGGGATGCCGTATCCACGATGCTCACCCTCATGGGACCCGGCCCCGATCCCGAACTGCAGCCGGCCAGAGGAGACGTGGTCGACGGACACCGCCATCTTCGCCAGGATGGCCGGATGGCGGTACGTCACGCCGGTCACCATGCATCCGATCCGAATGCGTGACGTCACCGTCGCCATCGATGCCAGCATCGACCATCCATCGAACGTCGGCGTGGTGGGGTCTCGCATCCCATAGAAGTGGTCGTAGTCCCAGACCGCATGGAACCCCAGCTCATCGGCATCCCGCCAGAACCGTTCCAGCACCGGATACTCGAACACCTGCGACAGCTTCACCGATCGAAGCATGGCCATCCCTTCACGAGATCAATCCGCTGATCATCAGCCACAGACCCAGGCCGGCGAGCAACGTGGCCAGGATCCACCGAACCCATCGTCCGACCCGCTCGCTGGCCCGGCGGACCCCGATGCCACCGAGCAACACGACCGTGCCGTCGCCGATCGCCAGACCGATCATCAGGGCCAACGCCACCAGGACGGCGCTCGCCGTCCCTCCCAGCCGGGTGGCACCCGAGAGTAGCGAGGAAGCCACCGTACCCAGGAACACCCACGCTCCGGGGTTGAGGAGAACCGCCAGCGATCCTCGCGCTGCCGGTGGGAGCGATCGACGTTCGGGGGACGCGGCAGTCACCTCGTGGCGCGACCGGAGCCCGTCGACGGCCAGCCACAACAGCAGGGCCCCGCCGGTCACCTTGAGGATGCGAAGCCCCAGACCGCTCGGCGGCGCCACCGAGAGCCCGAGCGCCAGCCCGACGAGAAGGAATCCGAAGGTGAGATTGGCACCGGCCATGGCGCGAAAGCCGCGAACGAGCCCTCCCCGGACCGCCTCTGCCATCAGGACGGCCTGCACCGGCCCCGGCGCGCTGGCGAGCGCGAGGCCGACACCCAGTCCCGCCATAGCGTGAGCTACGTCAACGGTCACAACCCGACTCCTGACCCGGCCAGCTCGATGTTCCACTCTCCCTGCGCCAGAGATCCTTCGAATTGCAACCTTTGCACACACAAAGAATATCATCGATATATTTGTATATGCAAGTAGCGCGCTGATACAGTGGAGAGAACGTGGCCACGGACCTAACCGACACAGAGCTTCGCGCCTGGCAGGCGCTCCTTCATGCTCATCACGACGTGATCCGAAAGCTCGACGCAGAGCTGCACCAAGAGCACGGACTTTCACTCGGCGACTACGACGTGCTACTCCGCCTGGCTCGCGCTCCCGGTCGTTCCCTGCGGATGACCGAGCTGGCCAACCGAGTGATGCTCTCCGCGAGCGGGCTCACCCGCATGGTGGACAGGCTGGTCGAGGAGGGCCTGGTCCAGCGTGATCGCTTCGACGGAGACGCCCGCGTGATGCTGGCCCGGTTGACTGATGACGGTCGCCACGTCCTGCGACAAGCTGCCAGGACGCATCTTCGCGGCATCCGCGAGCACTTCACGGGTCGGTTGAGCCCAACGCAGCTTCGTAACGTCGCCTCAGCCCTCGAAACGATCACGGGCCCCCACGAACCGCACTGAGGCGGCAATCATTCCGATCATGCGACGCCCAGGTAGGCACGACGGATCCGAGGGTCGTTCCGCAGTATCTCGCTCTTCTCCTCGGCCACGATGTGCCCGGTCTCCAACACATAGCCACGAGCTGCCAGGGCCAGGGCTGCCTCCACATCCTGCTCGACCAGGAGCACGGACATCCCCGTGCCGGCGATCTCTCGCAATCGGTCCAGGAGCGTCTCCA
>WNGA01015057.1_pt1 | contig 12246 bp, 8 predicted proteins | sample 5400061 | NCBI WGS metagenome assembly WNGA01 (sample SAMN13153366, study PRJNA577476) | soil metagenome | isolation source: 100 cm soil or saprolite under grassland replicate 2 | place: USA:California | collected 2016-06-15
CCCGAATACAAGCATGCTTTGGGACATGTTCTGGGCCGGAGTACCCATGAGATCGGCCCTCTCCTAGGTCCAAGGTGGCCGAATAGATACGGTAAGCAAGTGGAGAAGCCGGTTCAGAAAGATATGGTCTTCACGATCGAACCGTCAGTCACGAGCAAGCTTGGAACGTGCAATCTGGAGCAAGATGTCTTGGTTACACGGAACGGCTACCAACAACTATCTAAGCCACAGGAAGAGATAATCAGGGTGGGATAACACTCGGAACCGACCAAGACATTGGAGCAGACGACTCACACGTGTCCAGTCTGCGGGACTACGGGACCCTGTACTCGTTCGTCAGGGGAAACAGACGAGTTTAGGTATCACAACTGCCACGTTTGCGGGTCCACCTGGAAAGAACAGAAAAGCCTCTCCAAACCAAACCCCGACAAGTAGCGATTGCCTTATCGTTCCCTTACGCTTCGCTCTTGGCGTAGCCCGGTCGCTGGCCTATCACCAAGAAGAGGCTCGCGTTCCGGACTCCTTTCCGTAACTTTCCCTCCAAAAATAAGCATGCTTTTCTCGACCCCCGGGGTGGTCGTTTTTCCAGCGCCCCGCCCTTCGTGAAAACAGCGGATCCGAAGGGCCGGATGGCAATCGCGCGCAACACTGTGGACCCGTTCACTCCTTGTCTTTGAGCGCCCTAAGGGCGTTCAGGGTCACCCAGGGATTAGCCTTTCCCACCTCACCTAGGCTTGAGTAAATGCTCGGAACCTCCACTACCTTTCCCATGCTCTTGTAGATGTTCGAAAGATCAATGCCTTCCTCCCTCACTGAGTGCCATTGTCCCGTCTTCTCATCTTTCACGAAATTCCGTCGCAGGGATCGGAGGTATGTGGCTTCCATCGGCCAGGTCCCGTCCGGCAGCCGTTTCGACAGCAGCAGCTCCCGGGCATCCTTGGTCCTCTCATCTCCACCAAAACCCAGGGCCGTAACAACCCGCAGGCCATGAAGGATGTCGTAGAAGTAGAATAACGGAAAATGTAGCTGTGTCCACTCCTGCCGAATCACTTTGCCAGATTTATCGCTCTTGAACAAACGATGCATCAATAGGAACTCGACTCCTCTCTCGACCGCTTCGCGCCCACCACGCGGCCACTTCTGAGGGTCCAGGGAAGAGAACGCCCACAAGGGCTCGATAGTCGACATGAACGAGCTATGATGCACCGCCTCGCCCTCTCGCGAGTCCTCAGTCTCGCAGTTCCATCCCCCATCATCCCTCTGGTTCTTTACAATCCATTCAAACATCTCGCGCACGCGAGGATCACTCTCAAACCCAAACTCGGCAAGCGTCCGAGCCATGTTTCCGGTTACACAGGGCTCCCAGACCAAACGCCATCCACGCAAATCCTCTTCAGAATACTTCGGCGGGGGCCATGAGCGATCCTGCCCGTCCATAACTCGCAGAAAATACTCCGCCCCTCTCTTGATCGAGGGATTCGTCCTCGGAACTCCCAATTCGGCCAACAATATCAACGCCCAAACGGTCGCCCTCCACTTGGGCCAATACACATCTTCTCCGTCGCCCCAGTACCCTGCCGGGTGTTGCTCTTTCAAGTACTCGGCTACCGGCCCCCAATATTCGATCCCGTTCAGGGCTGATACAACCTCGGCATCGCTCTGGGACCTTTCGAGAATATCCCTCAGGGTCCAATATCGAACACCTGGGTTCTCATTCTTTAGGAGCCAGGCAACAGCCTGATCCCACTTCGCAACTTCGACAGTACTAGACAATACCTTGAAACTCCATCAAAATGAAGGGTCACCCTCCTGCCAATTAAAGCGAACCCTACAGAATCTTACTGGAACAAACCACGCAATCCAGAACTCGCCATGCAGATAGAGAAGGGTCACGCCGAATATTTCTGGTAGAACTCTTCAAGCTCTTTCCGGGTAGGGCTTCCTCTGGTTTCTGGCCTTCCAGCCTTAAGGGCTGCTGCCATGTTCCCGTGCTTAAGCGCCTCGATATCGGTCAGGCCCAGGATCTTGTAGGCTGCGAACGCTCCGACAAACGCGTCTCCACAACCATCTTCAACTGCTTCCCCTGATCATGAAACGCGAAGCCCTTACTTCCCAACGTAACGAGGATTTTCATCTTTGGCGCGACCTTGTTGAAGGCGGCAACGGATTCTGCTAGACTACGCGTACCAGCGAACGCCAGTGCCTCATGTTCGTTCAAGACTAGATAGTCCAAACCCTCCATCTCCCCTCTGAACTCTTCCATTCCAAATCTTGTTAAGACACCTGGATGCCAGAGAACGGATCGTCGGAGGCGGCGCCCTTCCGAAAGTATTCTCCCAGCCACGTGGCGTGGCGGGTCAATGACGACCATCATCTGGCAATTGCCCAAGAGATTCTGGACCTCTGGAAGCATGATGTGGTCCCGTTTCAGTCCAGCATTCGCGCCGAAATGCGTCTCAATATTGTTCCTTCCCTTCTCATCAACTGTAATGTAGGCTTGGCCAGACTCGAGCTTGATCAGCGTCTGGACCGCGGAAACGTCCACCCCATCCTGTTTGAGAATCGACAGTTGTTTCCTGCCGATCTCATCCTTCCCCACACAGGCCAGTAGGGCCACTTTTCTCTGTCCGAGGATCCGGGACGCTGCGACCGAAACATTCCCGCCTTTTCCTCCCGGGACCCGGTCGACCTTTTCTACAACAACCTCTTCCCCCGGGCGAGGAAGTCGTTTGACGAAGAGATTGATATCCCAGTTGAGGGCGCCTGTCACAACCAGGTCTAGTGGCAAACTAAACCTGCCTCCGAATTAGACCGGTCAACGCTGCATCTTCGAAATTGAAATCGCTTTTTAGCTCTTCAATGCAGCAGCGGCTTTCGCAGCCTCTGCAATAGTTCCGCCTGTACTGATAATGTCGTCGGCGAAGACCACATCTCGTCCTTTCAACTCAATGTCACCAGCAACGACTTCAACCTTGGACGAGGTCATGCCCTCTTTTCGGACTCGTACCTTACGAAACGCCACATGCTCTGAATCCAGCTCCTTTGCCACTACGGCAGCCCACTGCTCTGCTTCCTCGTCGGGACCGATCACGATCGGGTTGCGCGGGTTGAAGTGTTCTCGAGCGTACCTTCCCAGTTCATGCATCGCGGTGAGATTGTGAGCAGGGATCTTGAAGACTTTGGCGACGTCTCCGAGTCGGTGAAGGTGACAGTCTATTGTAAAGAACGATGTCGTGCCGGCGGATTCCAGGAGACGGGCTACTGATGCAGAACTGACTGCTTCTCCCGGGTAGAATCGTGAGTCTTGTCTCGCGTATGCGAGATAGGGTGCAACTGTGGTGATGGAGCGGGCTCCGAGGTCCCTGAGAGTATCATTCAATAACAGAAGCTCGAAGAGATTCTCGTCAGGAGTCCGATAGAGAGACTGAATCGCCACAACATCTTTGTCTTTGACATCATCGTGGACCCGGAGGTATTTTTCGCCGTCTGGAAAACGCTTTACCTCTAAGCGCCCTGCTTCTTGACCGAGTTCTTTCGCGACTTTCTCTGCGAGGGGTTGGCTTGCGGACCCGCCTAGTATGAGCATGGGAGAACGAGACCGACCGTGGCGTGCTAATAAAAGTGAGGGCTTCCGCCAATCACATTATAACTGCTGATCAACTCGATCCTTCCAGATGTCTCTACTAGGAAGGGCAGGGCTCGACCTACGATCATGGGCCAAGAGCCTGCGACTTGCAAAACAGATCATCCTGATATGCATAGCAGGATTCGTGCTTGCACTGCTTGGTCTGCGGATAATCGGAACCTCAACGGACACCTACATCGCCATTTCCCTCTACCGTTCCATATCCGGCGATGCCCTTGTCCCTCTAGTCTTTGGGGTAGCGACGGTGGGCGATCTCATTTGGGTCCCTCTAGTTTTCTGGCTCTATGTCTTTCGCAAGAACAGCAATGAATGGACCAGCTCGCTGATACTGGCCGTGGCGATGGTGACTGCAATGAGTCTCACGGACGTGTTGAAAGCGGCTTTCAACCTTCCAAGACCGTTCCAGGTGCCTTCGCTCGGAATAGTGGCCCGTGGTGAAATCCCCACTAATCCCGGATTCCCCTCGGGACATACGACAAACGCGTTTACAGTCGCCACAGTGATATGGTCTAGGTATACTGCCTGGCGTGTTCCCTTCGTTCTTCTCGCGATCGCCACCGGTGTCTCGATGATCATTCTGGGGTTGCACTTTCCGAGTGATGTTGTCGGCGGTGCTTTTCTTGGAATCTTCTGCGGTACATTCGTTCTGGGATTGGCGAAACTCCGGTCGAGCAAGTGATATTGTCACTTTCGGATACTGGTCCAAGTTACATGGCCCCTTTCGAACTAGAGCACTTGTCTGGTGGACAGAGAAAACGGCGACCGTTGAAACCATCTCCAGTTGATCATAGAGTAGAGGCGGTGCAGCCGACAGGAATCCCTATTCTCGACAAGGTCAGCGGAGGAGGTATCCCTCGACCGTCCAGTGTTGCGCTGATGGGTCCGATAGGGAGCGGGAAATCCTCTCTTGTCCGTGAGCTAGTGGCGAATTTTCTTCGTCAGGGGTGTCAGCTTCTCTACTACTGCATTGATGATCCGGCTGATGTAGTCAGGCTAGGACTCGAGGACCATCACATTGCAGTGACGAAGATCGAGGAGGAAGGCCGTCTGGAGTTTGTCGACATGTTCTCGCTCGGAGCTCAGAAGCTTGCCGAGTCGCTTCCCAAGATGGACCCCGGTGATATCTTGGAGGAGACGCTGAGGTTTCAGGACCTCCTCTCCTACGGGAGGAGCTTTGCAATGAAGCCGACCGTTGGACCAAAGGTGATCGTGATGGACTCCATCACACCATTTTTCCTGTTAGCAGAAGCAAGGCGTGTCTACCAGTATGTTCAGGTCATGCGCTTTGCAACACAGATCGCTCGGGCGGTAACGATCTCCGTCTTGCACACCGAGGTTGTGGATGTGAACGTGGAAAACGCCACCGCGAACCTAGCGGACGGGGTCATCGAGATGAGAAAACGACAGGGGGAGGTCTTGTTGAAGGGTGGCACTTTGAAGGTGTTGAGAATCGGGCGTAACCCGACGTCGTCACGGGGATATTTCTACCAGATCACGCAGCAGGGAATCGTGTTCTCCAACACGCCAATGTTCTGATTATAACTGGGTGAGAATTCTTTAACAACCGAATGGCATATTTCTAAGGGACTTTGTCTGCCAGCGCGAAGACTCTGAGGATTGGGTGCAGCGGCTGGTCCTACCAGGACTGGGTCGGCCCATTCTATCCGAGAGACGCTAAGCCTGCTGATTATCTTCGGATGTACTCACAGGTCTTCGACGCGGTAGAGATTGATTCCAGCTACTATCGAACGCCTTCGCCGTTCATGGTGTCCAATTGGAAACGTGGTACTCCCGAAGGTTTTCTTTTCACCGCGAAGTTTCCGAAGAAGATAACGCACGAGCTGAAACTGCGGGATAGTCAGGCACAGCTAGAACGGTTTTACAAGGCTATGTCGGAGTTGAGAGAGAAGCTTGGGGCCTTGGTTATCCAGCTTCCGCCGTCGTTCAACTACAAGAAAGACAAAGAAGCGCTGGAGACATTTCTTGCACAGACGGACAAGAAATACGTCCACGCCATCGAATTCCGCAACAAGTCATGGTTCAAACCCGACATCTACAAACTTCTAGAGGCGAACAATATCAGTCTGGCTTGGTCGGAGAACCAGTACGCTTCAACTCCGCCCGAGGCTACGTCTGATGTGGCCTATCTTCGAATGGTGGGCGACCGTTCAATCACAAATTTTGGGGGGAAGCAACGGGATCAGGGTGAAGTCATGCGAAAATGGTATACCGCTCTAGAGGAGAAGTCTAACCTGTTCAAGCAGGGCTTCATCTTCTTCAACAATCACTTTGCCGGTTTCGGGCCAGGGTCGGTGAACGAGTTCAGACGGCTCGCAGGACTGGCCGAGCTTGATTGGAAAGAGTTGTCGAAGGAACCGGGACCTTTGCAGAGTAGCATGGCAGAGTTCCAGAATTGAGTCCGTGACCCCCTGTCTGCGGGATGCGGGTCAATATTGGTTGCTTAGAAGCGACGGACCCATCATGTCATGCACAACTTGAGCCTGAAACTTCAAGCTGGAGTTAGCGCTGTATATCTTGTACAGAACTGGGCCCGAAACTGTTAAAAATTCTTCCCCAAGCTACTACCCCTCTACGGTCTTATAGGAGAATAGAATATTGACCGACGAAAACGAAAACAGCAATCATGAGACAACGAGTAGTAGAAGAGTTTCAAGACGAGACTTTCTCAAGTATGGCGCAGGAGTGGCAGCTGTAGCCGCCGGAGCCAGCAGCTTACTGGGGAAATTCCCATCCCTCCCATTGCCTACAACAACACCCACTCCGATACACCTTATCGCGCCCGACCCAGGCATCGAGGAGGTTACCATAGCACAACTTGAAGCACAATACACGGCCGGAACATTAACCGCAACCTCCGTTGTTAACATGTACGAGACCCGGATTAGCGCTCTAGACCAGAGCGGCCCGAGGCTCAACGCACTTCTACAAGTGAACCCAGACGCATTGACAATAGCACACCAGCTCGACGCACAAGCCCTTCCATTCTCTGGAATACTACACGGCATACCTATCCTGCTAAAAGACAATATTGACACGCACGACCAAATGCAGACAGCAGCGGGCTCACTAGCCCTAGTCGGGACGCCCGCCCTGCAGGACTCAACCATTGCCGCACACCTTCGCAGCGCAGGTGCAATAATCTTAGGCAAAACCAATTTGAGTGAGTGGGCCAACTTCCGCTCGTTCTTCTCCTCCAGCGGCTGGTCCGGCCGTGGGGGCCAGTGCAACAACCCCTACGCAATCGACCGCAACCCGTGCGGCTCTAGTTCGGGATCCGGGGCAGCAGCTTCTGGAAACCTGACCACCGTTTCCATCGGTACGGAAACCGACGGCAGCATCGTCTGCCCAGCGAACGCTAACGGAGTCGTAGGCATCAAACCAACTGTTGGCCTTGTTAGCCGAGCCGGTGTCATTCCCATTTCGCACACACAGGACACTGTTGGCCCCCACGCTCGAACCGTTGCAGATGCAGCAACCGTGTTGACAGCTATCGTGCAAAGGACCCCTGATTCGCGCGATCCTGCTACAAGCACTAGCCCGCTAGGCCAGCTAGGCCAACCGAGGCCTGCTCTGCCAGCTGATTATAGAACATTCTTGAACCCCAAAGGCCTCCGAGGCGCCAGAATTGGAGTGGTTCGAGACTTCGAAGGGTTCAGCCCCAATGCCGATGCAATCTTCGACTCAGCAGTTACCGCGATTGGGAGTGCCGGAGCGACCCTAGTAGACCCTGTGTCCTTCCCCCACCTCTCCGATATCAACAGCGGCCTTGCAGAGTTCACCGTACTCCTCTTCGACTTCAAGATAGACATAGCAAACTATCTCAAGACCCGAACAGGTGTACCAATCGCCGGCCCGACACTTCAAGCCCTAATCGACTTCAACAACGCCAACGCCACCCAAGAGATGCCCTTCTTCGCGCAGGAAATATTCGACCTGGCCAATCTGTTCAGCTCAGACCCGAACGCCATACAACCGCTCGGGTTGTCATACAACGACTCGCTAGCCATTGACCAGAAGATTGGAGCGACGGAGGGAATAGACCAGCTGTTGAAAGACAACAACCTAGACGCACTAATCGCCGGGACCGACAGCCCAGCATGGCCCACCGATCTGATCAATGGCGACCATTTCACCTTCGGAACCTCTTCGCCGTGCGCAATCGTAGGCTATCCTATCATCAACGTCCCAGCTGGCATGACCTTCGGCGTCCCAGTCGGCATCTCCTTCATGGGCACCGCTTTCAGCGAACCCATACTGATCAAGCTCGCCTCAGGCTTCGAAGCCGTCACACGGGCACGACAGAAGCCGCAGTTCCTGCAGACGCTGCCATTCAGCGGCCCATCACCGTTCAAAGTGAGAGGACGCGGACTCCTGCCCAAAAGAAATACCCCACTCGTCAGCGGACTTTAAGCACCCGTTCACCTACCCCCTTTTTCTATCGCCAATCAGCGGAGCTTATCGAGCCCATCCAGTCTCTGACCGGCAAAACTCTGTGCACGCTTCCAACTCGACGCGTCGAAGCGGAGAGAACTGATATAGTCCAGAGATGGATCTCTGCGAACGAGTCGTGAGTAATTGTTCTCCGAGAAAGAATTGGCCTACCTGAAATCTCAGCCACTGGCTAGAATCGGGACCTCGTCAAAATCCGGAAGGCCGGATGTTGCCGCGGTCAGCTTCGACACTGACGGCGAGTACATCTACGTGAGTGGCCGGGACGTCACGAACACGATGAAATACAAGAATGTCCTAGAGAATCCTAGAGCCTCGTTCGTTGTTGACGATCTGAAGACGATGAAACCTTGGGCTCCGCGGGGAGTCAAGTTACAAGGAAAAGCGGACATCGTCAAGCATACTGGGTACATGGGTCCTGGAACTTACATTCGAATAAAGCCTGTGAATAAACGAAGCTGGAATATCTAACAGCTCAACTCGTTCTCAATTTTTCCCGCACACATCGTGCAGACAGGAGGCTTGAGGGTCCAGTCTCGATAAGACGAAAGAGAAGAAAAAACGAGGGGGATTTCCGGGGGTCCGTTTGTGCTGTTATGCGAGGCTGACTGAGCCTAGTTCTGACAGGTCTGAGAGGTTGTTCATTTGGACCATGTTGTTCGAGATGGTGTATAGCACGTTTCCAATGTACAGTGTTCTGGTGATGAAGAGGTTGTTGTCTTGCCATGTTGGTAGTTGGCCGTTTTGCAGTTGTGTTATTCCGCCCTTGAAGATGATACCGTTGTCGGGTGTGATGTTGAAGACGTAAGCTCCTTGCCAGATCGGCTGGTACCCGTACCAATAGGCTGTATTCTGTAGTTGCGCGGTTATCTCGACTGGGATGACGAGAAGGTTGAGTGTTCTATCGAAGAGGACCGCTTTGTGGTCGTTGATTGCCGGTGAGCTGCTTCCGGGACCGCCGATTAGGTATCTGCTTGTCTCAGAAGGCTGGTTTGGGTCTGTGACGTTGAAGAGGCTGATCTTGAGACCTGTGAACCGGACCGCATTCTCCCACGCGACATCGGTGCCTGACTGGCCGATGCCGATAAGATGTGTCTCATCGTACGGTTGTAGGTAATCTGAAACGCCCGTTACATTGAGCTGGCCGAGCAACTTGGGCCGAGCGGGGTCTTGGAGGCCAATGACAAAGAGCGGGTCCGTTCGCTTGTATGTGACAAGGTATGCTTTGTCGCCCATGAACCGGGCAGAATAGATCTGTTCGCCCGGCGATAATCCCTCTAGCTTTCCAGTGGCGTGGAGGCTCTTGTCGAGAACATACACGTTTGTCTCTTGCTGGCTGACTTGTGCGTATGCGAGTGGCAGGGGACCGCCGCTCTGGCTGCAGCAGTTGGTTGTTGCAATCCGGAGGTATCCGTTGTACTCGTCCATGGAGAACTGGTTCAGAACGTGTCCCGGTACCGCTCCTGTAGCCTGGTAGGTGATTGCGATACCGTCGATGCTGATACGGTGCACTATCGTCTGCTGGCTCTGGCTCCATACTGGCTGTGTGAGATAGATGTCGTGAAGAGAAACGTAGATCGTGCTAGTCGTTCCGATCAAATAGATCTTCGCGGAAGGACTGGGGTTGTTCTGTGTCGTATCGAACCCGACGATGGTGGTGAAGCTGTAGCCTTGGTCGACAACGTCCGAGTGATAGACTTGTGTGGGCGTGGCCTTTACTACTTGACCATTGACGATTTGCTCTGGGAGCAGGATCTCGCCGTAGCAGACGACTGGCTGTGTTGCCACAAGATAGACGTCGTTTCCAATTAGTCGAGCACCGGCTAACGTCCCGTTTACGTCAACTCTTGTCGCGATTACCGGGTTGGCATGGTTGCTGATATCAAATACGAAGAGCGAAGTGGTCCCTGAGAATTGAATAGGGTATATCTTTGCAATGTTGCCGGGTTGAGAAGCGCCCGTGGTTAGTGCAGGAGGCGGTGCGCCTCCGCTATAGTACGGATATGAGTATCCTGGAATCTCGCTTACGATGACAAGCCTGTTGCCGACCACAAATATTCCTTGCAAAGTCCCGCTAACATTGACTCTGGAGAGAAGTCTGGAATCTGTTGTCGGATAGGCTTGGACGATGGCGACAGTGTTGTTTGTTATCGTGTAGATATACTGGCCGTCGTTCTTGACATTGTCGAGTTCATCAACGCCGGACACCTGCTGATTCGTTTCAGAGTGGGTGGGACTTTGGCTTGAAGCACTGTTCGAATTGGCGCCGAAGACTGATGTTGTTGGGCCAGTAGTAAGAGCGCCCCGATTATACAGCATAGGGGTCGAGCTGCTGCAGCCGCTAGTGTGAATGAATGCTTGAATGTCTTGGTATGAGGTGAACGGGATCAGTGCATGGGCTGTCGGGGTTGTGAGGTAGACGGAGACTGGGATGAGGGTGAGGCTGCTGAGGATTAGCAAGTATGCTACTGTTGCTCTACGGAGTATCATAGTTGTTCGTCATATGGTAGGGTCGCGCGTGGGCTTAATCCCAGTGTTTAGAACATGGTGTTCGGAAATCCGAACGCCCTCGTTGCCCGACGGGTAAGCTTGTATTGAACTAAGGATTTCCCTCACGATCTGGAGATCTGGTACATTTTGGCAGAGGATCGGGAGAGGGTTATCGAGTCCGAGTTGAAAGGCGTGACTTTGCGTGTCTACTGGCACATTCTCGGGTCAAAGAAACAGGCTGTCGGCGTCAGACCCGTCCAGAGAGCCTTGGGGTTGAGCAGTCCGAGTGTCGCTTTACATCACCTAGAGAAGTTGAGGGGTCTGGGCCTATTGGAGAAGGACTCGACCGGCGAATACCATCTGATCGAGCAGGTAAAGGTCGGAGTCTTGCAGAACTTTGTCGGAGTCTTGGGATTCATGCTTCCCCGATACTTGTTCTACTCGACCATGTTCACTGTAATGCTAGCACTCTACCCGGTTCTCTACAGGCCAGATTTCTCCACGCACAATATCATGGCATTCGTCTTTGGCATATCAGCGGTTGCGGTCTCGTGGAGCGAGACTTGGCGAGCGTGGAGGTTAAGGCCGTTCTGATAACGGATCGGGCTGTTCTAACCTGTGGGATTATGCGGAGCTAAGACCCATGAGTATCATGGAAACGGCGGAGGAGAGCGCTCGACATTGAGACTCGGGAGAAGAACCAGAGCTGGAGTTAGCATGACGCTGGGTGTACTGTTTGGTCTGGGGCTCGTCATTCTTCCCGGGATTCTCACACCGTCGACTCAGACTTCGACTACATCCGGATCCGATTCTAGGGGGACTTTCTCAGCTCAGTCAACGCAGCCGGGTAACCTAGGCAATCAGTCCACAGGGGCCTCAATCGGTACTACAGTGGGTTCAAAGCTGATCCTCGTCAGCCTGGTTCTGTTTCCTGCTATCGCCCTGTCGTTTCTGGCACGACATTGGACCTTGAAACAGGCGAAAGACCGCCTAGGTTTAGAAAATTAGTCCAGCCGTTTGGTTCTGGCGCACTCGGGACATATGGGAATGTTTGCGTAGAGGTTGGTGGTTGGTTTTCCGCAGAATCTGCACGCTTGGGCAATGGTCTCGGTGGGTGTGTGTGACCTTTTCTCTTCCTTGTCGATCTCTTGGCTCAACACTCTGGGCTTCCAAGCCGATTATTTGGCCGTCGTAACGTAAAAATCGCATGTGTACAAATGAACACTTGATCATACTATTTTTTCCTGGAAATGATGTTACGGTTCATGTTTGGAGGTTAAGGGAGACAGTGATGCCCGTGAAGGGCGGGGCGCGGGAAAATCGACCACCCCCAGGGTCACCATGAAAAAGAATGTTTGGGAAAAAAGTTACACCAGATTAGGATTGGTGTTCGTAAAACAGTGAGATGTGGGCCTTCGTATGCTTGTCTTGGGTAGGGTACGTCTGCCCCTAAACGGGGTTGTCCGAAGAACAGCAGAGTAACTCTCTTCTTGAGCTCTCGCGGTTACAATTCCGTTTTGTGCAAGCAGAATCGATTTCTCCACAATACTAGTAGTTGATGAAATGTCGTCAAGGCCTCCGCTACTTCTCGGCAACATAGCCGCGATAATCGTGACCATAGCCGCCTTTCTCCAGGCACT
>WNGA01018250.1_pt1 | contig 12246 bp, 9 predicted proteins | sample 5400061 | NCBI WGS metagenome assembly WNGA01 (sample SAMN13153366, study PRJNA577476) | soil metagenome | isolation source: 100 cm soil or saprolite under grassland replicate 2 | place: USA:California | collected 2016-06-15
GAACTCGCGCGGCGCCGTCGCCCGCACGAGCGAGCGCGCCATGCCGCGGGGAAAGCGCACGCGTTCCCCCTCGACGTCGGCGCCGGCCGCCTTCAGGGTGTCCAGCGCCTCCGGGTCGCGGAACTCGATGCCGACCTGCTCGAGGATGGTGTCCGCGTTGTGCTCGATGAGCTCCAGGCCCTCTGAGGAGAGGATCTCGAGCGGCCTCATCGTGCGCGTGATGAAGGGGACCTTGTCGGCGACCGCGTGCGGGCGCGCGGCCCGGCGCGCCTCGCGGCCGCCGCTCCGCCGCCCCCTCGGTCCGGTGTCGGTGCTCATGTCGCGCTCCTGTGGTTGCCGCTCGCGGTTCGGCGGCGACGCCGCGGCCGCTCGCCGCGGGCGGTCTGGAGATCCCGCTCCGGGAGCGCGACCGTGCGCGCGAGCCGTGGGTAGGGGTCGCTTGCGTGCGGGATCGCCATCGCGTCGACGAAGTGCTCCTGGAACCTCGCCTCCACGGCGGTCTCGACCTTCTCCACGCGGCGCACGAGCGCCTCGATCTCGCTCCGCGCCCGGCGGTTCAGCAGCGTGATCCGCGCGCCGGTCCCGGCGGCGTTCCCGGCGCCCGTGACCGTCGCCGGGTCGCAGTCAGGGACCATCCCGAGCACGAGCGCGTGGACGGGGTCGATGTGGGCGCCGAACGCTCCCGCGAGCCGGACGCGGTCGACGGCGTCCACGCCGAGCCGGTCCATCAGCAGCCGGCAGCCCGCGTGCAGCGCTGCCTTGGCGAGCTGGATCTGCCGGACGTCGTTCTGCGTGATCACGAGCCTGGGGCCGCCGTGCCGCGCCGCGTCGTACAGCACGTACGCGAACGTCCGGCCATCGCGGACGACGCGCGGCGACCGTGCCGCGAGCGACCCGTCGAGCGCTCCGTCGGCGCTGAGGATCCCGGCGAGGTACAGCTCGGCGACCGCCTCCACGATCCCGGACCCGCAGATCCCGGTGACCGTCGTGCCGGCGAACGCGGGCTCGTCCGACCAAGCCGCTGTGCCGATCACGCGGACCCGGGGCTCGAGGGTCGCGTGGTCGATCCTGACGCGCTCGATGGCGCCGGGCGACGCCCGCTGCCCGCCCGAGATCTGCGCCCCCTCGAACGCCGGGCCGGTGGGGCTGGAGGCCGCGAGCAGCCGGTCACGGTTGCCGAGCACGATCTCGGCGTTGGTCCCGACGTCGACGATCAGCGAGACGTCGTCCCGCTCGTGCGGCGCCTCCGCCAGCAGAACCCCAGCGGTGTCGGCGCCGACGTGGCCGGCGATGCACGACAGGACGTAGGCGCGCGCGCCGGGGTGCACGCCGAGCTCCAGGTCGCCGGCCGCCCGGAGCCGCAGCGCCAGGTCGGTGGCGAGCGCGAACGGCGCGCCGCCGAGTTCGGTGGGTCCACGCCGAGCGCGAGGTGGTGCATCACCGGGTTGCCGACCAGCGTCACCTCCAGCACGTCGGTCGGCTCGAACCCGGCCTCGGCGGTCAGCTCGGCGACCAGGTCGTTCAGGCAGCCCCGCACGGCGCGGGCCAGCGCGTCGACCGAGCCCGGGTGCAGCATCACGTAGCTGACCCGGCTCATCAGGTCCTCGCCGAAGCGGATCTGGGGGTTCATCGCACCCGCGCTGGCGAGCACCTCCCCCGTCGCCAGGTCGCAGAGATGCCCGGCGACCGTCGTCGAGCCGACGTCGAAGGCGATCCCGAGGGCGATGTCACGGAAGCCGGGCCAGACGGCGGTGATCGTGGAGCCGTCGTGCACGGCCACGGTCACCGCCCACTTGCCGGCCCTGAGGGTTGCCTGGAGCGTCCGCAGCACGTGGGGATCGGCCTCCAGGCCGGTCAGCCCCCATTCCCGCTCCAGCGCCTCCAGCATCCGCGCGAGGTCGCTACGCTGCGCGCCGAGCGAGGGCTCCTCGACCTCGACGTGATGCAGCCGCAGGACCGGATCGAGCTCGATGGCCCGCGCGTCCGCGTCCTTGCGGACGACCTGGCGGTGGAGCTGGCTCTCCGGGGGCACGTCGAGGACCACGTCGCCGAGCAGCCGCGCGTGGCAGCCCAGCCGCCGGCCGGGCGCGAGCTCACGCCTGGCCCGGTACAGCTCCTCCGGCTCGCTGAACGGCGTCAGGTGCTCGGCGCGCGAGTCGATGGCGAGCTTGGCGTGCGTGCCCTCGCTCACGACGATCTGGCAGCGCCCGCAGATCCCGCGCCCGCCGCAGACCGAGTCGAGGTCGACGCCCAGCGCCCGCGCCGCCTCGAGCACGCTGGTGCCGGCGGCGAACGCGCCTCGCCTGCCCGAAGGGGTGAAGACGGCACGCACCTCGGCCCGCCCCCCGGCACCCGCCCCGGACGGCTGGCTCACGGCTCCTGCGCCGTCGCTCGGCGGCGGCCCTCCCGGCCGCCACGCCGGCGGCCGCCGGCCCCGTCGGCCCGCTCCCCAGGGGGCGCGGCGCCCTCGCGATAGCGGCCGATCCAGGTCATGCAGTCGCGGTCGTGGCCGAGCAGCACGTCCGCGGCGGCGACCGCCCGCCGGATGTCCTCGCTGAGCACGTTGGTGATCGCCGAGGTCATTCCCGAGGTCGCCGCCATGGTCAGGAACGCCGCCGAGAGCGCGTGCCGGCTCGGCAGGCCGAAGGCGATGTTGGAGGCGCCGCAGGTGGTGTTGACGCCGAGCTCCTCCCGCAGCCGCCGCACCAGGCGGAAGACCTGCTGGCCGGCGGTGGCCATCGCGCCGATCGGCATGACCAGCGGGTCGACCACCACGTCGGCGCGCGCGATGCCGTGGTCGGCGGCCCGCTCGACGATCCTGCGCGCCACCTCGAAGCGCACGTCAGGGTCCTCGGAGATGCCGGTCTCGTCGTTGCTGATCGCCACCACCGCGGCGCCGTGCCGCGCGACCAGCGGCAGCACCCGCTGGAGCTGCGCCTCCTCGCCGGTCACGGAATTGACGAGCGCCTTGCCCCGGTAGGCGGCAAGGCCCGCTTCGAGCGCCTCGACGATCGAGGAGTCGATGCACAGCGGCACCTCGGTGATCGACTGCACCAGCTCGACCACCTGCGCGAGGATCGCGGGCTCGTCGGCCAGGGGGATCCCGGCGTTCACGTCGAGCATCTGGGCGCCGGCCTCGACCTGCGCGAGCGCGTCCGCGCCCACCGTCGAGAAGTCGCCGGCCGCCAGCTCCTCCGCCAGCTTGCGGCGCCCGGTCGGGTTGATCCGCTCGCCGATCATCACGAACGGACGGTCGAAGCCGATCACGACCTCCCTGGTCGCCGAGGACAGGACGGTGTCGCTCATGGCCGCGCACCCAAAACGCGCTCCAGCGCCGGGCGCAGGTCGCCGAGGCCGGTGCGCCGGACCTCCAGCTCCAGGCCGAGGTGGGCGGCCGCCTCGCGCGCCCCGCGGACCAGCGCCGGATCGTCGGTCTGGGCCAGGTAGACGACCCGCCGGTAGCTTCCGAAGTAGTCGGGCAGCAGCTCGGGGTGCTGGTCGAGCCCCAGCCCCTCGACCACCAGCCGCCGGAAGTGGCGGCACAGGAAATCGGTCAGGTAGAAGGTCCGCGGCTCCGCCTCGTGCATCGCCAGCCAGTCGTCCACGCCGGCCAGGAACGCGTAGCAGTGGTCGCCCGGGAGGCGCTCGACGCCGTGGGCCGAGACGACGCGGTCGAGCGCTCCACCCGTGCCGCAGTCGCCGTAGGCGACGAACACGCGGTCCCAGCGCCCCTCCGTCTCGGCCTCGCGCAGCTTGGCGTCCACCTGCTCGGCGATCCGGCCGGGGGCGTTGTGGAGCTTGCCCGGCAGGCACCTGAGCGTCACGTTCGACCAGCGGTTCAGCCGGATCACGGCGAGCACCTCCCGCGCGATCGCTCCGCAGGCGATCACCAGCAGCCGCGGAGCCGCCGTCACGGCTGACCCCCTCCGGCGGTCGAGCCGGAGGCGCGGCGCTCCAGCACCAGCGCCTGCGCCGTCTCGGCCGCGACGGCGGCGTCGCGGCAGTACGCGTCGGCGCCGACCGCCTTGCCGAACTCCTCGTTCAGCGGCGCGCCGCCGACCAGCACGATGTAGTCGTCGCGGACGCCCTTGGCGACGAGCTCGTCGATGACCACCTTCATGTAGGGCATCGTGGTGGTGAGCAGGGCCGACATCCCGAGGATGTCCGGCTGGTGCTGGTCGAGCGCGGCGAGGTAGTTCTCGACCGGGTTGTTGATGCCGATGTCGACCACGTCGAAGCCGGCGCCCTCCAGCATCATCGCGACGAGGTTCTTGCCGATGTCGTGGATATCGCCCTTGACCGTGCCGATCACGACCTTGCCCATCCGCTCGGCGCCGGTCTCGGCGAGCAGCGGGCGGAGCACGACCATCCCGGCCTTCATCGCGTTGGCGGCCAGCAGCACCTCCGGCACGAACAGCACGCCGTCGCGGAAGTCGATGCCGACGATCCGCATGCCCTCCACCAGGGACTTGTTCAGCACGTCGCCAGCGGACCAGCCGCGTCCGAGCAGGATGGCGGTGCCCTCGACGATCTCGTCGGCCAGGCCGTCGTAGAGGTCGTCGTGCATCTGCCGCACGAGCTCCTCGTCACTGAGCTCGGACAGGACGATCTCTTCCTGCTCTTCGGGCATTCGCTATCCCTTCAGCCGTTCCCCCTTGGGGTCGACGAGCGGCTCGGTGGCGACGGTCGCCGGGTACCGCTCGTCGAAGTACTCGATCTCCACCTTCGTGCCCTCGGCCGCCAGCTCGACGGGCAGATAGCCATAGGCGATCCCGCGGCCGATCGAGTAGCCGTAGCCGGCCGAGGTCACGTAGCCGACCACCTCGTCGCCGGCGCGGACCGGCTCCTTGCCGAGCACCACGGCCAGGTGGTCGTCCAGCAGCATCGGCACCAGCCGGTGGGTCACGCCCCGGTCCCGGATCGCCGCCAGTGCCTGCTTGCCCTGGAAGTCCTTGGCCCAGCGCACCGCGAAGCCCAGCCCGGCCTCCAGCGGGTCGTGCTCGGTGTGGACGTCCTGGCCCCAGAGCCGGTAGCCCTTCTCGAGGCGCAGGGTGTCGAAGGCGCCGAGCCCCGCCGCGATCAGGCCGTGGTCGCGTCCGGCCTCCCAGAGCAGCTCCCAGGCGCGATCGCCCATCGCGAAGTCCCCGTACAGCTCCCAGCCGAGCTCGCCGACGTAGCTGATGCGCTGCGCCCAGACGGGGCCGACCTCACCGATGTGGAGATATCTGGCGGTCAGGTAGGGGAAGGCCTGGTTGGACACGTCCGCATCGGTGACGGCCTGAAGGATCGCGCGTGCCCTGGGGCCCCACAGGCCGAGCACGAACGTCGAGCCGGTGCGCTCGGTGACGCTCACCCGCTCGCCGTCGCGGAGCTGCGCCCGCAGCCAGGCGAGGTCGTGCTGGCCGCTGACGCCTCCGGTCACCACCCGGAAGCGGTGCTCGGCCTCCCTGGTGACGGTGAGGTCGCAGCGGATCCCGCCGCGGGCGGTGAGCATCGCCGTGTACACGATCGTGCCGGCGGGCCGCCCGATCCGGTTGGCGCAGATCCGTTCGAGGAACGCCTCGGCGTCGGGGCCCTCGACCTCGAACTTCGCGAAGGCCGTGAGGTCGAACAGGGCCGCGTCGCGCCGCGTCGCCAGGTGCTCGGCGCCCTCGATCGGCGACCAGAGCCGCGCCGCCCACTCGTCGCGGCGCTCCCAGGGCGCACCGGCCAGCCGCGACCGGTTCGCCTCGAACCACTGCGGGCGCTCCCAGCCGGCTCCCACCACGAAGCTCGCGCCGAGCGCCGCCTGGCGCGCATGGAAGGGCGTCAGGCGCAGGTTCCGCGGGCGCGCCAGCTGCTGGCGCGGATGGATGATGTCGTAGACCTCGCGGTACTGCTGCTCGCCGCGCTCCAGCACGTACGGCGGGGTGGTCTGGTAGGGGTAGAACCGGTTGGCGTCGGCCTCGGCGAGGTCGTAGCTCGGCTCGCCGAGCGCCATCCACTCCGCGACCTGGCGGCCCATGCCCCCGGCGTGGGTGATCCAGACGGCCTCGCAGACCCAGACACCCCCGACCGTCGCGCTCTCGCCGACGATCGAGCCGCCGTCGGGCGTGAACGAGAACATCCCGTTGATCGAGCGCTCCGGGTCCGCCGGCCGCATCGTGCCCTTGAGCGGCGGCAGGACGCGCGCGGCCTCCGCCTCGGCCACGTCGAAGTCGCCTGGGGAGAACGGCATGACCGCCGGGGGCATCCGGCCCCCCGGCGCGCGCAGGTCGCGCTGCGCCGTGGCGATCGGCTCGTGCCGGTAGTTGCCGACCGCATAGTGGTCGCCACGATGGCGGAAGTACATCGCCATGTCCTGGTGGCGCAGGATCGGGTGGACGACCTCGCGGGTCTCGCCGGCGAGCTGGTCGACCGGGTCCGTCCAGACGAGCTGGTGCTGCACGGCCAGCAGCGGCACGGGCACGCCCGCCATCGCGCCGACCGTGGGCCCCCAGATCCCGGCGCAGATGAGCACGCGCTCGCACTCGATCCGGCCGGCGTCGGTCTCGACCCCGTGCACGCATCCCCGCTGGACGTCGAAGCCGGTGACGGTGACGCCGCCCGCGAAGCTCACCCCTCTCGCGGCCGCCGCCCGGGCGAGCGCCGCCACGATCGGCACCGCCATGGCGATGCCGTCGCTGGGCACGCGGTACGCGCCGAGGATCGCGCCGGGGTCGAGCAGCGGCACCCGCTCGGCCGCCTGGGCGGGCGTGAGCAGCTCGCCGCCCTCGATCCCGTACGACCGCGACCACCCCAGCCGCCGCTTCAGCTCGCGCATCCGCGCCGGGGTGGTCGCGATCTCCAGGGAACCGACGCCGTACCAGCACGGCTCGCCCTCGAACCGGAGCCCCTGGTACAGCGCGACGGTGTCCTGCGCGATGCGGCAGGTGGTCCGCGAGCCGTTGGTCTGGAACACCAGCCCGGGGGCGTGCGAGGTCGAACCGCCGGTGGAGAACAGCGGTCCCTGGTCGAGCACGAGCACGTCCGCCTGGCCGAGCTCGGCCAGGTGGTAGGCCGCGCTCGCGCCGACGATGCCGGCGCCGACGATCACCGTGTGGGCGCGATCCCGCATCTGCCTCCTCCCACGGACCCCGCCGCCTGGTTACTCGACCGGGATCTCCTGATGGATCGCGTTCAGGTCGATCCCCTGGCGCCCGCGGTAGACCTTCGCCACGACGTAGATCACCAGCGCCAGCAGGTACATCCCGCCCATGAACCACAGCGAGGTCTTGTTGTTCACCGCGTAGAGGCTGTCGGCGAACCATTTCCACAGGTTCCAGCCGAGGAACAGCGCGGTGATGGTGCCCGCGATGGAGATCAGCGGGATGCCGGCGACCTTGTAGCGGGCCAGCGGCGAGGCCTCGTAGAGGCGCTTCTTCCGCCACGGCAGCAGGATCGCCGCGATCGACGTCCCGAAGAACGTCACCGCGATCACCAGCACCGCGTCCAGGATGTAGGTGCGGAAGTTGGTCGTGTAGGCGTACAGCGCGCTCACCACCACCGAGGGCACCAGCATCAGCAGCAGCGCCCAGACCGGGACGTGACGGCGCCCGGAGACGTCGGCCACCCGCTCGGGCAGGATCCGGTCGAAGGCCGCCGCGAAGATCACGCGCGTCGACGACAGGAACAGCGTCCCCGCCCACCCCAGGAACCAGGCGCCGAAGACCAGCACGATGATCGCCGACAGCAGCGTGTTGTGGAACATGAAGCTGGCCAGCAGCGGCGGGTAGGGCCAGATCGGGATCGCCGCCTGGCCGGTGCCGTAGACGACGTTCCAGTAGGCGAGGTTCGCCGCGTTGAAGAACTGCCATCCGAAGAACTTGGCCGCCAGCAGGACGAAGGCGACCGCGATCGCGATCGTGATCCACAGGCCCCACATCATCCCGCTGGTCACGCGCCGGAAGTCGCTGGCCCCGCGGACCTCACCGTAGAGCGTCGCGCCCCAGTTCGGGTACAGGATCCAGAAGGCGAGGAACGGGATCAGCAGCAGCGAGCCGCCGAAGAGCGGTGAGAACCCGAGGTCAGGCACCACCTTGGCGCCGCCGGCGAGCTGCAGCGTCTTGGCGTAGGTGTCGCCGCTGGCGCCGAACAGGTTGCTGGACTCCTGGTTGAAGGCGGACTGGAAGCCGCTCCGGGAGCCGAACAGCATCACCAGGAACACCAGGGCGAGCGCGGCGATCCCGAGGTAGAAGCAGAATTTCTGGACCTTCGCGTACACCTCCATCCCCAGCGACACCAGCAGGCCGGCCAGTGCCACGGTGATCAGGCAGACCACGAACAGCCCGTTGTTGCTCGCCAGGAAATCGGTGACGCCGTTCAGCTCGAAGAGGGCGGCGAGCGGTTGGAACACCTCGACGTTGAGGATGTTGGCGTAGACCGGCGCCCAGTACCAGAGGATGAACCACCATCCGGTGACGGCCAGCACGAAGGCGATGCCGCCGCCCAGCACGCGGCTCTGCCACACGTAATCCCCGCCCCAGGAAGGTCATGAACACCCCGGTGATCACCAGGGCGGAGAGGATCTGGCCGGTCGGCACGAACCCGAGCACGGACAGGCTGAAGAACAGCCCGAGCGTCACGAAGTTGACCGACATGAACGAGTACAGGAAGGCGTCGAACTTCGACCATCCCTTGACCAGCCCGGTCGCCTTGCGGAGGAACAGCGTGGGTGCTTCCCCTGCCACTGCCATCCGTGTCCCCTTTCAGCCCCAGCCCGCCTCGGCGGCTGGCGCTATCAGTATGAATGCCCTCCTGAGGGCGGAGCCCTCACCGCATGGGGGGTCTGCGGGGGGCCTGGGCCCCCCACATCTAGCCGTTGACCAGCTGATAGGTCCTGACCTTCCGCTTCCTGGGGTGGAGGTTCACGATCGCCGCCTGAAGAACCCCTTCCTCGTAGGCGCTGCCCGGGTTGAGCGCGAGCGTGCTGCCGATCCTGGCCGAGCCCCTGCTCTCGTGGATATGGCCGTGCAGGGAGAGCAGCGGCTGGAAGCGCCGGGTTGTCGAGCTTGGAACCGTGCGGCGGGGCGTGGAAGTTGAAGATCGTGGTCGACGGGTCGCCCGCGTGGGCGAGCGCCCGCTCGATCCGGCGCGCCAGCTCCGGCTCCTCTGCCTCGCGGAACGTGTGCCACGGCGTGGGGTTGGTCCACCCCATCGAGACCATCGTGAAGTCGCCGAGCTCGATGGGATGGTCCTCGTCCCCGGTCTCGACGACCCGCGCGCCGGCCAGGAGGTCGTCGATCTCGAACACGTCGTCGTTGGCCGGGCAGGCGACCACGCGGATCCCGGTGCCGGCGAGCCTGTCCTCGGCCATCGCGATCCAGCGCTCGGTGCCCTCGAGCATGACCTCCTTGAAGCGCTTGTCGACCAGCTCCTCATCCGCCTGCAGCGCCCGGTACTCCTCCTCCGACACCCGGATCGGGTAGTAGCCGCGGTTCATCACCCGCTTGCCGAACTCCTCGACCTCGCCCTCGGTCTCCAGCGTCTCGTGGCGATCCTGCAAGGAGGCGTCCCAGCTGCCGCCTGGACGCTGGACGATCGGCACCATGGCCTTGCCGGTGATGTCGCCGCCAAGGACGACGACGTCGGCGTCGAAGAACGCTCCAGCGTTGAGGAATTTCCGCCAGCAGATCTCCGACCCGTGCAGGTCGGTCACAAAGAAGATCCGCATGCCTGCCTCATCGTCGCTAACCCCACCGTTGACGCCAAATCGTTGATTTCTGTGATCTGTGAGGCAAGGTGGGCGTTGCGCAGTGAGCAACACAGGCGACCGGGTTAGTGCGCGACCTCCTCGGGGAGCTCGTACCACTGGGCGAGCTCCCCGACCCGGGCCCGGAGCTTCCACTTGAGGCGCTTGGGCATCGTGTCCGCGTAGCGACGCAGGGCGATCGCCTGCTCGACCGGGTCGTGCGGCGCCCCCGCCGGCACGAGCCGCGCCAGCTCGCCCCGCACCAGCTCGACGACACGGTCGAGGTTGCCGATGGTGGTGCGCCACCAGCCCCAGTCGCCCGCCAGGACCTCGGCGAACCGCGCCAGCCCGATCGTCCCCGGCTGGTCGCCCGCGCGGACCTGGTGGGCGGCGAGCAGGTAGACGATGTCGTGCACGTCCTTCTCGGTCTGCCGGACCACCTGGAGCTTGGAGAGGAGCAGGTCGCTGACGTCCAGCGTCATCGGCAGGCGGTCGATGCGGCCGGAGAACTCCAGCACGTGGCACATGTTGAGCCGGTTCATGATGACGTCCACCGGGATCCCCTCGGGCGACCGGAAGTAGAGCTGCCGGTGCCCGTGCAGGTTGTTGAACCGCCGGTCGCCCTCGAATCCGAGCCCCGTCAGCAGCTCGGTCACCGGCCGGCTCGCGCCGGCGACCGAGGCGAAGTCGATGTCCTGGTCCCCGCGCCGCCGCGGTGGGAAGTCGGGCGTGAGGTAGCGGATCGCCTGCCCGCCCAGCAGCTTGAGGGGCACGCCGTCCCGCCGGGCGGCCTCCACGGTCTGGATCGCCGCGGTGTACGCGTCCACTCCCACCCCCTTCCGCGCGCCTTCACGCGTCAGGCAGACTACAGCGCATGGCGACGTCATCGGGGTATGACTTCGTGATCGTCGGGGGAGGCTCGGCGGGGAGCGTCCTGGCCAACCGCCTGAGCGCCGACCCCTCGACGAGGGTCCTGGTGCTCGAGGCCGGACGGCCCGACTACCGCTGGGACCTCTTCGTCCACATGCCGGCGGCCCTCTCGTTCCCGATCGGCAGCCGGTTCTACGACTGGCGGTACCAGTCCGAGCCCGAGCCCCACCTGCACGGGCGACGGATCTACCACGCGCGCGGCAAGCTGCTGGGAGGCTCCAGCAGCATCAACGGCATGATCTTCCAGCGCGGCAACCCGCTGGACTACCAGCGCTGGGCGGGCGATCCGGGCATGGAGACCTGGGACTACGCCCATTGCCTTCCGTATTTCAAGCGGATGGAGACCTGCCTGGCGGCGGACCCCGCCGACGCCTACCGGGGCCACGCCGGGCCGCTGGTGCTGGAGCGCGGACCGGCCTCCGGCCCGCTGTTCGGTGCGTTCTTCGAGGCGGTGGGGCAGGCGGGGTACCTGACCACCGTCGACTTGAACGGCTACCGGCAGGAGGGCTTCGCGCCCTTCGACCGCAACATCCACCAGGGCCGGCGCCTGTCGGCGGCGCGCGCCTACCTGCACCCGGTCATCGGCCGGCCGAACCTCGACGTCGCTACCCGGACGTTGGTCACCAGCATCCAGTTCGAGGGCACCCGAGCGGTCGGGGTCGAGTACACGCGCCGCAACGGGGCCGCCAGGCAGGTGCGGGCCGGCGAGGTGATCCTCTGCGGCGGCGCCTTCAACTCGCCCCAGACGCTCCAGCTCTCCGGGGTGGGCAACGCGGACCAGCTGCGGGCGCTCGGTATCGAGGTGGTCCAGGACCTGCCGGGCGTCGGCGAGAACCTCCAGGACCACCTTGAGGTGTACGTGCAGCACGCCTGCGCGCAGCCCGTCTCGGTCGCGCCCTACCTGAAGTACCGGAACCGCCCCGGGGTGGCGCTGCGGTGGCTGCTCGGCCACAGAGGGCCAGGCGCAAGCAACCATTTCGAGGCCGGCGGCTTCGTCCGCGGCAACCAGGCGCTCGCCTACCCCAACCTGATGCTGCACTTCCTGCCGATCGCGATCCGCTACGACGGCTCCAAGCCTGCCGGCGGCCACGGCTACCAGGTGCACATCGGGCCGATGCTCTCCGACGCGCGCGGCTCGGTGAAGATCATCAGCGACGACCCGCGCGCCCACCCGGCGCTCCGGTTCAACTACCTGTCGACCGAGCAGGACCGGCGGGAATGGGTCGAGGCGGTCGGGGTCGCCCGCCACATCCTTGGCCAGCCCGCCTTCGGCCCGTTCGACCTGGGCGAGGTCTCGCCGGGGCCGGCCGTGCGGACCGACCAGGAGATCCTGGACTGGGTCGGCCGGGAGGGCGAGACCGCGCTCCACCCGTCCTGCACCTGCAAGATGGGCACCGGGCCCGGGTCGGTGGTCGACCCGTCCAGCATGCGGGTCCACGGGCTGCGGGGGCTTCGGGTGGTGGACGCGTCGGTGATGCCCTACCTCACCAACGGCAACATCTACGCCCCGGTGATGATGGTGGCCGAGCGCGCGGCGGACCTGATCCTCGGCAACACGCCGCTCCCGCCGGAGCACGTCGACCTCCACCGCCACCAGCCGGACCGGC
>WNGA01026409.1_pt1 | contig 12244 bp, 11 predicted proteins | sample 5400061 | NCBI WGS metagenome assembly WNGA01 (sample SAMN13153366, study PRJNA577476) | soil metagenome | isolation source: 100 cm soil or saprolite under grassland replicate 2 | place: USA:California | collected 2016-06-15
TCGCGCAAGATCGCCCATGCCAGCAGCACGGTCACAGCGCTGAAGAGCGAGGCTAGCGCCGTAACGATCGAGGTGTAGGCGCTGCCAATCCCAAGGTTGAATGCTACAAACGCCAGTGTATCCAGCGCCGCGCCGGCCAGCACCAGCGACGCCATGCCGCGCGTGAGCCGTGCCGGTGGCGTGCGCCGGCGCAGCAGGAACAGCACCACGGCCATCGCTTCGACGATTCGGAGCACCAGCACGGGCCAGAGAATACCGAGTGCGGGCGTGACGAAATCGAGCGCCCAGAACGAGATCCCGAAGCACAGCGCCACCCCGATCGCTTCCGGCACACCCGGCGGCAGCTGCCGACGAACGACCAACGACGAACGACCAAAGGAATGCTCTCGTTGGTCATTCGTCGTTGGTCGTTCGTCGCCCACGCTGTGCTGTGAGCGCGAGACGAGCACCACGCCGCCGACCAGCACCAGCGCGCCGAGCAGCGCCAGCAGCGCCGGGCGCTCGCCGGCCAGCAGCGCCAGCAGCGCGCTGACCACTGCGAAAGCCGAGGCGATTGGCGAGACCAGCGCCAGCGTGCCGATCGCGAAGGAGCGGTAGAGCAGCAATGTGCCGGCCAGGTTGAACAGACCGATCCCAACCACCAGCACCCACATGCCGGCAGTGGGCGCAGGGATGGCCGGGCTCGCCAGCAGCAGCAGCCCAATCAGCCCCATTCCGATGATCTGGACGTAAAAGAAGGCCTGCGCCACGCCGAGATCGCGTGCTATCCGCGTCACCACGAAATCGGCCACGCCCCAGCAGATCGCGGCTGTCAGGCCAAACAGGATGCCCATTGTTACTTTTGAACCTTGCTTTTGTACAACCACTGGGTGGCCGAGGTCGATGGCGCACAGTATAGCACAGCCGGCGCTTCAGCTGATAGCCTGTGTGATACCGCTCGGCAAACGTGGCCGTCAGTGGGCGCTGGGCTTCTTCGCGCAAGCCCAGCGCCGATGCCACCGCCTGCGGCGCCAGCGCCGGATCGGCCAGCGCCGCCAGCGCCACCAGCGCCACGCCGTCGCGATAGTGTGTCACCAGATCGCTCGCGACTGCCAGCGACAGGCGAGTTTTGCCACTGCCGCCCGCGCCGGTCAGCAGGCGCGTCGTCTCTAGCAGCCGCGCCACTTCGGCCCGCTCGCGCGTGCGCCCGATCAGGCTTGTCCAACCTTCTAATCTTCCACGCCGATCACGATCCGCTTGTTGTTCGCGCCCTTGCTGCGGGTCTTGAGCAGCGTCACACGTCCACGTTTGGCATATTGTAAGATTTCTCGTCCTCAATGTCGTGGCTCAAGTATTATCATCATCCATTCTTGGTTGTGCTATACTCGAAGCTCGATCAAAGATGCGGGTTTCGGCGAAATGACCATTCAAACCATGGTAGACGAGCAAGATCAGCAGCGCCAACAAGAGCTACTCATGACCTATCGACGTACTCTTGCACAACTCTGTAAGCAGGCGGCGCAGTATGGTGGCGAGTCTTTCGCTCCGCCTCAAGTTGCAAATGGTATTCACGAAGCGCGAGACAATATATGGCGAATCAAGAACGCGCTGCGTAGTTCCGGGATTAATATTGACGACGATCCCAACGACGCGCCAATGAGCATTCGTAGTCCAACAGCAATCGAAGCTGCTCATCAACTCTTGGCCACCCTACCACTCGACACAATTCCCACACTTACACCACTTCCGCTTGGCTCACGGATGCCGTTCAATCATAATCCGCTATTTGTTGGCCGCGCGGAAGACCTACGATTGTTGGCTGTAACCCTCAAATCAGGTAGTACGGCAGCGATTGGACAAATTGCTGCTGCGACTGGATTGGGCGGTATTGGTAAGACACAGCTCGCATGCGAGTTCGTACATCGGTATGGTTCGTACTTCGCCGGGGGCGTTTTCTGGCTGAATTTTGGTGACCCAGAGCTGGTACCAGCAGAGATTAGAGTTTGTGGTGGTGTAGGTCATATGGAGCTTCGATCGGATTTCGATCGATTAACTCCTGATGATCAGCTCCGACTGGTGCGCGCGGCGTGGCAGAGTTCGTTACCACGCCTGCTTGTATTCGACAATTGCGAAGACGAGGCTTTACTGGCTACGTGGCGACCTCTTAATAGTGGCTGCCACATCTTAATTACAAGCCGGCGGTTACATTGGGATGTGTCGCTCGATGTACAAGTTTTTCCGTTGGGTGTTCTTTCTCGAAGAGAAAGTGAGGCTCTCTTACACAAGCATCGTCCCGACTTACCCATTGATTCGCTAGAACTCAACGAGATCGCGACGGAATTAGGATATCTACCATTAGCTCTCCATCTGGCGGGGAGCTTTTTGTCCCGCTATCGGTATATGACCACACCAGCAGAGTACCTTGCTGAACTTCGTAGCACAAATGCTTTGCAGCATCCCTCGCTTGAAGGTCATAATCTGCGGGAAGATACATCGCCAACTCGTCACTTCCAACACGTTGGCCGCACCTTTGCGCTTAGCTACAACCAATTGGATCCGAATGATCGGGTTGATATGCTGGCACGATCTCTATTAACTCATGCAGCGCATTTCGAGCCTGGCGCGCCGGTGCAACGCACCCTGTTGCTATCACTACTAGACGTGCTGGGTGATTCAAGAACAGTGCTTGAAGCAGAGGATGCGCTAACAAGACTCATTGATCTCGGTCTTCTGGAGGTTACAGGTGAAGGTTCTTTACGTCTTCATCGGTTATTGGCAGCTTTTATACGGCAGATGACGGAGCAGGAGGATGTTCAGACACCATTGCTTCGGAAATTTGCGGTCGAGAACGAACGGTGGCTTAAAGGTCAGCCCTATGATGGGAGATTTGCGTATGAATTATTCCGTCGTGCGTTAGCAGAGCAAAATATTCAGGTGTGGGGTTATGTTTGTTCCTACTACAAACCTATGATTGTCAACTGGATTAATAGTAGCAACAGCTCGTTCCGTATAAAAAACAGCGATGCTATTGTTGATGGGACATTTGATGATTTTAGAAAGACAATAACATCAAACAGCTTTGATAACTTCCCAACCTTCGACGAATTATTGAATTGTCTTGAGCAATGCTATAAGGACGCACTCGATAAAAATGTAGACAAGGAATTTGTAACAACAGATCTTCTACGCGAGGCCGATGCGATCAGGCCGGAAATTTTGTCTGATATTGAACTCACCGAGGTTGTATTAAAGGCTCGTAGAGAAAAGAACTATTACCGCCTCCAACCTGAAAACATGCAGTATACGCATGAGTTATTTCGAAGAGCGATTGTGCTACGCGATGAAGACGCTTGGAGTGCCATATACGAGATGTACAGTTCGGTAGTTGCTGACTGGATTAGTACAAGAACAATATCGATCAATGATGTTGAACTAATTATTGCAGATGTCTTCGCAAGATTTTGGTCGGCAATTACTCCTGAAAGATTTGCGTCTTTTCCTTCCATGAGTATATTGCTTGTATACATGAGGCAGGTTGCCAAATCGGTCTTTGTGGATTTCCTTAAAGACGCACGAACTGCTGAAATACCGATTTTTGCTTACACTGAATCTCATGTGCTTGAACAAGTGCTACAAGTTGAAAGTAATGTGGATGTGGAGTCAGAAGCTATTCAAGCTATCACTCAAAAGGAACTGCTGACTTATGTAGGTAGTTTGTTTAGAGATAAAAAGGAACGTCTCGTCGTTTTATTATCGCTTTCTAATGAATATAAGCCCGCTGATATTTACTCAAAATACTCACATCTATTTGAATCGATTGATGAAGTCTACTCGATAAAATATAATGCTCTTCGTCGCCTAAGAAATGACCCTGAAATTCTAGATATGTTAAGTCCAACGTGATCTCGTATACGATTATCGACGTTACAAGGATAAACATACTACGGCGTAAAGTAGTGTCTTTACGACCTTGCGCCTATGGCAACACCTCACGGGGAATGACAAACAGCCGGCCATCCGGCCATCTGGCTGTTGAGCACCATTTCTCCATCAGCACTTCGATCTTAACTGACCGAAGCAGCCATGCAGACGACAAGCCTGTAAGCGGGGTTAGACCTGTATCGCTCGCTCACGACACATCATTCTTCTGAGCCGTTGACACCCACTCTGACCTGTGGTAAACTCTGGAGTTAAGACGATCGGATGTTCGGCTCAGTATGATTGGCCGGATGTCGCATCAACACCAATAGACAGGTGGCCAGAGATGTCAGCCGCAACCAGCAAAACAATCTTCCTCGACTCCTTTGTGTTCATCAAGGCTTTCAAGGATGCGTCATTGCGGACCAAACTCCAGAACTACCTGACTGCACAGGGGCGTATCCTGGTGGTCAATGCGGTAAGCCTCATCGAAATCTATTTGGATCAGCCGAGTAGGTGGGCAGAGATAGCGGATTTCTTGAGCGCGGTGCCGTTCTGCATTGCCAAGAATCCTGAAAGTATTTTCGCAGAAGAGGTCAAACATTATCCCCATACCATTCCACTCCCGCTGGGCTTCTACTCGCAGGCTGATGCCGAATCAATGACCGAGTTGAGGAAGGCGATCGAGGATAACATCAAAAGCAAGATACCAGCATTCTTACGCAGTTACAAGAAAGGGCGCGAGGAGTTTATGTCCAAAATCCTCACGAGGATACATAAACTCCCTGACGGCACTGGTGATAGGAATGTGGCGCTATTTATCTATACGAACGAACCTATTCTGGAGGATTTGTTACGGTATCACAAATCCTTCCTGGATAGCCATTCCCTTCCCATAGAGGTAAAGAGCTTTAGATCCTCATATATACCCAACCTGTCAATGTTTCTCGAATACTACGTTGCCAAGAAGACACCAAAAAAGGGCGACATGGGCGACTTCTTTCACATGAGCTATATTCCGTACGTCGGTGAAGCTGTCATTGATGGAGAACGGTTTGATATGTTGGAGAGGATAAATCGTTCGGGATTACTCTCCGAATCGTTGGTTGCGTATAATTGGCACCAGTTTTTAGACACGATCAACTAGAAAAGGATAGGACAGTTTCTCGGTGGTTACCGTCAGATATGAGAGAAAAACCAACTCAAAGTCAGCATAACGCTCCACATGCACTGTTCTACCCGCTTAACTAACCGCAAGAGGTACATACATGGCACTTGCAGACATTGCCCCTACTAAAGAAGACTTTGATCGCAGTGGTTGGCAGGATGTCATAACTGATAATTCAGCTAAAGACATCGGTGATTATGCTTCCCTATTATCCAAAAAGCTCATGAGGCGCAGAGCAAAGGCGATAGTGATACTAAAGCTGTGTTCGAGCTTTTGTATTATGTCTGCTCATTGAGATTGAACCTCGACAATCCAAGAGAACCTTTTAGCCCTTCGGGGGAGCCGATTCCCTGGCGACTTATCACTGCGGATGATTTTAGTGCAGCGCACCTTGATACCCTTTTAGCACTAATACCCGAGATCATGGACTCAGAATTAAGGGCTAGAATCGCAGATATTCTTTGGTATCGCAGAAGAGGCGGATACCAAATCGCTCGTCTTGCAGTTCAATCATACCTTGACTCAGCTCAACTTCTGGAAGATCCAAGAAACTGGACACAATGCTTTGATAGGGTAGAACGGGCAATCCAGCTAGCTGTTTCTCTCGGCAAGAACAATAGACTTTATCTCGATTTGTGGTATACTCCCCCTCCACACGAATGGAGGAGATAGCGATGCCGCGTTTACGCTACGCAGATCTGGTTCTCAAGCCGATGAATGTGTTGGACATGACCAGTCTGACCCCGGACGAATTTCGACGAATTTCAGATCTTGGTTCCGCCCTTTGAGGTGGCGTTTCAAGCGCATATGGCTGACTGGCGCCTCGACGGCAAGCCGCGTACGGCCCGCCGCTTTACCACCTATCAAAACTGCCCACTCCCGACGCCCGAAGATCGCCTGTTGTTCATCCTGGTCTACCTGAAAACCCATCCGCTGCAAGTGGCCCACGGCATCCTGTTTGGCTTACCGCAGGGCAAAACTAATCAATGGATCCACGTCCTGCTGCCGGTCTTGCGGGCTGCGCTGCGGCAGTTAGGGGATGCCCCATCTCGCTCGATCGGCGATCTGGCCCAGCGACTGGACATGCCCGTCACCGATGTGGCCGAGGCTATCGCCCCCCTTTTTGCCATGATGGAACCGAACGACGCATCAGTCGCCCCAAAGATGCAGATGAACAGAAAAGCTGCTATAGCGGCAAGAAAAAATGCCATACCGTAAAAAATATCCTGCTGATCAATGCTTTGCTCACGATCCTGTTTCTCAGCGATACATATGAAGGAAGCGCGCACGATAAGCGCATTGCCGATGGAACGCCGTATCCGTTACCCGAAGGCAGTGAACTGTTACAAGATCTCGGTTTTCTGGCCTTTACACTGGCGGGCGTGCGTTGCACGACACCTTTCAAGAAACCACGTGGAGGTGCGCTCACGGATGAACAAAAGGCATTTAACCAGGCATTAGCGCGACGACGCGTCCGGATTGAACATGTGAACAGCAGTGTGAAACGGTGTCGGATTGTGAAAGACACGATTCGTGTGTTTCGTGACGGGGCGCGCGATATGGTCGCCGAAGTCTGTTGTGCCCTGCATAATTTTCGCGTCCGGCTATCTCCGTGGAAACCGATGGCTTAATCGAGATAAAGTCTAATGATCTTTTTACCAGTACTATCGCCCATATTGAGGGCGTTTTAGATCGGCATAAAGGTGAAGATCCCTTGTTTCTATCCGCAAAGATGATGGAGATATTAATCGACCATCGCCAAGGTGACCCTTCAAGGTATGCAGCCATCGCAGAAAAAGCTGCCAAAGGTGCTGAGATTTCCAGAGAGGGAGTCAAATGGCATATTGCCAGGACATATTGGACAATCAAGTCACGGTGGCACGATATTGAAGGGGATGCAGAGAAGAGCCGCGAGGCAAAACTTGCGGCGGCAGAGACCTATGTGAAGGAGGGCGAGGATGCGCTCCAGCGCCCGAGTTCGGGGCACTCTGTTGCTGCTCATTTCTTACAGGGGGCCATTGAGGCTCTAAAGAAGATTGAAAATACTCGGGATGAAAGGCAAGAAATCTATCAGAAAATGCTCGAGTATCAAAAGAAGTCGATTAGTGAGATGGGAACACATCCCTATTCTATCGACGTGAGTGAGATTGCCGATAAAGCCATTGAAATGGTTAAGGGGAAGAGTCTATTTGAGGCTCTCATGAATTTGGCTTTCTCGTCCCCGTCTCCCAAAGTAGACCGACTAAGGACGAGGGTTCAAGAGGCTGTCAGAACACATCCAATGAGCCACATATTTTCGGCTTCTTTGCTCGATAAAGAGGGCAAGGTCGTTGGTAGAAGGCCAGGTATCAGCTCTCGGGAGGAAGCATCCGAAGAAGCCATTCGTTCAGAGATGTTTCGGATGGCAGCTTCTGACCAAGTGGTGCATGCCCAAGCAGTTGTTCAAAACGCTATCTACCAGATCAACCTTGAGCATAATGTCAGATTTGATGATCTACTCCCCGTCGTCTCCAATAACCCATTTGTTCCTCCTGGAAGAGAATATATCTTTGCCCGAGGATTACATAGTGGATTAACGGGGGATTTACTACTAATGGCACATTTACTAATTCCGCAACTCGAAAACTCGCTCAGACACCTTTTGTCTCAGCGAGGAGTGATAGTATCAGGATTGGATGATCAACAAATCCAAGAAAACTACACACTCAATGCCATTTTATATAGATACAAAGACGAATTAACGGACATCCTCGGTGATGACGCCCTGTTCGATCTGCAAGGGTTGCTGGTTGAACGATTTGGCTCTAATCTAAGAAATTTACTTGCACATGGCCTCCTGGATCAAAACGAATTCTTCTCATGGCATATTCTTTATCTCTGGTGGCTTGTTCTTCGTCTTTGTTTAACTCCGATATACATTCAAATCCAAAGACAGCGAGAACATTCGAACACCGAAACGAACAACAACGCGGATAGCACTGAAGATAACCAAAACAATAACTGAGAATTTGAGACATCGTGCATTAGCGTCTTTACGACGCTACTCCTGTGACAAAACCTCCGCGAGACAGCAAACAGCCGGCTCGATGGCCGGCTGTGCTGATGGTTGCATATTGCGATCTTCAACGAACGTACATACCGATGGTCGGGTGGGTGCAAGCGGTCGGCAAAAGCCTGTAGATGCACAGGTGACTATTACCCTGTCCAGCGCTTAGGTTGGCTGTCCTCATCGTAGAAAAAGTGGATGCGCCCTTCTAGTTGAGAGCGTCCGAAATTGTCCTTCCCTGAGGTAGAGCGGAGTTCTTTTCGCACCCTGAACGCGACTTTTTGGCTGACACAGAACATAGTCGCGATGTCTGCCCGCTCGTCCTCGATCCACGCTTTGGGATAAGGGTGGTAATCGTACCACTCGGCAAGTCCCGGCGGATCCCCAAGATACTTTGGCTGGTTGTACCTTGGAGCGCCGTTTGCATCGAGCAACGTCTTAATTGTATCTTTGGTTTCGACTGGGAGGTTTCCCATATGTATCCGAATCCAGGTGTGTATTCCCTCTACATGTTCGTTCGTTCTCGTGGGCATACCAATTCCTTCCACAAAATCAAGCTGGTAAAGCAGAGGCTAGGGAGCGGTGTTTGGCCGAATGCGGCCATAGATCTGGTGCAGATAGGAATTGACGGGGAGGACGAGCCAGAGAGCAACACTACCGGTGACGATCAGGGTCATGAGGGGGAGCGCGCGCGCATACACGCTTCCTTGCGCAGCGAACGCAAAGCTACTCGCGACGCTCAGGCCAACCACGCTCAAGGTTTGCCCATCGGCAACCCATCGGAGCAGCAGATAGAGACAGATTACTATGCTCAGCGCGATCCAGAGTTGCGAAAAGAGCGGACTGGTGCGCCCGTACAAGGGAATGGTGATCAGGGCAAAGCCCGTCCAGCGTTGCGGGAAGAAATCAAAACACAGATGCGCCGCCATCGCAGCGCTCAATCCGGCGGCAAGCGGTTGAAGGATCAGGAGCGCACGTTTGCGGATACCCCAAAAGCACAGCAGCGGCACCAGCCAGCCATGTGTGATCACCGAGCGGTGCATGAGGAGCCCAACCAACCCCAGCTTCAAATCAAGGTCGGGGAGCCAGAAGCCAACCACCATTCCGAGTGCTGTAAGGATCGCCGCAAGTATGAGTGTCATGGGAAGTTCTTTCTCGTGCGTTCGGGCACGCAGCGCGCGCCGGCGCGTGCCCATGTACTGATATACCGAGGAAGGCGGGATGGTGATACGGTGGCTCGTGCATTGAGCAGCGACCGCTACGGCCCATCTGGTGACGCTTGAGTGGCATGGGAAAGCGGTCACAGAAACTTGCCATACTGTGCTACACGAACGCGCGTATGGATGATAGCGGAAAATTCCGTAAAAGACATCGGAGCGGCACAGTATACAGACAGCAGTTGTCGGCAATGTATCCAGAATTTTCCCCGCTACTAAGAGATAGACGGCAGCCCATCACTGTGAGGAGCGGCAGCGTGGTCGTAATTCATCGATGACTGCTGAGGAGCGAGCAGAGGCAATCTGGCGGGGCTGTCAGGCACTGTTGCGAATAGCGGCACGTGCTGAACAGGTTACGGAGCAAACTGCCGCAATTAATCGGTGAGTGGACGTGCCGAGCCTGCCCTCAAATAATTGACGTACTATCCAATCTCGTCTACAGTATCCTCACCACTTAAGCGAAGTACCGCATAGCAGAGTCGAGCGAGCAAATATATGACAGAACTGCTCTATCAAACAGACGCCTATCTGAAAGAGTTCGCCGCGCACGTCACAGCCGTTGATGGACAGCGGGTCGCGTTGGATCGTACCGCCTTCTACGCCACGGGCGGCGGACAGCCAAATGATCTTGGCACTATCACCGATGGCAACCAAATTTGGGAAGTAACAGATGTGCGCCGTGAGGGTGACAACGTGTGGCATACCTTAAACGGTGACGGGATACCCGCTACTGGTGCGCCACTCACTGGCCAAGTAGACTGGAAACGGCGGTATCGACTGATGCGGACACATACCGCGTTACACCTGCTCTGTGGCGTTATCTGGCGTGACTATAAGGCGTCAGTGACAGGTGGTAACATGGATACTGACGAAGGGCGACTGGATTTTGAGTTGCACGACTTCTCAAACGAACTGGCACAGACGATAGTGACCAAAGTCAACGAAGAAATTGCAGCGGCAAGGCCTATCGAAGTCAAAATTTTGCCCCGTGAGGAGGCATTCCAGATCCCCGATCTCATCCGTACGAAGATTAACCTGTTGCCTGAGGGTATTCAGCTTGTACGAACGGTCAATATCGTTGGATTAGACTTGCAGGCCGACGGTGGAACACATGTCGCTAATACGCGCGATGTCGGTAGAGTAGTCCTCCTGAAGACCCGTAGCAAGGGTGCCAATAATAAACGCATCATCATTGGTCTCGAGGACTAACACCTGTGCAATCTGGGAACAATGCAATGCCGCTCCATTTAAGGAGCGGCTTTCGTGCTTTTGTTCATTTTAGATAGTTATAGAGACTTGAGAAGCCATTTTACTGGGCCAATCTCCAAGCTGGCAGTGAAGCAGTATCGGTGGTTAACGGCTTTGCCTGTAGCGCCCCTGCCTCTCGTGCCGGAGGGCGTGTAGTTAACTACTCTGCTCTTAGCGGCGCTGTCATGCATCGGCCGTAGATACATATCCAGTTCGGGCGATATTGTTCTGTGACCCGTACAACCAGACGACCGATTGACTCGTAACGACGTGCATATTCTGAAGCATCTCACAAACGTCCGTATATGAGACGCGACGACCTCTCCCCTTCTGGCTTACCGATTGTTCCCTCCGAGCCGTCTCACAATACAGCGCATAATCAACATCGCACATCTTGCCAAATCGGCGGCATTGTGAGACATTTATAGCATGAATGTTGGCTATGCGCGTGTTTCCACCTTTGACCAAAATCTTGATTTACAGAAAGACGCGCTCACGCATGCGGGGTGCAAGAATATCTTTACCGACACGATGAGTGGTGCCAAAGCTGAACGGCCAGGCCTCGCGCAAGCACTGACATTTATGCGTACCGGTGATGTCCTGGTTGTGTGGAAGCTTGACCGACTTGGGCGATCTCTCAAAAATCTCATCGATGTCGTCAGTGAGCTGGATAAGCTAGATATTGGGTTTCGAAGTGTGACCGAAAGCATTGACACAACGACCAGTGGCGGCAAACTGATCTTTCATATCTTTGGCGCGCTGGCTGAATTTGAGCGTAATCTCATTCGTGAGCGAACGCAAGCAGGGCTGAGCGCCGCACGCGCTCGGGGTCGGAGAGGTGGCCATCCGCGTGTCGCGGTATTCCAGGACGAGAAGAAAGTCGCTCAGGCGATCTCGCTGTATAACGACAAGAATAATCGCATTGCCGATATCTGCTCCACTTTCAAGATTTCGCGAGCCACATTGTATCGGTATATCGTGCATGCCCAAATTGGCCACCAGGAGCCACGCGCTACCCAGGCATAGTGGGTTTCGCCGGTACCAGCCACCAGGCTGCGCCGCGCACAGGTTCAATACCCCTGAACGCTTATACCCGGTCGTAGCGAGATCTTCGCCTTACGATGAGGTAGACGAAGCCAGGCATGCCTGCTTCAGGCACACCAACCGGTGACCGATCGCACCACCGCTTGTATCCTGCGGTCTTGCCATAGTGGAGCGGCCAGCTATCGAGCCTTTAACGAAATATTGACTTCTTGGGAGGTGTCTGCTATACTCCGTCAGGTCGTTTGTGGTACCACTGTGTCGTGGCTCCCCGCAACCCGTGCCACCGATAGCGCCCCGTCTGCTCTATCACCCAGCTGTTCTATCAGTGCATCTATCCGAAGAGAACATGGTGTTCTCCCCTTCTTTCCATTCGCCTATCGTTCTCATTTACGTTGCACATTGCTTACAAGGGGTTTCTATGCTGCTCTTGACTACTCGGCATGCCCTGATTCGTTTCCTACTCGTGGTGCTCCTATCGACGCTGGTTGCCCCGGCCGCCCCGGCTTCTGTCGCTGCGGCTGTAGCGCAGCCACTGCCGATGCTTCCGCAGGCAGCCGCTGGGTCGCCCGTGCTTCCCGCCGGATCGGTTCCAGCGCCGCGTTTGACCGCGATGCCACGCAGTCA
>WNGA01027024.1_pt1 | contig 12242 bp, 9 predicted proteins | sample 5400061 | NCBI WGS metagenome assembly WNGA01 (sample SAMN13153366, study PRJNA577476) | soil metagenome | isolation source: 100 cm soil or saprolite under grassland replicate 2 | place: USA:California | collected 2016-06-15
AGAAGGCCGCCGCGACGCGCCGGTGGGTTTCGCTGACTTCCGCCTGAAGGCGGAAGCTACCGGGTTCAGATTGGAACGTGTCGCTTCCGTCTTCGGACGGAGAATCCGAACGTGTAGCTTCCGCCTTCAGGCGGAGAATCCGAACGTGTAGCTTCCGCCTTCAGGTGGAAGATCGGAACGTGTAGCTTCCGCCTTCAGGCGGAAGTGGGAGGCTAGATGAAAATCGGCGTGTTCGCGGTCCTGTTCGGTGACAAGCCGTTCGAGGAGACGCTCGACTACCTCGTGGAGCTCGGCGTCCAAGCGGTCGAGATCGGTACCGGCGCGTATCCGGGCAACGCGCACTGCAACCCGGCAGCGCTGCTGGCGAGCGACAAGAAGCTGAAGGGGTTCCGCGAGGCGGTCACCAGCCGCGGACTCGTGATCAGCGCGTTGAGCTGCCACGGCAACCCGCTGCACCCGCAGGCGAAGATCGCGCGCGACCACCACGACACGTTCATGCGCACGCTCGATCTCGCGAAGGCGCTCGACGTGAACACGGTGATCACGTTCAGCGGCTGCCCGCCGGGAGACGCGAAGGGCGGACAACCGAGCTGGATCGTGTCACCCTGGCCCCCCGAGTTCTCCGAGATGCTGGCGTGGCAGTGGAAGGAACGCGTCGAGCCGTACTGGAAGGACACCGCGAAGGCCGCAAAGAAGGCGGGGATCCGCGTCGCCATCGAAATGCATCCCAACTTCGTCGTCTACAACCCGGAGACGATGATGCGCCTGCGCGACATCGCGCCCGGCACGATCGGCTGCAACTTCGATCCGAGCCACATGATCTGGCAGGGCGTGGATCTCGCGACGGCGATCCGCACGATCGGCGATGCGATCTACCACGTGCACGCCAAGGACTGCCGCATCGATCCGCGCAACATCGCGGCGAACGGCGTGCTCGACGCGAAGAAGTACACCCGCGAGCTCGAACGATCGTGGATCTTCCGGACGTGCGGGTACGGCAACGACGCGCTGGTCTGGAAGGACATCGTCTCGAACCTGCGCCTGGTCGGCTACGACCACGTGCTCAGCATCGAGCACGAGGACAGCATCATGTCGCCGGCCGAGGGCTTGAAGAAGGCGATCGCCTTCCTCAAGGACATCGTCATCGCGGAGCCCGCCGGCGAGGCGTACTGGGCGTAGTCATTGGCGATTGGCGATTGCAGATTGGCGATTCACGGATTGGCGATTGGAGATTGCCGATTGACGGATTGTCGATTGGCGGATTGCCGATTGACGGATTGTCGATTGCTGATTACGGCGAGCCACAGCGCCGCAACGAGCACCAGATCCAGTACGAGTTTTACAATCCACGAGGCCAACGGTAGCCGCGGAAAGAGCCAGCCCGCCATGAACGCGGCGCGCACGCTGGCAACGACAGCGCCGGCGATCATCCAGGAGTGGAGCACCGATGGCGCGCGTCTGAACCAGCGCGAGGGCAACACGAACGGCGCGAGCACCAGCGCCGTGGCCGCATAGAACGCTATCGACAGGGGCTCGGCCGAGAGCGGCCGGGCCGACTCGCCGACGATCAGACCCACCACGTACGCGCCCGCGATGACGGCTGCCGGCGCGCGCAGCAGCGGAGCTATTTCGCCCTGAGCATCCCGGGGGAGTTCCACTTGATCACGTGGTAGGTGGCCGGCACGCTGCCCACGTTCCTGATCGCGTGCAGCTGGTTGGCCGCCTGGAAGATGATCGAGCCCGGCCCGACGCGCTTCAGTTCGCCGTTGACCAGCGATTCGACCGTGCCTTCCTTGACGATGAGCAGCTCCTCGTCCGGATGCTGGTGCGGCGCGTGTGGCGTCTCGCCGGGATTGAGCGACGTGATGTGGATCTCAAGTTCGTCGAGGGTCGCGGTCGGACGCTGAACGACGCGCCGCACGGCGCCCGTCTTGTTCGGCGTAGCCGTGAAGTTGTTCCAGTCGAAGATGGTCGACCCCATCACGTCAGGCGCGGCCGACACGCGCGCCGCGGCCACGGCCGCGAGGGTGAGTGACGCGGCGACCGCGGCCACGAACAGGTCTCTGCGGGTCAACATCGAACCTCCTTCCTTAGTGCAGGTCATGGTACCATCCGCGCTCACATGAATCGGACCATTCGCTTCAAGCTGTTCCTGATGATGGTACTGGAGTTCTTTATCTGGGGTGCGTGGTATCCCCTGATCTTCGGCTACCTGCCAAGCCTGGGATTTACGCCCACGGAGCAAAGCTGGATCCTCAGCACCTTCCCGCTGGCCGCCATCGTCGGCATGTTCTTCAGCAATCAGTTCGCCGATCGAAACTTCGCCGCCGAGCGCTTCCTCTCCGCCAGCCATCTGATTGCGGGGGTGGCGATGCTGTCGCTGGTGTGGACCAGGACGTTCTGGCCGTTCTTCGGAGCCATGCTCGTCCACTGTCTGCTCTACGTCCCCACGATCTCGATCACGAATTCGATCGCGTTCACGCACATGAAGGACGCGCAGAAGGAATTCGGCATCGTGCGGATGGGAGGCACGATCGGCTGGATCCTCGCGGCGTGGCCGATGACGTTCATTCTCGTTGACTGGGACCGCGTGCACTCCACGGCCACGACCGGGTTCGTGAGCTGGCTGGGAACGGTCCTCGGGTCGGGCCTCACCGGACCGGCACTGCAAGCGGGGACGAAATGGACGTTCGTCGTCGCCGGCGCCGCCTCGCTGATCCTCGCCGCGTTCAGTCTCACGCTGCCGCACACGCCGCCCAAACGGGTGACCACCGGCGCGAACAAGTTTGCCTGGCTCGAAGCGTTGAGACTGCTCGCCGCGCCGTTCATTCTGGTGCTGTGGCTCGTGACCTTCGTGGACTCGACGGTGCACAATCTGTTCTTCAACTGGACCGGCACCTTCCTCGCAACGGCGCCCACCGCGGGGGGCGTCGGCATCCCGGGGAACTGGATCATGCCGGTGATGAGCATCGGCCAGGTTGCCGAAATCCTCACCATGGCAGTCCTCGGCGTGACGCTGAAAAGACTCGGCTGGCGGACGACGATGATCCTCGGGATTCTGGGCCATGCCGTGCGCTTCGCGGTGTTCGCCTTTCTGCCCGAGCACAAGGAGATCGTCATCCTCGTCAACATCGTGCATGGAATCGCCTACGCGTTCTTTTTCGCGACCGTCTACATCTTCGTCGACGAGTTCTTTCCCAAGGACGTACGCGCGAGCGCTCAGGGCCTGTTCAACCTCATGATTCTCGGGTTGGGTCCCCTCGTGGCCAACGTCGTAGGGCCACGGCTGATGGGAGAGACGTTCAAGACCGCAACCGGCGTGGACTTCAGAAGCCTGTTTCTCGTGCCCTTGAGCGCTGCGGTGTTTGCCGCGATCGTCCTGGCGCTCTTCTTCCATCCGCCTCAGAAACAGGTGGCGCCGGCCAGCGCGCGAACCTAGTCGGCGCCGCCGGCCTTGTTCCAGGGTCTATTTCGGCGGCGTCATCGGAATCGTGCCGTCGTCGCTCGTCACCTTTCGAAGCCAGATGTTGCGGAAGCGCACCGGATTGCCGTGGTCCTGCAGGCCGATCGGACCGTGCGCGTTCGACGGCGCGTACGGAGGATTCAGCTGGTGCGCGGTTGGGCCCCAGAACGCGCGGCCGTTGTGCACGAGCACGCCGTTGTGCAGGACCGTCACCGTCGCGGGCTTCTCGAGCGTGTTGCCGTTGAAGCGCGGCGACGTGAACATGATGTCGTAGGTCTGCCACTCGCCCGGCCCGCGCGACGCGTTCACCATCGGAGGATACTGGCCGTACATCGCCGACGCCTGTCCGTCGGGATACGTGATGTTGTTGTAGCTGTCGAGGACCTGGATCTCGAAGACGCCGTTCAGGAACACGCCGCTGTTGCCGCGGCCCTGGCTGTTCCCCTTCACTTCCGACGGCGTCGCGAACTCGACGTGCAGCTGGTAGTCGGTGAAGTCATCCTCTTTCGTGCGGATGAATCCCTTGCCACTCGAGAGTACGCCGTCGGCGATCGGCCAGGTCACCGGGCCGCCGCCGTCCTGCATCTGCCACTTGCTCAGATCGTTCCCGGATCCGAGGAGCACGATCACATCCGCGGGTGGTTGCATGGGCACATAGGGGCCGGGTTTCACGACCGTCGGCTGCGGGCGCGTGCCGTCGTGGATGTGCCACTTGCCGTTCGGCTGCATCGGCGTGTCCTGATAGCCGGTCGGCGACTGCGGCGGCTGCGCCTGCGTGGTCGTGGCCGGCGGCTGCGCCTGCTGCTCGGCGAGGACCGCTGACGCTGCCACGAGAATTGATGCCAAGATCGTCGTTTTCATAAAAGCTCCCGAATGCGGATGTTGCGGAGCGCGAGCAGTCCGGGATGGTTCCCCTGGATGCCGATGTGCCCCTTCTTCGCCTTGGCGAAGTTCGGCCAGACCTTGAATTTACTCGCCTCCAGCTTGGCGTTCCATTCCGGGCTGCCGATCTCGAATTCCCCGGTCTTCATTCCATTCAGCCAATGCTCGATGTGGTTGCCCTTCGCGATGATCCGCGTCTGGTTCCATTCGCCGACCGGCTTCACCGCGTCGGGCGGAGGCATGGAGAATTCGTAGAGCGCGCCCGCGAGGTGGTCAGGGCGTTTGTTGTCCGACGCCTTCAGGTTATCGAGGAGCTGGTATTCCGGAGCGCTCCAGTAGATCGCGTTGTACTCCTCGGTCCCGCGATAGAAGACGCCGCTGTTCCCAGCTTCGCCGATCTTCCACTCCAGCTCGAGCTCGAAGTCGCCGAACTCTTCTTTGGAGATAAGGTCGCTGGCGTTGCCGTCCTTGGTCAGAATGCCGTCCTTGATCTCCCATTTCTCCGGCGGCGCCCCGGACTTGTAGGTCCGCCACGCGTCGAGGTTGCCGTCGAACAGCGACTTCCACGGTCCGGCTTTCTGATCCGCGGACTGAAATATGAAGGCCGCAAGAAGCAGCGCAAGTATCTGTGTCATGCCCGGAAGGTATATCATGAGCGCGCGCAAAGGGGGCGTTATGGACGAGAAGAACAAGGGCGTGTCCCGTCGTCATTTTATTGAGACCGCCGCGATTACCGGCGCCGGCCTGACCATTGTTCCGAGGCACGTCCTCGGCAAGGGCTTCACGCCTCCAAGCGACCTGCTGAACATCGCCACGGTCGGCATCGGCGGCATGGGTCACAACAACACCATGGCCGTCGGCAGCCAGAACATCGTCGCGGTCTGCGACGTGGACTGGGATTACGCGCAGAAGTCGATCGATCGCTACGCGCAGCAGCTCGAGCAGCGGAAGAATCCGCAGCCGTCGAACCAGGGACCGCGTGATGGAGCGCATCGTCCAGCAGGTGCCGAAGGCGAAGCGGTACACGGACTATCGCGAGATGCTGTCGCAGCAGAAAGACATCGACGCGGTCATCGTCGCGACGCCGGATCACATGCACGCGCCGATCGCGCTCGCCGCGATGGATCTCGGCAAGCACGTCTACGTCCAGAAGCCGCTCTGCTGGTGCGTCGAAGAAGCGCGCGCGCTGGCGAAGAAGGCCAAGGACAACCCGAAGATCGCGACCCAGATGGGCAACCAGGGACACTCGGGTTCCGAGAGCCGCATGACCGTCGAGTACATCCAGCAGGGTGCGATCGGCGACGTCAAGGAAGTGCACGTCTGGACGAACCGTCCGCTCGGCTACTGGCCGCAGGGACTGCCGCGGCCGAAGGCTGCGCCGGCGTCGACGAACGGCCAGCCGCCGTCATGGAGCGGACGCGGCGTCGAGCAGAGACTCGCGGCGGCGATGGCGGGCGACTATCCGGTACCCGAGACGTTGAAATGGGATCTCTTCCTCGGCGTCGCGCCGCAGGTGGAGTACCACCCCGTCTATCACCCATTCAATTGGCGCGGCTGGGTCGATTGGGGCCAGGGTGCGCTTGGCGACATGGGCGCTCACCTGATCGACTTCCCCTTCTGGGCGCTCGAACTGGGGACGCCGACGGCGGTCGAAACGATCAAGCCGGCGGTGAAGATGACGTGGTATGACGGCGGGCTGCTGCCGCCGCGTCCCGCGGAGTTCAGCGATGAAATGATCGCCGACCGCCAGGGACGGATGGTCTACAAGGACGAAGTGAACAAGGACGGCGGCGTCATGTTCGTCGGCTCGAAGGGGAAGCTGATGCACGAGACGTACGGCTACAAGCCTCGCCTGCTGCCGCAATCGCTCCAGGAATCCTTTGGCAAGCCGAAGGAAAAGATCGCGCGGATCAAGACGTCGCACGAGATGAACTGGGTGGAGGCCGCCAAGGGCAATGCGCAGGCATCGTCGCCGTTCGAGTACGCGGCGCGGCTCATCGAAGTGATGCTGCTCGGCGTGGTCTCGCTGCGCGCGCGCACGAAGATCTATTACGACGGCGCGAACATGCGAATCACCAACGCCACGGCGGCGAATGACCTGCTGCGGCGCGAATACCGCAACGGGTTCAAGCTCACGCTCTAGATCTGGAAATTTGGAAATCGGGGGAATTTGGAAATCTCTCGATTTCCGGTTCCCCGATGTTTTTAGCTTTTCAAATTTCCAAATTTCCAGATTTCCAAATATCAGAAGGCGAACCTGACGCCGAGCTGCAACGTGCGCGGGAAGTTCACCTGGCTCGCGGTGTCCACGATCCCGAAGTTGCCCTGCCTCGGGTCGGTGTTCGGACCGCCGTAGACCCGGACATTGAACACGTTGAAGGCCTCGAGCCGCACCTGCATGTTCATGGTCTGTGTCACCCGCGTATTCTTGAACAGCGAGAAGGACCACTGCGGCTCGGTCGGCTCGTTCACGTCGTGGAAGCGCTGCTTGACGACGCGGTAATCGTTGGCGCCGAGCACGCTCCATGCGAAGGTGCCGTCGGGCCGTGGGTTGCTGAGCGCGGTGCTGCTGTTGTCGAACCACCGTGAGAACGACTGCTCGCTTTTCGGCAGCGCGACGTCGGGATCGAGCTGGATGGCGACGCCGTTCAGGCCGAGCGGCCGTCCTGACTGGATCTCGCCAATCGTGTTGAACTGCCAGCCGCCGATCAGGCCGGCGACGATGCCGCGCGTGCTGCCGCCGATCGCCTTACCGGGGCCGAACGGGAGATCGACGAGCGTGGTGATCACGAGTCGATGCCGCCGCTGATCCCCCTGGATGTCGCGATACGGCTTCGTGTCGTAATCCGTGAAGAAGTTCACCTGATCTTCGAGCTTCATCCACGTGTAGTTCACTGCGAACATCACGCCGTTGCTGTAGCGGCGCGTCGCGACGGCCTCGAGCGCGTTGTAGTAGGCGGAGCCCCGGTTCAGCCGGTTCATCGGGAAATTCGTGAACTGCGGGTACGGCCGCAGCAACTGGCCGCGCGACACCGTGGCCGCGTTGAGTCCCTGACCCGGTACGAGCCCGGCGAACGGGTTCGGGAACGTCACGTTGAGGTAACCGGTATTGCCGCCGAGGCTCGGAATCGCCTTGTCGTTTTCCGACTTCGGAACCGAGTTGACGTTCCGCGACACACCGAGCTTGCTGACCTGGTTGCCGACATACGCCACGTCGAGCCCGATTTTCCACGGCAGCTGGATGTCGGCGCCCGCCATCCACTGATCGGTGTAGGGGATTTCGTAGTCGGGATTCGGGATGGTGGGACCGGTGCCGAGCGCCGTCAGCAGGCCGAGCTCCCCCGCGAGCGGCTGCAGAAAGCCCGCGGGAAACGGGTTCGCCCATGGCGTTCCCGGATCGACACCGTTCGGCGCAAACGACACGAATGGAGTCGTGCGCTGGAAGTCAGTCGTGTAGACGCCGTTCTGGCCGCTGCTCGAGAGGCCCAGGTACGACCGGCCGTAGTTGCTGCGAGCGACGAGCCAGTCGTTGACCTTGTAGGTGAACCCTACGCGCGGCTGGATGTTGTTCCAGTCCGACTTGAAGGGAGACTTTGGACCGCCGCGGTTCGCGAAAAGCAATCCGCCTTTGAGAAGCAGCGGTTGACCGGTCACGGGGTTGATCGTCGCCGCACCCTGCGGGAGCTGCGATTGCAACGGATTGGTCGCGTTGAAGTCAAATCCGGACACCGTCAGGTTGTCCTTCACCGTGACGGGCGGCTGATAGTCGTACCGCAATCCAACGTTGACCGTCGCGCGGGAGCTGAGCGTCCAGTCGTCCTGCACGAATGCCGCGTAGTAGCGATACTGCTCCGTGCGCGGCGTGCCCGTCTGCACGCTGCCGCTCGTCGGCAGACCGAGCAGGAACGTCGCGAATTCGTTGCCGGACGTGGCACCCGTGTTGCTGAGCGGATCGCGCCGCGTGAACTGGTTGCCGAATGCGAACACGCCGTTCGAGCCGACCTCGTCCTGGCGGTAGAACTGATAGGCACGATACTCGCCGCCCATCTTCGCTACGTGGCGTCCCAGCGTCTTCGAGATCGTCGTGCTCGCCGAATAGGCGTCGTTCTTCGGCCGCCGGAAGGTGCGGGGGAACATGTCGTCGTAGGCGTCGAAGTTGATTTGCGGGAACGGCGGGCCGGTCAGCTGGTACGCGCCGGTGAACGGCAGCTTCGGATCGACGCTGCCGTACTGCTTTTCGTGCGGCTCGTCGAAGCGATCCCACGAGAAGCGCGTGTTCCACAGCATTGTCCCGCCGATCGTGCGGTTGTCGTCCACCGTCGCGAGGTAGTGGTTCCTGTGCGTCGGATAGTTGTCGCTGCGAATGGCCGGCTCGGGCAGCGCGTTCTCGTCTCTGAACTCGATGCCCCAGTTCGCGCTGTTGCTGAACGACAGCCGATGGGTGTTGCTGAACGTGTGATCGATGCGCGTCAGGTACGAGTTGTAGCGATATCGACCCAGGTTCGGCGAGCTGATGAAGTTGCTCGACCCCGCCAGATTGCTCGGTGTCGCGTTTTCCTTCGGGATGAACGGCAGCAGCGCCTTGGCGATCGGGCTCCAGCGCTCCTGCGGGATGATGTTGCCGGGAAACGGCGTGCGCGTGCACGAGCTGAAATTCGCCGTGCACGTCGTCGTCGCCGGGTCGTAAATGAGGATCGGCGTACCGTTCGCCGTTGTTGTCTGCGAGAAGTCTCCGCGCAGCTGCGCCGCCGTCGGGATCGTGCGCGTCGCAGGGAACGGGATGTTCTCGTAGAAGCCCTGGTAGCCTCCCATGAAAAACGTCTTGCCATGGCGGATCGGGCCGCTCACCATGCCCTCGCCGTTGAAGTACTTGTGTTCCTTGTTCGAGATGTGGCTCCGGATGTTCTGGATCTGGTTCGAGTCCAGCCACGTTCCGCGGTGCAGCATGATGCCCGAGCCGCGAAGCTGGTTCGTGCCCGAGCGGAAGGTCATGTTGACGACGCCGCCGCTCGTGCGGCCGAAGGAGGCGTCGACGCTCGACGTGGACACCTTGAACTCCTCGATCGCATCCACGGGCGGTGCGTAGTTCCAGGAACCAGTGCCGCCACCGGTGCCGGAGCTCGGCGCGCCTTCTACCAGGAACTCGTTGTTCGACGTGCGGCTGCCGTGAATCGTCAGCGATCCGTTCACGTCCCACGCCCGGGTGCCGGAAAACCCGGTTGCGCCGAAGGTCGTCTGCGTGAAGAGCGTGCCGGACGTCAGCTGCAGCAGCATGTAGACCTGTCGGCCGTTGAGCGGCAGCTCCGAGATGCGCTTGTTCTCGATCGTCTGCGCGATCGCGGTTTCGTTGGACTCCACGTGACTCGTGGCGGCGCTGACGGTAACGGTTTCCTCGACCGCGCCCATCGTCAGCGCCACGTTGACGGTGACGGTTTCGGCGGTGCGGAGCGTCAGCCCTTCACGGACGAACGTCTTGAAGCCTGACAGGGCGACGGTGATCTTGTAGGGCCCGGGAGTAAGTTGCTGAACGCTGTAGACGCCTCGGTCGTTGGTCACGGCGTCGGTCGAGACGTTGGTGTCGGTGTTCGTAACCGTGACCGTGACGCCTGGAACCACCGCGCCTTGCGCGTCGGTGACGGTGCCGGTCAGGTTTGCTTTGAACTGCTGTGCGGTCGCAGGCATCGAGAGAAGCACAAGGAGGAGCGCGAACGGGACCGAACGGGTCATCTGAACCTCCTGGTAAAGATCTGCGTCAAGTTATTACGTTCGGCGCAGTGCCGCAATCGATTTCAGTGCCCAGCTGGACAGCCTGCCTCGGATGCGCGAAGATTCCTGACAAGTCGTCGTGTCGATCCGAGCCGCCGTCGCCATCCTGCTCCTGACTGCATTTGCCCCCGAAGGCGACGCGCCGGAGCGCGTACGCGTTTCCACGATCGTGACGGACCGCCACGGCAAAGCGCTCGGCGGCCTTACTGCGCGCGATTTCGAGATTCGCGAGGACGGTCTCGTCCAAAAGCTCGTCACTGTGGAAGCGCGTCACCCCGCGCCGCGCCGGATTGCCATCCTGCTCGACGAATTCCATGTCGATCCCGCCGACACGGCGCGCGTGCGTGACGCCGTCGCGCGGTTCGCCGCCGAACACCTTCGACCCGACGACGTGGCATTCGTACTGAAACCGCTCGACGCGCTCACATCCATTCGGTTCACTAGCGATCGCGACGCGCTGCGCGCCGCGGTTGAATCGTTTGAAGGACGCAAGGGAAAGCTCGAGCCGCGGAACGCGCTCGAAGAGGAGACGCTCGGCCGCGCCCCGTTGCTGGTCGAGGCGGGCCGCGCACAGGTCGTGCTCTCCGGCCTGCGCGCGCTGGCTACGCAACTCGGGTCCGCACCAGGGCGCTCGGCCATCCTCCTCGTCAGCGAAGGATTCGGCGCGCCCCCGCGCCGCAGCAGCATCCGCGGTCTGCCCGACGCGGGGATCGTCGAGCGCTTCGCGAATCGCTACGACGTTCCCATCTATGCGTTCGATCCGCGCGGAACATTCGCGGATGCCGACGCTGGCTCGATCATGCTCGGGAAGCTGGTGTCAGAGACCGGGGGGACGCTCGCGCGCGGTGAGGATCTCACAGGCAATCTTGCAAAGGCGGCGGAGGAGATCGACAGCGGCTACACGCTGACTTACGAGCCGTCACGGGCGGACGACGGCAGGTATCATCCCGTCACGATCAGCGTCGTCCGTCGCGAAGCGGACGCGCGGAGCCGCGGCGGGTACATCGCGCCACCCTCCGCGGAGGCCCGACGCGCGATGCGCGAGGCCACGATGAGCGGCCCGATCCTGTCGACGCGCATGCTGCGGCACAGCCCGCTGATTGACGTGTGGTCAGGTGTGACCCGCGCATCCACCACCGAAGGCCGGGTGATGGTGACGTGGGAACCGGGCCGCGCGCTCGGCGGCATCGGCAGGTCTCCCGCCGCGCGCGTGACGCTCAAGGCGACGACAAAGGACGGCGCCGTTCTCTTCGAGGGAATGCTCGGACCGGTGCATCTCGGCGAAGCTGCCGATGCGGCGTCTCCCGATCGCGCGGAATTCGATGCGCCGACGGGTCGCGTGCAGCTCGACATGACGATCCTGGGCATCCGCGGCGAGAAGCTCGACGTGGACGCCCGCGACCTGGACGTCCCCACAATGAAAGGCAATGCGCCGCTGCTGTTGCCGGCGATCCTGATCGCGACACAGTCCGCGCGCGAGTTCCGCGACGTCATTGCTGACGCGAACGCGGCGCCGGATCCGTCGCGCCAGTTCAGGCGGACCGAGCGCCTCGTGATCCGCGTGCCGGCGTACTCTGCGGGCACGCCGCTCCCGGTCAACGCGCGCCTGCTCAACCGCCTTGCGCAGCCAATGCGGGATCTCGACGCCATGCCCGTTACCGGCAGCGGCGTGACGCAGTTCGATCTTCCGCTTGCCCCGCTGGCGCCTGGTGAGTACTTCCTGCAGTTCACCGTGACGGGGCCGTCGGGTCCGGTGAATCAGCGCGTCAGCTTCCGAATCACCGGCTGACTATTCACTTCGCAGCGCGATAAGAGGATCGACGGCAGCCGCCCGCCGCGCGGGCAGCGCGCTGGCGAGCAGGCCGGCGGATGCGAGGACGACAATCGCAGCGGCGAAAATGCCGACGCTTCGCGGGGGATTTCCAGCAGCCCGAACAGCGGGTCGGTCAGATCGGGTTCCGATTTACGTTCTGATTCAGTAGCCAGTAACCAGTTTCCAGTAGCCAGTTTCCAGTAGCCAGTTTCCAGTTTCCAGTTTCCAGTTACTGGTTACTGGTTACTGGCTACTGGCTACTGGTTACCGGTGTATCGTGCTGCGCATGGGGAAACTCGTTCCGCTGGCGGTGTTCCT
>WNGA01021949.1_pt1 | contig 12240 bp, 10 predicted proteins | sample 5400061 | NCBI WGS metagenome assembly WNGA01 (sample SAMN13153366, study PRJNA577476) | soil metagenome | isolation source: 100 cm soil or saprolite under grassland replicate 2 | place: USA:California | collected 2016-06-15
GGTTAGACTGGCCACCCATGAACTGCCGCACGGTGAGGCGTCCCGCGAAGCCGGCGACATGCTCACGCATGTAGCGCTCGAGCGCGGTGACGTCGAAGCGGTGCGTGTCGCGCACCTCCATCGTCCCCGCGATCGGCTCCAGCCTCTCGGTCATCGCGCGATCCTCTCGGCTCCCCACGCCGGACTTTACCACGACCAGCCGGACCAACGGCACCGCATGAGCCGGCGCGCCGCCCTCACACCTCCCACCAGCGGGCGATCTCTTGCTCGAGGACGGCCGCGTCCGCATACCGGCGCTCGACCTCGCGGATGAACTTCTCGGCCTCCGCCTCGGTGGGGACCAGGTCGACCGGAGCGACCGCGAAGTCGTAGACCGAGAGCCTGTCGGTCGGCAAGATCACGTCGAGCGGCACGACCTCGACGTTCCGGTAGCGCAGGACCCGCTCGTAGACCCGCGCGTAGACGAGCGGATCGTATGGCGCCGGCGCGTCGTCGTCGCCGGCCGGTCCGTCGCCGACGGCGGCCGGCCCGGCGCTCGCCGTGCTCATGCCGAGCGCTCGGGCGACGCGGGCGAGGTCGCGCCAGAGGTCGCGCAGCACGCGCGGCGAGGCGTCCTCGCGCTCGCGCGGGTGCAGAGGGCTCGCGGCCCGGCGCTCGCGCTCGGCCTCGAGGAAGCGGCGCACCTCGCGCGACGGCTTCACGACGGCGAACCGGCACGACGGGCCGGCCAGAAGAACCTCGGCGCGGTCACCGAGGCGGTGGGCCAGCTCGACGAACCGGTTGCCGACGAACGGTGTCTCGCCCACGAGCAGGTGCTCGGGTTCCCGATGGCGCTCGTTCCATCCGACGAGCGCGTCCCGCGCCCACAGCCCGGCTGCCTTCCGGATCACCGCATGGGTGACGCCGTCGGCCAGCGGGTAGGCCCGGCCGGCCTGGCTCGCCTCGAACACCGGACGGGCCGTGTCCCACTGGAGGAGATGGATCGTGCGGCCCGTGCTCCCGGCGAGGTGGGCGAGCTGGTGAACGAGGAGACTCTTGCCGGTGCCGGGAAGCCCGGCGAAGAACACCATCCGCTCGCCGCCCAGGCCGCGGAGCCGCTCCTCGAGGCGGGGATCGGCATGGACCACGAGACGGCCGCCCACGCCCGGAGCTTGGCCCAGCTTACCCGTCACGTCCCGCGCCAGCGGCGGCCAGGCGAGCGGGCGCGTCTGAAACCGCTCGAGCCCGCATGGCGCTCAGCCGCGCTGCGCCCCGAGGGCCTGGCGCCGCCCCTCGTGGTATTGCTCGAGCTCGCGGTTGGCGTGGACGATGGTCTCGAGCTTCAGCACGACCTCGTCGAGCCGGGCGCCGGGAACGGTGAAGTAGAGTTCGTCATCGCCGAGCCCCGTGTAGACCCGGTTGCCGATGCAGCCGAGGCTCGTGTTGCCGCGCGCCGCCCGCATCGCCTCGGGGATCATGGAGCAGGCCGGACGGCCCAGGGCCGGCCCGTCGTGCCCGATGCCCGCGGCGCGGGCCGCCTCGGCCACCAGCATGATCTGTCGCGCCGTGCCGCGCACGAGCACGACGTCCGGGTCCACGGGCGCGTCAGCCAGGGGCGCATAGACCGCCACGCCGAAGGGCTCGGTCAGCCGCGGCAGCGTCTGGACTTCCTCCATCCGGATGTACTGGAGACCCACCATGGTGCCCACCACCCCCTCGAGCTCGCGGGCGCGGTCGGCCGGCAGCGCCACCCCGTGGGTGTAGGCGCCGACGGGGCAGTTGTAATGATCGGCCGCCTCGGTGTAGAAGACGCGGCCCTCGGCGGCCCAACGCCAGTAGGCGCATCCGGCCGGGCCGGCCTGCTCCACGCGTCCGACCCCCGCCGGCGCCGCGGCGCGGAAGGCCACCGCCACCGGCGCCACGCGGAGTCCCAGCAGTTCTGACAGCTTCGCCGCCGTATGCTTCACATTCATGGCTGCGCTCCTCACCCGGCGCGCGCGCGGAGGGTGAAGGCGACGCGCACCTCGTTGCCGATCGGGTTCACGGAGGACTGATAGGCGATGCCGTAGTCACGGCGGTTGATGACGAACTCGCCGGTGGCCACCATCGCCACGTCGGTCAGGTCCACCTCCACCGGGACGGCGAGCTCGCGCGTCACACCGCGGAGGGTGAGCCGCCCGAAGACGGTGGCGCGCCGGCCGGCGCCCTCCACGCGCAGGCTCTCGAAGGTGATCGATGAGAACTGCCGCACGTCGAAGAAGTCCTCGCTGCGCAGATGGTTGTCCCGCCTCCCGATGCCCGTGTCGATGGAGGCCGCCTCGATGGAGAGCGTGACCCTGGCGGTGCTGAGGTCCTTGGGGTCGACCACGATCTCGCCCGCCACGCGGTGGAACCTGCCGTCGGCGTTCATGAGTCGCGAGGTCGCCTTGAAGGTCACCTCGCTCGCCTCCGGCTGAACGCGGAACCGGACGGCGTCGGCCCAGGCCGGTGCGCTCCACGGAGGGGAAGTCAGCGCGAGCAGGAGTGCGGCCGCGAGCCAGCGGCGGACCAGGGTGCCAGCCTTCCACCGCTCACGCTGGCGCATGTGCCTCAGTATCGCTCACGCGTCAACCACGCGCCCTCCTCGGCGGGTCGAAATCAGGCGGGCGCGGCCGGCGTCGTGGTGTAGGCTCTTCGCCAGAGCAGACGCGCGATGAGCTTGCTCCTCGGTCGGTTCGTCTTCGGCGTCCTCCTCCCGCTCGTCGCCATCTTCGTCGCGGTCCTGGCCTTCAGTGCCGCGCGCCGCCGGTCGGCCCCGGCCGCCAGCGCGGAGCGCATCGCGACGCTCGAGGAGCAGGTCCGCGGCCTCCTCTATCGCGTCTGGACTCTCGAGCAGACCGCCTCGGCCCCGCCGCGCGAGCGGCCCCCGGCCGCCGCTCCGGGCCTCGCGCCGGCCGCGCCCCCTCCGCCGCCGTCTTCGCCCTCCGAGCCCGCGGCCCCGATCGAGCCCATCGAGGTCGGCGCGCCGCCGGCCGCGGCGTCGGAGGAGGCTCGGCCGCGTCCGATCGACCTCGAGCAGCGCATCGGAGCGCGCTGGGCCACCTGGGTGGGCGTCGTGGCCATCCTCTTCGGCATCGGCTTCTTCCTCAAGTGGTCGTTCGAGAACGACCTGCTCGGTCAGGGAGCGCGGGTGGTCCTGGGCCTCGTCGCCGGCGGCGGCCTCGTGATGAACGGGCTGCTGCTCCATCGGCGGCGCGACGTGCCGTACCTCAGCGAAGGGCTGGCCGGCCTGGGACTGGGCGTGCTCTACCTCTCGCTCTACGGTGCCCACGCGGTCTATGAGCTCGTGGGCCCCGGCCTCGCCTTCGCGGGAATGCTCGCGGTGACGCTGCTGGGCGCGCTGGTGTCGGTGGTCTCGAACCGCCAGATCACGGCGGTGCTGACCGTGCTCGGCGGATTGCTCACGCCGGTGCTGCTCACGGTCGAGCGGCCCGACGAGCGAAACCTCCTCGTGTATCTGCTGGTGCTCGACCTCCTGGCGCTCGCCATCGCGCGGTTCCGGACCTGGCCCGCGCTCGGCCGGCTCGCGTGGGCGGGCAGCGCGCTCCTCTTCGCCGCGGTGCTGTTTCGCGAGCCCGACTCGCCGCACCCGCTGAGCCGGCTCGCGCTCGTGTCGGCCCTCTTCGTGCTGTTTCTCGCGGTGCCGCTCGTCCAGCCGCTCGCCGAGCGCCGGCGTCAGGCCGAGATCGATCTCCTCCTCGTCGCGGCCAACGCGGCGGGCTACTTCTGGGCGGTGTACGTGACGCTGGAGCGCTGGCACCCGGGCGCCGAGGGCGCCTATGCGCTGGCGCTGGCCATCGTCTACCGGCTGGTCTCGGCCGACTATGCCGCCCGCGTGCCGGACGACGAGGCGACGGTCGTGGTCCACGAGGGCGTGGCGTGGACCTTTCTCACGCTGGCCATCCCGCTGGCCCTCGGGGGGCGCTGGGTGACGCTGGCCTGGGCGGCCCAGGGGGTCGTGCTGCTCTGGAGCGCTGCGCGCGTCCAGACGCCCGTCGCCGCCTGGGGCGGGCTGGCGGCGCTCCTGCTGGCCGCCGCGCGGGTGGTGGCGGCGGACCGCCACGCCCCGGGCACGCTGCCGGTGTGGAACCTCACCTACCTGGTGCACCTCCTCGTGGTCGTCGCGCTCGCCTGGGGCGGCGCGCTCGCCTCGGCGGCGCGGCCCGAGCGGCTCAGGAGGCTGACCGGCCCGACCGTCCGCAGCGTGCTCTGGCTCGCCGCGGCGCTGGTCCTGGCCGTGCTCCTCTGGCGCGAGCCGGCGGGGTTGTGGCCGGCGACGCTGCTCACGGCCGAGCTGGTCGTGGTGGGCTGGCTCGCGCGCGCCGGGAGCTCGCCCGCCTGGGTCATCGCCACGCCGATCCTGGCGGCGGTGGTGCTGGCGCGGGTCCTCGGCGCCGACGACCTGCAGGCCCGCATCGCCGCGGGATCGCTCCTCAACGCTCCGCTCTTCTCGCGCATCGCCGCCTGCGCCGCGCTGGCCGTCGCCGGCGGCTGGCTGGCGCGCTCCCCGGCCTCGGCGCGGGCGCCGGTCTGGGGACGATGCGTGTCGGGCGCCGCCGGCCTCACGCTGCTCTTCGTGCTGAGCGTGAACTGGACCCGGTATCAGGGCTCCGGCGGCCGCTGGACGACCCAGGTCGGGCTCTCCATCCTCTGGACGCTCTTTGCGGCCGCCGCGCTCGGCTGGGGCTTCATCCGCTCGCGCCCGCCCGTTCGCTACGCCGCGCTGGCTCTCCTCGGCCTCACCGTGTTCAAGGTGTTCCTCGTGGATCTCGCCGCCGTGCGGACCGCGTACCGCATCCTCTCCTTCCTGGTCCTGGGCGTGGTCCTGCTCGGCGTCTCGCTCCTCTACCAGAAGGCGCGGAGCCCCGCCGGCTGAGACGGCCGGCCGCCCCTCACCTCCGACTCGACGCCGGTCACGCCTCGACCCCCCCTCCGACGGGACCGCCCCCGGATAGAGTCTGTCGAAGCCACCGAGGATGACGAAGTTAAGTAGTAGATCCCCGCTTTCATAGGCACCCAACACCCGATCATCCCCCCGTGCGCGTGGATTCGATTTCTTCGCTATCCTGTACGAGGACGTCTCGGCTACCATCGCGGGACCGGCGAGCCCGGTTCGCCTATTCCCCGGACGAGGTCAAAGACCCAGCATGCACTTCGCGCACTCGCCCGAGATCTGGCGGGAATTCCCCCACCTCGTGCCGGGCGCCCTGCTCGCCGAGGGCATCCGCCCTGACGCCGACGCCCTGCCGCTCCTGGCGCCGTGGTTCGCCCGCGCGCGCGAACGCCTGGCCTCGGGGGCCGAGTCGGAGCTGGCCGAGATCTCGGCATGGCGCCGCGCGTACGCCCAGATGGGGCTGAAGCCGACCCAGTACCGGTCGGCGGCGGAGGCGCTACTGCGTCGCTTCCGGCGGGACGGCGACCTGCCCCGGCTTCATCCCCTCGTCGATCTCGGCAACGCGGTGTCGCTCGCCTTCGCGGTGCCGGTGGCGATCTTCGACCTCGCCCACGTGTCGGGATCGCTCGAGGTCCGCCACGCCGAGGGCGACGAACAGCACACGGCCTTCAGCGGGGAGATCGAGTCCCCCGAGCCCGGCGAGGTCATCTTCGCCGACGACGCCAAACACGCCCACGCGCGGCGATGGACCTTCCGCCAGAGCCGTCGCTCGACGGTGACAGCGGACACGCGGCGCGCGCTGATCGTCGCGGAAGCGCTTCACCCGTCGGCGGTGGCCGACGTGTCCGCCGCCATCGGCGCGCTTGGCCAGGGCCTCGCGGTGCTGTGGGGCGTTCCTCCCCGCCAGGCAATCCTCAGCGCGACGGCGCCGCGATTCGAGCTCTAGCGTGTCATCTCAGAAGGCGACGAGGCGGTGGCAGACGCACCGGGCACGGCCACCCGCCCATGGTCAGGACTCCTGGACGACGATCGAGTTGCCACGCCCCACAACACAGCAACCACCTGAAATGCGAAATCGGAGACGACACATGGCAAACACCAGCGGGGGTACGGGACTTCAGCTTCGTTCAACCGTGAAGAAGGACGGCATCCTCGAGCTATCGCTCACCACCATCGCCACCCCTGAGCCAAAGCCGGAGGAGGTCATCGTCCGCATCGACGCCTCTCCCATCAACCCCTCCGACCAGGGACTCCTGTTCGGCGGGGCCGACATGAGCACGGCCAAGGCATCCGGCACGGCTGACCACCCCGTGGTGACGGCAAACATCTCACCGGCGGTGATGAAGGCGATGGCAGGGCGTCTGGATCAGTCGCTGCCCGTCGGCAACGAAGGGGCTGGGGTGGTCGTCCAGGCGGGGACCTCTCCGGCAGCGCAAGCGCTGATGGGGAAAACCGTCGCCATCCTCGGCGGCGCCATGTACTCGCAGTACCGCTGCATCAAGGCCGTGCAATGTCTGGTCTTGCCGCCGGGGACCACACCGGCCGAGGGCGCCTCCTGCTTCGTCAATCCACTCACGGCGCTCGGCATGGTCGCAACCATGCGCGCCGAGGGTCACACGGCGCTCGTGCACACGGCGGCCGCCTCCAACCTCGGGCAGATGCTCAACAAGATCTGCATCAAGGACAGCGTCGGCCTGGTCAACATCGTGCGCAAGCCCGAGCAGGTCGACGTCCTGAAGAAGATCGGCGCCCCCTACGTGTGCGACTCGAGCTCACCCACCTTCATGGACGACTTGACCGCGGCGCTCGTCGCCACCGGGGCCACGGTGGCCTTCGATGCCATCGGCGGTGGAAGACTGGCGGGGCAAATACTCACCGCCATGGAGAGTGCCGCGAACAAGACGGCGAAGGAATACAGCCGCTATGGGTCCACCACGCACAAGCAGGTCTACATCTACGGGGGCCTCGACCGCGGACCGACCGAGTTCAATCGCGCCTTCGGCATGGCCTGGGGCATCGGCGGCTGGCTGCTCACCACCTTCCTGCAGAAGATTGGCTTCGAGGCCGCCCAGAAGCTCCGAGAGCGGGTCGCGGCCGAGATCAAGACCACGTTCGCCAGCACGTACACGAAGGAAGTCTCTCTCGCCGGGGCGCTGCAGCTCGAGGAGATCGCGGTATATGGCAAGCAAGCCACGGGCGAGAAGTATCTGATCAACCCGAACAAGGGGCTCCGCTGATCAGCGGCGGCATGCGGTCCAACTTCGTCTTCATCCTCGCCGACGACCTCGGCTACGCGGACCTCGGCTGCTACGGCGGCCGGACGCCGTGCTCCCCCGAGCTCGACCGCCTGGCCGCCGACGGCCTGCGCTTCACCGACGGGTACTCCAACTCGCCGGTGTGCTCGCCCCCGAGCTTCGCGCTGCCAGTTCGTCGTCATCGCCGCCGGCGGCCACAACCGCACGGGGACCCGGCTCGGCGACTCGGTGGTGGCCTTCGCGTTACCGCCCGGTCCGCGATGAACCCGCACGCCTGGCCGCGCCGGGCGAATCGGCTGGATCACGCCCACCATCGCCGGGCTGCCGCTCACCTCGGCGCCGGTGTCGGTCTTCCTGCTCGTCGAGCAGGGGCCCGCGTTCGCGGTGGCGGCCGCGGGAGGCACGCTGCTCGGCCTCCTGTCGCAAGGCGCGCTGTGCCTGGCCTACGCGTGGGCGGCGCGACGGATGCGCTGGCCGGCCAGCGCGGCGGCGGGGCGGCGGCGTTCGTCGCGGCCACGCTCCTCCTCCGGCCCATCGCGCTCGGTGTTTGGCCCGCATTCGCCCTCGTCTCGGTGATCCTCCTCGCGACGGCGGCCGGCATTCGCCCATCGGCGCCGGCCCGCGACGCCTGGCGTCCGCCCCGCTGGGACCTCGTGTTCCGCATGCTGGCGGCGACCGCCATGGTAGTCGTCCTCACGGCACTGGCGCCGAGACTGGGCCCGACGTGGACGGGGCTCCTGTCACCGTTCCCCGTCTTCGCGCTGGTCCTCGGGGTGTTCACCCATCGCTCCGAGGGACCCGGCGCCGCGGCGCGCCTGCTGCGCGGGGTGGTGTTCGGGTCGCTGGCTCACGCGACGCTGTTCGCGCTGATCGCGAGCCTCCTCGTGCCTTACGGCCCCGTCCGCGCCTACCTCTGGGCGAGCCTCGGCGCGCTCAGCGTCAACGGGCTCGCCCTGATGCTGGCCCGTCCGGTGGCCGCCCGTTCCCGCGCGGCGGCCCTTCCCGGATGAGCGGCTCGAACTCCCATGCCTTCGGCCGCGGGGGAGCGCCCCGGGTCCGGGCGGCGCGGCACTGGCGTAGAATGGGGCCCGCCGCATGGATTCGGCCACGGGGACATTCGCCATGGAGCATCTCCGAGTGCTCGCCGTCATCGCCGGAGGCATCCCGTGTTCCGGAGGCCGAGGGCCTGCCCGTGCGCCGGGACCTCCACACCCGGCTCTTCCGGAGCTCGGAGTGGATTGGGCCGACTCCGCGCGCCGCGCCCCCGCTCGACTCGCTCGGGCTCCCGTTCGCCGTCACGACATGATGCTGGTCCGACGCGTGTCTCCTGACACCCGCGCGCGACCGCGCGTGGCGCCGGTACGACTCGCCCTGTGAGCACACGATGCGCGCGGTGATCTGTCGCGCCTGGGGAGCGGTGGACGACCTGACGCTGGAGCACGTCCCCGCGCCCATCCCGGGTCCCAAGCAGCTGCTGATCGACGTCAAGGCGACCGGCGTGAACTACGCGGACTCGATCATGGTGGCCGGGCGCTACCAGACACGGCCGCCGTTCCCGTTCAGTCCGGGTCTCGAGACGGCCGGCATCGTCGCGGCGCGGGGAGAGGGCGCGTCACGCTACGAGCCAGGGGACCGGGTGATGGCGATCCTGCCCTACGGCGGCATGGCCGAGCGCGCGCTGGCAGACGAGGTCGAGACGTTCGCCATTCCCGACGGCATGCCCTTCGACATCGCGGGCGCCTTTCCCGTCGCGTACGTGTCCAGCCACGTGGCCATCCGCTGGCAGGGGCGCCTCGAGCCGGGGGAGACGCTCGTCGTGCTCGGGGCCGCGGGTGGGGTCGGGCTGGCGGCGGTGGAGGTCGGCAAGGCGATGGGCGCGCGGGTCATCGCCGGCGCCAGCACCCCGGAAAAGCTCGAGCGCGCCCGCGAGCACGGGGCGGATGCGCTCGTGAACTACGCCACCGAGAGCCTCACGGAGCGCGTCATGGCGCTCACCGACGGCAAGGGCGCCGACGTGTGCTTCGATCCGGTCGGCGGTCCGCTCTTCGACGCGGCGCTGTCCTCTCTCGGATGGGGCGGCCGCATCCTGATCATCGGCTTCGTCGGCGGGATCCCGAGCATTCCCGCGAACCGGCTGCTCGTGAAGCACCGTTCGGCCCTGGGGTCGGCCCTCCGCTATTTCCGGTGGCACGCGCCGGACAAGCTCCGCCGGTCCGTCGAGGAGCTGATCGCGTGGTACGGGGCGGGCAAGCTGGCTCCGTACATCAGCCATCGGTTGCCGCTCTCGCGCAGCATCGAGGCCATCCGCCTGCTCACGGATCGCACGGCGGCGGGAAAGGTCGTCGTCATGCCCGAGCTGCCCGGCGACTGACCGGCGCTCGGCCTCGGGGAGGGGCGGATGGAGCTACGCACCGAGGAGCACGGGCCGCACATCGTGGTCGTCACCATCGACAACCAGCCGCGACGGAACGCCATGCCGCGCTCCATGATGGCGGAGCTGGCCGAGCTCTGGGACCGGCTCGAGCGCTCGAGCTGCCGCTGCATCGTGCTCACCGGCGCCGGTGACCGCGCCTTCAGCGCCGGGGCCGACCTGAGCGGCGATCTCTCCGCCGGACCCGAGACGGCCCGCGTTGTCAGCCACGCGCTCCTCAAGCAGCGCGCCTACTCCAAGCCCATCGTCGCCGCCGTCAACGGCGACTGTATCGGCGGCGGCCTGGAGCTCTTGCTCTCCACCGATATCCGGGCGGCGGCCCCCCATGCCCGCTTCGGCCTCCCTGAGGTGCGCTGGTCCATCTACCCCTTCGGCGGCGCCACCGTGAAGCTCGTCCAGCAGATCGGTTACGTCCACGCCATGGATCTCCTGCTCACCGCCCGGCTGGTCGATGCGGCGGAGGCGGCGCGGCTCGGACTGGTCAATCGCGTCGTGGCCGCCGAGGCCCTGATGTCGTGGGCCCTCGAGACCGCCCAGGTCGTGGCAGGCAACAGCCCGACGGCGGTGCAGGCGGTCAAGCAGCAGATCAGCAGCACCATTGCCGACCACGCCCTGTCCCGGGAGGCTCTGGAACAGGAGCTGGGCGATCGCGTGCGGGCCAGTGACCACTTCAGGGAAGGGGTGCGGGCCTTCCTCGAGAAGCGCCGACCCGACTACACCTAATCGCTCCAGGCCAAGCCGGACACCATCGAGGACGAACCCGTTGGCCACCAGCCACCGCTCGAGCGATCGACGGTCTACCTGGGCGCTCACGGGGGCTCCCGTCAGTACACTCTCCGCATATACATCGGGCGAAGGAGACCAGACGGCCCAGCTCAGGATCGGGATCGTTGGCCCGCTCTCGCGCACGAACGCTTCCTGCCGCTCGGCCGTCGGCGACGTCACGCCGGCAGCCTCGACGTGTGCTCGCCCCACGCGACGCCGGAACAGATCGCGCCGTCAGCCAACAGGCCTCCTCGACCTCCTCATGATCTGATCCAGGCGACGCGATGCTCGAGCGGCGCATCCCCAGGACGGGCGAGTCGATCCCCGCCATCGGCCTCGGCACCTGGCAGGTGTTCGACGTGGCCGGCGACGACCGCGCGATGGCGCTGGCCCGAGAGACGCTCCGGGTCTTCGTCGAGAAGGGTGGGCGCGTCGTCGACAGCTCGCCCATGTACGGATCCTCGGAATCGGTGACGGGGCGGCTCGCGGCAGAGCTCGGCGCGCGCGAGAAGCTGTTCGTTGCGACCAAGGTCTGGACGACCGGACGGCAGGCCGGGATCCGCCAGATGGAGGAGTCCCTGCGGAAGCTCGGCGTCGAGCGCCTGGACCTCATGCAGGTGCACAATCTCACCGACGTCCAGACCCACCTCGCCATCCTTGGCGACTGGAAGCGCGCCGGCCGCATCCGCTACCTCGGGATCACCCACTACCATGCCGGCGCGCACGCCGAACTCGCGTCGCTCATCGCGCGCGGTGACATCGACTTCGTCCAGGTCAACTACTCGCTCGCTGAGCCGGAGGCCGAGCGGCGCCTGCTCCCCGCCGCCGCGGGCAGCGACACCGCGGTCATCGTCAACCGACCGTTCGCCGCCGGCGCGATGCTCCGCCGGGTGACGGGCAAGCCCCTGCCAGCGTGGGCTGCGGAGCTCGGCTGCGCGAGCTGGGCCCAGTTCTTCCTGAAGTGGATCCTCGCCCATCCCGCCGTCACCTGCGTCATCCCGGCCACGCGCAATCCAAGCCACATGGCCGACAACCTCGCTGCCGCCGGCGGCCCTCTTCCCGACGAGCCGCTGCGCCGGCGGATGGCGGAGCACTGGGCTGCGCGCTGACGGCGCGAGACGATGACGGCGCGCCCGCTCGATCTGGCCCCCGGAAACCGCACCGCGACGAGTGCGGCCGGGTCCACGCCCGCGTCGTTCAGCTTTCGGCACAGCACCGTGCTCACGCTGATCGAGATGCCGGCGCCCGCGGCGAGGGCGACGCCGACCACGGCCCTGGCGAGGGGTTGCGGGCCGACGCCCGAGAGGCCGCCGAGGGCGACGGCCGTCGCGAAGATCAGAGCCGCCAGCAGTCCGAGATGGACAGGGCGCTCGGCGCGACTCAGTGCGGAGTGATCGCCACGCCGATCCTGGCGGCGGTGGTGCTGGCGCGGGTCCTCGGCGCCGATGACCTGCAGGCCCGCATCGCCGCGGGATCGCTCCTCAACGCTCCGCTCTTCTCGCGCATCGCCGCCTGCGCCGCGCTGGCCGTGGCCGGCGGCGGGCTGGCGCGCTCCCCGGCCTCGGCGAGGGCGCCGGTCTGGGGACGATGGGTGTCGGGCGCCGCCGGCCTCACGCTCCTCTTCGTGCTGAGCGTGGACTGGACGCGCTATCAGGGCCCCGGCGCCCGCTGGACGACCCAGGTCGGGCTCTCCATCCTCTGGACGCTCTTTGCGGCCGCCGCGCTCGGCTGGGGCTTCATCCGCTCGCGGGCGCCCGTTCGCTACGCCGCGCTGGCCCTTCTCGGCCGCACCGTGGTCAAGGTCTTCCTGGTGGATCTCGCGGCCGTGCGGACCGCGTACCGCATCCTCTCCTTCCTGGTCCTGGCGTGGTCCTGCT
>WNGA01011598.1_pt1 | contig 12238 bp, 11 predicted proteins | sample 5400061 | NCBI WGS metagenome assembly WNGA01 (sample SAMN13153366, study PRJNA577476) | soil metagenome | isolation source: 100 cm soil or saprolite under grassland replicate 2 | place: USA:California | collected 2016-06-15
GTGCAGCCCTCCCGATGCTGCTGATCGCCCACGGCAGCCGCCGTTTCACGGCGAGCTTCCGACAGCATGCGCAGACGATCCGGATCGCGGGCGGCGTCCTGATGGCCGCGGCCGCGGTCGTGATCTACCAGGGCTGGGCTGAAGATCTTCAGACGAAAGTCCCCGGCTATGCCAAGTGGGTGCAGGACGCGATCGAGGGGAACTCTGCCGCGAAGCACCGGCTCGACCGCCTGGCCGGGAAGGGCAAGCCGGTCTTCGTCGCGCGAGCCGAGCGTCTGGCTTCGCGCCTCGGCAAGGTCCCGCTCAAGGACTACGGTGCGGCGCCGGACGTCAGGGACATCTCAGCCTGGATCAACACGCCGGGCCTCAGCCTGTCTGCGCTCCGTGGGAAGGCCGTCCTGGTCGACTTCTGGACCTACTCCTGCATCAACTGCCTGCGCACGCTTCCTCACCTCAACGAGTGGTACGCGCGGTACAGCTCGAAGGGCCTCGTCATCCTCGGCGTGCACTCCCCCGAGTTCGGCTTCGAGCACGACCTCGGGAACGTGCGCGCCGCCGTCAAACGACTGCACGTCCGCTACCCCGTCGCGCTCGACAACAAGTTCGAGACCTGGAACGCGTACGGGAACCAGTACTGGCCGGCCGATTACCTCATTGACCAGGCAGGTCATGTTCGCGACATTCACTTCGGCGAAGGCAACTACGACGAGACGGAGCGCGCCATCCGGCTCCTGCTCGAAGCAGGACGCGAATCCTTGCCGAGGCCGGTGCGCATGCCCGACCGGACGCCGACGGAGCAGCGGACGCCGGAGTCGTACCTCGGCTATTCGCGCATCGCGAGTTACGCGGGCTCGCCTCTGAAAAGCGATACGCCCGCGACCTACCGGTTCCCACCTGCACTCGCGCGCGACTCGTTCGCGTACTCGGGAATCTGGACGGTGGAGGCGGAGCGAATCGTCGCCGGCAACGACGCACGCCTAAGCGTGCGGCCGTCCGCATCACGGGCGACCGGCTCTACACGCTTCTCGCGCAGAAGAGGGCGCGCGACGGTCGGATCGAGCTGTCGTTTACTCCCGGCCTGGCGGCGTACGCCTTTACGTTCGGGTAGCTAGGGCTGCTCGGACGGGCCGCGGCCGGATTCGCGCTCGGGCCCGCCGTTCCCGCGCTCGCGTTCGCGCAGAAAACGCGTGAGCTCCGCGGCGAGCGTCTCGCCCGAGGGGAGATCCGCCTCCGCATCGAGCTCCTCGGCCCGTTGCTCGAGCTCCGCCACGTAGGCGGCCGTCTCCTCGTCCGACGCGACAGCCTCGCTCACCTGCTCGCTATAGCGCTCCGTCGCCTCCTCGAGCTCGTCGGTGTCGATCGTCGTTCCGAGGATGTCGCCCAGACGCTGGCACAGCGCGAGCGCCGCCCGCGGGCTCGGGGCGAGGGAGACGTAGTGAGGAACGGCGGCCCACAGGCTGACGGAGGGGAGGTCGGCCCGGTTGCAAGCGTCGTGAAGGATCCCGACGATGCCCGTCGGTCCCTCGTAGCGTGAGCGTTGGAGCCCGAGCCGCTCGATCAGCTCAGGATCGGTTGCGCCGCCGGTGACGGGCGAAGGGCGCGTATGCGGAACGTCGGCGAGCAGCGATCCAAGCGTGATCACCAGCTCGACGCCGAGCTCGCGCGCGAGCGCGACGATCATTCCCGTGAACGCGCGCCAGCGGAGATTCGGCTCGATCCCGAGCAGGAGCACCGCATCTCGTTCCAGGCCCGGGATCGGGGAGTGGTAGAACGCGTTCTCGGGCCAGTCGATCTTTCGCGTCCGGCCTTCGACGAGCGTGACGTGCGGACGGGTTGCCTGAAAGTCGAAGAATCCCTCCGGTTCGATCTCTGCGAAACGCTCGGCTTCCCAGGTCTTGGCGAGGTATCCGCCTGCGAGCGACGCTCCCTGGCCGCCGTCGTTCCAGCCACGAAATGCGGAGATCAGGACCGGCGCACGCAGCGTCGGCCGGGCGACGATTCGGAGTTCCTCAGCGATCGACCAAGTCTACGTTCGGTCGCCAGAAAAGCGTCGCCAGGGCCACCGTCCCCACCCAGACCGTCGCCCCGAGGATGACGTGTGTGAGGACCAATCCCCACGGCAGCTGGGTGCGCCACTGCAGCTCGCCGAGCCCCATCTGGGCGAGCAAGAGGGCGAACACTCCGACGGCGAGCATGAAGAGACGCGGCGAGCGGTCACGCCGCGCGCCGAGGTATCCGAGGCTGAACAGGAACGTGCACAGGAAGATCGCGACGACGGCGCCGTGCACATAGACGACCGGCTCCAGCCTGCCGAGCCGATCGATGTCCTCGGCCTTCCCACCGCCCGAGTGCGGGCCCGCGGCAGTCGCGAACGAGCCGCTGACGATGAGCGCGAAGCAGGCAATCACGAACGCGAGACCGAGCCGGCGAAGCTCGAGCGGGACGAGCGGCTCCGTGCGTCCGACGATCGTGGACCGCACCTCGAGGACGAGAACCGTCGCGCCGCCGAGAAGCGCGATCGAGAGCAGCAGATGCAGCATCACGATCGGCCAGCGCAGGTCGCTCGCCACCGCGAGCAGTCCGATGGGAGCCTGGAGGAGGGTGCCGAGAAACACAACGAGCGTGAGCTGAACGGACCAGCGCGGGAGGGCCGGGGTACGCCGGGCGGCAAGCCACACGACGAGCGCCACCGCGATCGTGACGCCTCCGAAGAGACGGTTCCCGAACTCGATGTATGCGTGTCCATCCTTCGCGGGCAGCGGATGCCCTTCCTCGCAGCCCGGCCAGTGGCGACAGCCGAGACCGGAGTCGGTGAGCCGCACGGCCGCGCCGGTACCGACGATCAGCCAGAGCGCGCCTAGCTGCGCGAGCGCGAGCGGAAAGAACTGGGCGGGTGTGAAGACGAGTGCGCGCAACCGCGCGAACGCCGTCGGGTACGCGTTCACGGCGCCGAGTCTAGTTGGGCCAGTTAGAGCGGATCGAGGATCGACGGGTAGCCGTCGGCGCCGTCGAACGGCGTCGGTCGCGAGCCGAGGAACAGAGGGCGGTCGGCCGCGTTCAGCAGCACCGGCATCATGTCCGGCCCGCGCAGGTGGCCGAAGATCCCTTCCGCGCACGTCGACTCGCCGAACTCGCGCACGCGATCCGCGCGGACGCCCGGACCCGCGACGACGAACGGCACCGGATCGCCCGAGTGGATCACGTCCGGATACGCGGGCGTCGCGTGGTCGCCCGTGAGGCAGACGATCGCACGGTCGACCGGCAGACCGTCGAGAGCTCCGTCGAGCGTCTCGATCATCGTCTGCTTCTTTCGCGGGTCCTTCGTGTGGCCGGCGGCGTCGGCGCTCTTGACGTGGCAGAAGACGAACGTCTCACCGGCGTCGAGCCGGTCGCGTGCGAGCTCGACGCGGGCGCGGAGGTCGCCCGCAGGATCATCGGTCTCAGGCTCGTCACGGGGCTCGAGTCCGACCGCACGTCCGAGCCCGCGCAGGAACGCCGATCCGGCCGCGAACGTCCCGCGCAATCCGTGCCGCTGCTCGAACGTCGGGACGTCGTGCGGACGCCCCCACCACTTGAGCGTGATCACGTTGAAGCGCTCACCTTCGAGCCGGCGCATCACCTCGCGACTCCACTCCTCCGCCGCGCGCGCCGTCCGCTCCGCGCCGGGCGCCAACGCCTGCGGCCGCAGCACGGGATGGCGGTCGCGGAAGAACGCATCGGTGTCCGTCACCCGCTCGTCCGCGCCGCCTGAGATCCGGAGAACAGCCTCACCGCGCCAGACGTGGGACAGGGAGAAGGTCAGGCCGTCGATCGTGATTCCGTCGCACGCAGCGACGAGACGCCCCGCGTCTTCCGCGTCGCGCTCGGGGTCCGGCCGCCCGGTCAGCCACCAGCCGTCGTCCCGACGCTCGGCCGGACGAAGCGCCGCGTACGCGAACACGTGCTCGGCGCTCGCGTCCTGGCCGCGCCCGAGCGCTTCGAACACGGCGCGTCCCGGAAACTCGTCGGGGCGATAGCCGAGCATCGACCAGTGCGCGACCTCGCTCGACGGTGCGCGTCCTGGGCCGATCGCATACAGGACGCCGCACGACCCCGACGTGCAAAGCCGGTCGAGATTCGGCGTCGCGGCAGCCTCGAGGCCGGTCAGCCCGCCCAGCGTGTCGTGCGCACGGTCGGCAAGACCATCGAGCAGCAGAACGACGATCGGATGCAACTCAGACCGTGACTCTGTTCAGCGAGTGGATCACGCGTGCCACTCCGGGCGGCACGAGCGCTTCCCAATCCCCACCGGTGCGCAGCGCCGCGCGGACGTCGACGCCGGAGATCTCCTTGTCGGCTCCTTCATCCAGCACCACGACCTCGTAGCGCGCCTCGCGCATCCGGTCGAGCTTCGTTCCGCCCCACTCGGAAAAGAGCCGGAGATATTGAGTCGCTCCCGGCGGCACGTACGCGGGCCACAACTCCGGCTCGTTGACGGGAAACGGGATCACATGCGCGCGAATCCCTTCGTCGTCGGCGACGGCCTCGATCATCAACAGCCGCTCGACGTACGTGAAGGGGTTCGACTCCGGGAGATGGCGGAGCGGGTCGCTCTGCTCCTCCTTGATCCGCGTCGGATCGGGATTCGTGATCCCGACGAAGACCTCGTCGGACTGCGCCGCGGCCCCGCGCAGGTACTCCAGGTGCCCGTTGTGGAAGGGCTGGAAGCGCCCGTGGATCATCCCGAAGTGGTTCATGCCGTAGTGTCGATTCAAGCGCATCGGAGAGCGGCGCCGACGGAGACGCGGGCAAAGCCCGGGCGTCCTGTAGCTGACATCGCAAGCGATGTCAGTGGACGATGACTCCGGCGCCCTCCTCCACGCGGCCGATCCTGCGGATGAACAGGCGCCGCGCGGCGAACTCGGCCTCGAGCGCCGCGCCCCGCTCGGCCGGCAGCGAGATGAGCAGACCGCCGGCCGTCTGCGGGTCGTAGCCGAGCGCGTCGAGCGCCTCGGGGAGACCGTTCGTGGTGACATTTGCGGCGGCGAAATCGCGGTTGCGCGGATCGCCGCTCGTGCGCACGCCCTTTCGCGCGAGGTCGAGCGCTCCGTCGATTGCGGGGAAGCGCTCGGACTCCAGCCCGATGCAGACGCCGCTCCGATCCGCCACCTCGTGCGCATGACCGAAGAGACCGAAGCCCGTCACGTCCGTGACCGCGTTCGGCTCGAGCGGCCGCAAGACGTCGGCCACATCCTTGTTCAGCGTCTTCATCCAGCGGATCGCCCGCTCGAGCTGCATCGGTCCCGCCAGACCCTTCTTGTAGCCCGTCATGATCAGACCAGTCCCGAGCGGCTTCGTCAGGAAGAGCGCATCGCCCGGCCGGGCCCCGTTCTTCGGCCAGATGCCGTCAGGGCGCACCGTGCCGACGACGGCGAGCCCGTACTTCGGCTCGGCGTCGCGGATGGTGTGACCTCCTGCGAGCAGTCCGCCCGCGGCGCGCACCTGCGCGTCGGCGGCGGCGAAGATCTCGGCCAGCATCTCGACCGGGAGCTCCTCCGGGAAGGCCGCGATGGAGAGGGCGAGCAACGGGACGCCGCCCATCGCGAAGACATCGTTGAGTGCGTTCGTCGCGGCGATCGCGCCGTAGTCGCCCGGATCGTCGACGACGGGCGGAAAGAAGTCGAGGGTGAAGATCAGCGCGCGCTCGTCGTCCAGCCGGTAGACGGCAGCATCGTCGGCGGGCGCGAGGCCGACGAGAAGGTTCTCGGCCTCAACGGGAACGAAGCCGGCCAGGAGTTGCTCGAGGCGCGCAGCCGAGTACTTGGCGGCGCAGCCTCCGCACGACGCTAGGTCTGTGAGCTTCACGCGCCCCGTCCCGATGTCCAAAACAGCTCCTCCTCGACGTTGAACCGCGAAGGGTAGGGATCTCCACCGATTTCGTCTACAGACTGCCGTCGGTTCAAGTTGTTACGACGATCCCGCGCCGTGTATTCCCGCAAAAAAGGCGGCGACGCCAAAGAGCGCGCCGCCGCCGTTCAGGGGAGAGGAGGAGCCTTGACGGTTCCCCCAAGCGCCCAGTTCTGCATGTGTGCCATGTCACCTTCCGACTTGCAAAGATGGCTCATGGAGCGGGCTGCGCTCGTGACCGGAGGCTCCTCTGGTATCGGACTGGCGATCGCGCGCATGCTTCGCGAACAGGGATTCGGGCTGACGCTTGCCGCGAGGACGCCCGCCAAGCTCGAGGCTGTGGCGAAAGAGATCGGCGCTCTCGCCGTCGCCGCGGATGTGGCCGACGAGGACGACTGCCGGCGGGTCGTCGCCGAGCACAGCGACCGGTACGGGCGGCTCGACGTGCTCGTGAACTCCGCGGGAGTCGGGTTCGCCGGAGCGGTCGACGACCTGCCCACGAAACGTCTCGATCTCCAGCTCGACGTCAACCTGCGCGGCCTGATGCTGGTAACGGCTGCGGCGCTGCCGCTCCTGCGCGAGGCACGCGGGCTGATCGTGAATCTCGCGTCGATCGCTGGGACGGTCCCCTCTCCGTTCCTACCGGTCTACGGTGCGGCGAAGGCCGGGGTGATCGCATTCACGAACACGCTCAACCGCGCCGAGCAAGAGCACGGCGTGCGTGCCACAGCACTCAGTCCCGGCTTCGTCGCGACGCCGATGACGGAGTGGAACGAGCTCCCGCCTGAGGAGATGATCCAGCCGGAAGACTGCGCCGAGATCGTGCGGCTACTGCTACGTCTCAGCCCGCGCGCCCGCATCCCGCACGTCGTGATCGAGCGCGTGGCCGCTGAGTGACCGGGTGCCTAAGACCGGCGGCCACGGAAGGCTTTGCCGCGGCGTAGACCGTCCTACAACCTTGAGCTCGAAGGCCGGAGGGTAGAGCAGGCGAAGCCGCGCTACCCGGAGGCCGAACTCACGCGGGCGGGGACGCGGAGCGCCACCGCCCGCGGACCAACTCCCATTCGCCGACCGCGAGCCCGTGAGAGTGCGCGGGCTCGGCCCGCGCACGTTTACCGCGAAGCGGCGTCCCAATTCAATCGAGAAAGGCGCTAAGCGCCTTTCTCGATTGGCACGTCGACGAGGTTGCCCCACTCGGTCCAGGAGCCGTCGTAGTTGCGGACGTCCTCGTAACCGAGTAGCTCGCGCAGGACGAACCACGTATGCGCGCTGCGCTCGCCGATTCGGCAATACGCGGTCACGGACTTGTCGTCGGTCACGCCCTTGCCGCCGTAGAGCTCACGGAGCTCGTCGGCACTCTTGAACGTGCCGTCGTCGCGGACCGCCTGAGCCCAGGGAATCGACGCCGCGGTCGGGATGTGGCCTGCCCGCTGCGCGCCTTCCTGCTCGTAGCCGGGCGGCGCGATCAGATCGCCTGAGTATTCCTGTGGGCTGCGGACGTCGACGAGCGCCTTGTCCTCGTCGCCGATGGCGTCGCGGACGGCGTCGCGATAGATGCGAATCGACTCGTCGCGATCCTGCGCGCTGTACGAGGCCTGCTGCACCTGCGGCGCGTCGGTCGTGAGCTCGCGATTCTCGTCGATCCACTTCTGACGCCCACCGTCGAGGATGCGCACGTCCTCGTGTCCGTAGATCTTCAGGTACCAGTAGGCGTACGCGGCGAACCAGTTGTTCTTGTCGCCGTAGACGACGAGGGCCGTGTCGTTCGAGATCCCGAGCGAGCCCATCAAGCGCTCGAACTCGTCTTTCTCGACTAGGTCGCGCTCGACGGGATCCTGAAGGTCCTCGCGCCAGTGCAGCTTGACCGCGCCGGAGATGTGCCCCTCTTCGTAGAGATCCGGATTCTCGTCAACCTCTGCGACGACGAGGTTCGAGTCGTTTAGGCGCTCGGCAACCCAGTCGGTCGTGACGAGCACCGGCTTCGCGTAGCCGTTCTCAGCCATCTGCTCCTCCTAATACTTTCCCTTTTGAAGTGGCGAGATTATCTCACAGCGCGGACACGCTGGACAACTTCTGACGCTAGAGCTCGCCCGGTGTCCGGATGATCTTCCAGACCATGTAGGTGCCGAGTACGAAAGCGCAGCAGAAGCCGGCGAACGCGAACCAGCGCAGATCGTGCACCCGCGCCAGCAACGCAGAGGCGATCAGGAGCGACGCGACGATCACCGCCCCGCCGACGCGATTGGCCGTCGAACGGAGCGCGTGCTCGAAATCGGAGAGATCGGTGGGCGCCACACCCACCTTGAAGGTCCCGGTCTCCAGCTTGCTCACGAGCTGGCCTGCGCGCCGCGGCATACGTCCGAGCGGTTCCAGCTGTGTGTAGAGCCACGCGAAGAGCTGGTTGGGCTCGAGCCGCCGCTCGCCCTCCCTCAGCATCACCTCGAGCGAGTCCTGCTCGAGCAGTGCGATCGGATCCAGCTCCGGATGAAGGACGCGCGCGATCGAGTCGGCCTGCGCGAGCGTCTTTCCCACGAGCGCAAAGCTCGTCGGCAGGCTGATGCCGTACTCGAAGGAGATGCGTTGCAGGTCGGCGAGAGCCTCGCCGGCCCGGATTCCGGAGAGCGGCCGCCAGTGATAGCGCGGCAGCTTCCGCCGGAGCTCCTGGATGAAGCCCGGCTCGTCGGAGCCGAGGCTCGCGCGCGAGAGGCCGAGGATGAGGTCGGCGACGTCATCCGCACGGTTCTGCGCAACGGCGAGCAGCAGGAGCGCGAGGTTCCGCCGTGTGTCGTCGTCGAGCCGGCCGAGGAGACCGAAGTCGACGAGGGCGAGCCGTCCATCGCTGGTGAGGAGAACATTGCCGCGGTGGGGATCGGCGTGGTAGACGCCCTCGACGGTTACCTGGTACACGTACGCGCGGAAGAACTCCCGCGCGAGCTCCGCGGCCCGCTCGGCGGCGAGCCCGTGGTCGGCGTCGACCTTGCGCCCCTCGATCCGCTCCAGCACCAGCACCTTGTCGGTGACGTACGGCCTGACCACTTGCGGGACGACGAGATCCTCGTAGTCAACGAGAACGCGAGCCACGAGCTCTGTGTTGTTCGCCTCCTCCACGAAGTCCAGCTCGGCGCGGAGGTGGACCTCGAGCTCGTCTGCGAGCGCTCGCGCCTGCAGGAGCTGTGCGCGCTCGGAGCGCCGCTCGAGCAGCTCCGCCGTCGCGCGAAGGAGCTCGAGATCGATCTGGACCTGATCCTCGATCCCGGGGCGGCGCACCTTCACGATCACCTCCCGTCCGCTGCGGAGCAGAGCGGTGTGGATCTGGGCGATCGAGGCCGTGGCCAGGGGCTCCGGATCAACGCGCACGAAGACATCGGCGGGAAGCTCCTCGCGGATCAGCCGCTGGATTTGGTCGAACGGGACCGGCGGGACCTCGTCGACGAGCTTCCCGAGCTCCTCGATGTAGACATCCGGGAGCAGATCGGGGCGCGACGACAGGAGCTGGCCGAGCTTGATGTACGTCGTGCCGAGCTCCTCGAGCGCGTGACGGAACTCCTGCGCGCCCTCTCGGGTCGCGGGCCGATTCCCCCACACGCCGAGCTCGCGCAGCACGCGCAGCAAGCCCCCGCGCCGCGCGACCCGGCCCACGTACAACGCACGCCTGATGCGTTCCATCCGGGCGCCCATCAGAGATGGCTCATTTCGGGGTCTGGCGGGAGGTCATCCAAGAAATGGGGTTGGCACGGACGCACGCGCGGAGCCCGTGCGTCCTCTCTGCAGCGCCGCGAGTCGACGCCTTAGGGCCGGTTTGTCCGCGGCCTCAGGCTTGAAAACGCGTGGGTTTCACACGCTGGAGTGCGAGAAAGCGATCGACGGCCTCGCGATGAACGCGGAGGACGCGGCCCACGCGTACGGCGTCGAGCCGTCCGTCGTGGATGAGTCGCCGAATCGTCTCGGGGTGCACGCCGAGCTGCGCGGCGACCTCACGGACGCTGACGAGATTTCCGGGCTCTCCCTCTACGGACGACACAATCCTTCCGAAGCCTTGCAGGTCTCGGAATCGTCTGCATGGGCCAGGCGGACCAATTCAACCGCCGACCGGACCTACTGCAGAAGTGGGCAGGTGATTCCCCGCCCTGCGCGCGCCTCGCTCCGAAGACTCGTCAGTCAGGCACAACCTGCCACGAGCACAGTCAGCACAACGATGGCAAGCGAAGCGCGCACGCGTTCACCTTAGAAGTCGGCGCCGTCGTGCTGCCCTTCCGGCCACAGACTGAGAGCCGGCAGCAGAGCGGTCACGATGATGATCGCGAAGACCGCGAAATAGATCAGGCGGGCTTTGGACACGTAAACACCTCCCTTCATGGCCTAGAAGCGGACGTCCTGGAGGGCATCGGCAGCCTGACGGTAGAGCCGGGCGGCCGTTCTGTCGTCGCCACGTCGAGCCGCGAGATCACCCTGGGCAACCCACGCCGAAGCGCGATGACTCGCTGAAGAGAGCTGGTCGTACGCGCGCTCGCCTGCGCGGAACGCCTCTTCGGCGTCCCCGAGGCGGTCCTGCTCGAGCAGCGCGCGCCCGAGCACGAGCTGGGCATTGCCGATCTCGGCGACCTCGTCGACGCGGTCGCCGAGGAGCTCCAGCGCGTAACGAGCCTGCTCCTCCGCGCGCTGCACGTCGCCGGCGCGGAGGTGAACCTGGGCGATGCCGTTGACCGCGTGCGCCGCCTCCGCGTCGTTCCCAACCTCGAGCGCGATCCGGACGGCGTCCTTGAGGAAGGCGACGGCCTCGTCGGGATGCCCGAGCAGGAAGTTGATCCCGCCGAGGTTGTTCAGCAGACGCCCGAGGTTGTTCCGGTCCGAGAGCTCCTCGTACGCAGCCTTTGCGCGTTCGGCGTACGAGCGGGCGAGAACCCAATGGCCCTCGCGATCGGCGATGATCGAAGCCTCGAAGTAGATATCCGCCGCGGTGCGCTTGTCGTTGAGGCCCTCTGCGAGCTCGAGCGCACGCTCGACGTCCTCACGCGCGGCCTCGAGGTCGCGTCGGCGCCGATAGCACCGCGAGCGGTACGCGAGGACGTTCGAGCGGAGGTGGTCAGACGGGATCTCGGACCGCTCCGCCAGCTTCAGCGCTTCGTCGAAGAGGCCGATCGCGGTCTGGATGCTGTTGAGCTTGTACCGGGCGACCCCGAGCCGGAAGAGGACGTCTGCACGCTCGACGTCCGAGAAAGCGGTTCCCTCGCTGAGCGCTCGCGCTCGTTCGAGTAGCGCGATCGCGTCTCGGATCTCGCCGCGCCGCATCCGCACGGTGGCCTCGCCGCAAAGGGCTCGTGCCTCGAGTTCCGGCAGGCCCGTCGCGAGAACGGCCGAGCGGATGCTCTCGAACTCTTCGAGCGCCTCGTCGTTTCGCCGCGCCCCGAGCAGCGCATCGGCGCGGGCCAGAGCTGAATCGACGCGGCCGCGCTCGTCGGCGGAGACGCCGTTCGCGAGAAAGCCTTGGTCGACGCCGAGCCGCTCCGCGAGCCAACCGATCGTCTCGCGCGTGGGCCTCGTCTTCCCCCGCTCGATCTGGCTGACGTACTCCTTCGAGAACCGGTCTCCGGCCAGGTCGGTCTGGGTCATGCCCGCCGCGACGCGGAGCTGGCGCAGGCGCTCGCCGAGACGGAGCCCGGCCTGAGCTGCCAAGGCTCGCTGCTGCTGCTGACGGGTGGCGGTCGAGTCAGACAAGTCCGGCATAGTAGACGACATGCTTCACCAAACTTCAACCCCTCTTTTGGAGCATCCCCCGAAAAGGTCATGTTTCGGGCAAAAACGAGTCAAGCAAGCCTAATGCAATTCACTTGACCGAGCTACTTGACAGGCCCCCAGATCACTCGTACAGTGAGGCCATCTTGCAACCGACCTTGACGCCAGGGTCGGCTGCAGGAGGCGCTTCACCAGGTGGAATCCGCAAGGGGCGTGGCTGGGCCGCAGAGCCAAGTCCCGGGGAGACCGCCACAGATGGCGGAGCCGCCTACGGATCGACCCCCCGGGGCCGCAGCCGGGGGGTCTCCTCTTATTCGGGGCAAAAGCCGGCGCTTTTGCCCCGGTTCTGGTCCGGCGAATGGTGGTTAGCCTCCCGCCGGGCTAAGCCCGGCTCCGGCGGCGGCTGGTTGTGATTTGCCTCTCGGTACTGCGGTGGCGGGCGTGATGGTCCCGTCGGCGGGCGGTGGCGCTTCGCGTCCGCGCCCGCGTTAGACCCTATGGAGGTTGATATCCGGCGCTGCTGGTAAGCATGGTCGGTCCCCCGACGCGATCGGGGAAGTTGTTGCCGCGCGAGTGCAAGTCGCGCGGCGCCCACAACCGAGTAGGAGGAACCGACCAT
>WNGA01014175.1_pt1 | contig 12236 bp, 16 predicted proteins | sample 5400061 | NCBI WGS metagenome assembly WNGA01 (sample SAMN13153366, study PRJNA577476) | soil metagenome | isolation source: 100 cm soil or saprolite under grassland replicate 2 | place: USA:California | collected 2016-06-15
TAATCTCATGGGCTCACACTGGTAGACCGTCAACGGTAGGTGCGGCTTCTGGCGCTGTAGCTGGCCTAGTAGCGATTACTCCAGCTTCTGGTTTTGTGTCACCTATGTCTGCAATTGTAATTGGAATAGTAGCCTCTGTTGCTTGCTATGCCGCAGTGATGTTCAAAAATAGAAGGAAATGGGACGACGCTTTGGATACGTGGGGAGTCCATGGCATAGGAGGACTTGCTGGAGCGCTGTGCACAGGATTATTCGCTGAACAAAGATTTACACCTTGGGGGCACAACGGCCTAGTATTTGGAAATCCATATGCACTCCTTCAGAATGCGGTCGGCGCCTTTGCAGCGATGGCTTGGGCTGTAGGGATTACCGCCTTAATTATCAAAATCATGGACAAGGTTTGGCCCGGTGGCATAAGGGTAACTCCTAAGGAAGAAGAAATTGGGCTCGATCTATCACAACATGGCGAACGTGCATACGTTAACGAGTAGCGGACTAGCTAGTAATTTATTACCCTACTAGTTTTTTTCTCAACTAGGCGTGAATTTCAGCCTATGACCTAGAGGGTGAAAATTCTGTCTTTTTGACAAGCTTATATATGAAACACAGTTTCCTAACAATATCCGATGGCCGACACCAAGGTCACTACCGCCAGGCTCACAATTGGGTCAGAAAAATTCGAAATTCTCGTCAAGCCTGATCCCGCGCTCAATTATAAATTAGGGAAACAAGGGGAGTTAAGCTCCGTACTAATAGCTGAAGAAATTTACTCAGATGCAAGTAAAGGAGATAGAGCATCCTCAGAAAAACTTCTCAAGCATTTTAAAACTACGGATTCTAATGAAATAGCCAAACAGATTTTAGTAAAGGGCGATCTTAGTTTAACGACTGATCAACGCAGGCGAATGATTGAACAGAAAAGGAAACAAATAGTTGAATATATTAACAAGACCTTTGTCGACCCAAAGACTCGTAGCCCTCATCCTGTTACAAGAATTGATTCAGCTATTGAAGAGGCAAGGGTTACGATAGATCCTTTCAGACGATCAGAAGATCAGGTGAAAAGCGTAGTTGATGCAATAAGGAAAATCTTGCCGTTGAAATCAGAAACTATAGAGCTTGTAGTAATTGTCCCTGCTTCGTACTCGGCTCAATCCTACAGTGTGCTGAGGAGCTTGGCTGAGTCCAAGTCTGAAGAATGGCTCTCAAATGGTTCACTGAAGGCAATAGTTTCCATCAATGCAGGCGCAAAAGCTACTTTTTTGGACCGTTTGGGCGCAGCTACGAAAGGGTCGGCAGAAGTAGTCGAGAAGTGAAGGATATTGTCACATTTAGAATATAAGTCGGTTGTAATTGACAAAGTTAGATTGAAAAAAATAGATGGCATATTTTTATTAAATAGAATAGTTAAGGAGGGTAATTACACGAATGCAGGAAGTTAAGCGAAAATTTGTAGTACCGGGGGATATAATAGCGGAAGGAAATGTCAGACCTCTGCTTAATGCTCATAAATCTGGAAATTCTATTATAGCTAGTAGGATAGGGATTGCAGAAGTTGCTCGCGATGGGGCAAAAGTGATTCCATTGTCTGGTGTCTATATTCCCAGAGCAAATGATATCGTGATCGGGAAAATCAGAGATCATTCTTCTCTTTCTTGGGATGTCGATATAAATTCATGTTTCTCAGCGCATCTGCCAGCACAAGACTTGTTTGGGAGAGACTTTTCTCCAGCTAGAGACGACATGAACCACGAGCTATCCGTTGGCGATATTATCTGCGCTAGGATTTCCACTTTTGATAGGACGAGAGATCCTATTCTCACCATCCAAGATAAGGATCTAGGAAAAATACCCTTTGGAGAATTAATGAAAATTTCTGCTACTCGGGTCCCTAGAGTAATAGGAAAGCGGGGATCTATGATACAAACTATAGAATCTGCCACAAACACTAGAATAACTATAGGCCAAAATGGATTGATAGTGGTCTCTGGAAAAAACAAAGGTGGAATTGAGCTTGCCACCAAGGCGATCAGGATGGTGGAGGAAGAAGCTCATACGTCAAATTTAACGCAAAGAATCAAGCTCCTTCTAAATGTTCAAGATGACGTCCAAGCGGATTCAAAGATTCAGAATGATGTACATAGTGACACTGAAGAACACATGACTGTGTTGAAGAACGATGATTCTGTCCTAGACACGCAATCTAACACAGAACCGAGGAATTATTCGACATGACTCAAACTCGAAGCTTGATTGACGAGAATGGTAGAAGAACTGACGGTCGCACTGCAAAAGAGCTCAGAGACATCCAAATTAAGGTTGGAGTCATAAAAAACGCGGATGGGTCTGCCTTGATAGAATTTGGAAAAAACAAGATTGTAGTTGGTGTATATGGGCCGCGAGAAGTACACCCAAAACATATGGCTCAGACTGACCGGTGCATCCTTAGATGTAGGTATCACATGTCTCCTTTTTCAACCGACACACGTAAGAATCCTGCTCCTTCCAGAAGGGAAGTAGAAATTTCAAAAGTTATCAGAGAAGCTTTGGAACCCGCCTTGATACTCGAAGATTATCCACGGGCCACAATCGATGTGTATATCGAAGTCCTTCAAGCTGACGGTGGTTCACGATGTGCAGGTATAACCGCTGCTTCAGTTGCATTAGCAGATGCTGGGATTAATATGCGAGATATGGTTTCTGCATGTGCGGCAGGGAAGGTGGACGATAAGATAGTACTTGACATAAACGATACTGAAGATAAAGAAGGGGGAGCGGATATGCCCGTTGCTTTTCTTCCGAATCTTAAACAGGTTACTCTCCTTCAGCTTGACGGCATTTTGAATAACGAGCAGTTTAATACGTGTTTGAATGAAGCAATTTATGGATGCACAAAAGTTTACGAAATTCAACGTGCATCACTTATGCAAAAGTATTTTGGCAATGAACCGGAGTTGAAGAACACAAGTTGAGCTCTTCAAGACGATCAACAATAATCGTAGAAAATCTACGTAAGCACCAGATGAGGGAACTTATAGGTAGCGGAAGAAGACTAGATGGACGGTCGCTGAATGATATTAGACCCTTAGACATAAACATAAACGTCATACAAAAGGCAAACGGTTCAGCTTGGGTAAAGTTGGGCAACACAGAAGTAGTAGCAGGGGTAAAGGTGGAAACGGGAGAACCTTTTGAGGGATTAGAAGACAAAGGTGCACTTATACTCTCCGCCGAGGTGCTTCCGACTGCTTCTCCATACGTAGAACCAGGTCCCCCAGACGAAGAGACAATTGAGCTTGCGAGAGTCGTTGATAGAGGCATAAGGGAATCAGAGATGCTCGCCCTAGACAAACTTGTATTGATTCCAGGAAAGATAGTGTATACCGTATTTGTTGATTGTAGCATTGTTAACATGGACGGAAATCTTTTTGACGCTACTTCGTACGCTGTAGTCTTAGCCTTATCGACATCCAAATTCCCAGTTTTAGAAATCAAAAACGATAAAGTTTTCGATACAGGAAAGGTTCAGGACCCCCCAATAAGCACTATGCCTGTTTCAAATACCTTTGCAAGGATAGGTGATTCGTTGATGTTGGATCCTTCTATGGAGGAAGAAGCGTGTATGGATGCAAGGATAACTCTGACCACTAATTCTAATGGCGAGTACACCGCAGTTCAAAAAGGGTCTAATGGCTTCTTAACAACAGAACAGGTCAAAGAAGCTGCTAAAATCGCTCAGAATAAGGGAGAGGAACTGAGACAAAAATTCAGGGGGTTGATATCCAATGGTAAGTAGGCGCAAACATAAACTTGGAGGCCTAAAGGGATTAGGAGTAAAGTATGGGGCGACAGTCAGAAAAAGATATGGTGTGTTATACAAGACGTTGAAGAAGAAAAGGAGATGTCCACTGTGCGGATCTGTCAGATTTAACCGAATTGCTGCTGGTATTTGGTATTGTCAAAAATGCGAGTATAAAGTAGCAGGTGGCGCCTATGATATCGATCTCGAAAGAATACAAAGCTCGCGTTGAAATTCGGATAAGACTCAGTAAATTCAAAAGAGACTTGGCCCGCAAGGTAGCGGATTCAATTTGTTCAGCTATAATACCTGAAACAAAATCAGTAGACTGTGGTCAAAAAATAGTCATCCTTTGTTCGGATACCCTTATTCAAATAGAAATATATACAAGCGACCTTGCCTCGATACGTGCAATTTTCAACTCCTACATGATGTATATCATTACTGCATACAGCTGTATTCGTCTACCTCCCTCAAACTGAGCTAATGATATAAATTTATGCTGGTGTATCCATAGCTCATACATGAGCGAACAAGAAATTCCTCCATGGCTAAGAGAACAACTATCCAGATTGCAACAATTACAACAAAATTTGCAAGCAATCCTAATGCAAAAACAGCAAATTGAGGTTGAATCTATGGAAATCGAGAAGGCTCTAGAAGAACTTAGAAAGTTAGGAGAAGAGGATGTCATATATAAGAACGCAGGCCCTCTTTTGATTAAAACGAAAAAAACTGATACAGTAAAAGATCTGGAGGAAAAGAAAGAACTGTCAAAAACAAGATTGCTCGTGTTAGGGAAGCAAGAAGCTAGAGTTAAAGAGAACCTGAAAGAGGTCGAGACTAAGATAAATGAAATGATTCGAATAGGCCAGAATCAAAGAGGAACGGACTTGGGCGCGAGTGGAACTAGTTCAGTTCCCGGTAACTGATTCATTATTTCAATGACATTAAAGTCAAATCTATTATTATTAGACAATTCTTACCTGCAACGTTATCTAGTTGCTAGTTCGTTACTTTTTATGTTAATAGTAAGTTCAGAACCGTCTTAGCATCTGTTGGGTCGCTCAAGATATGCAACTACGAATAATCTATTTGGCTCCGCGGAACTTGATTTCTGATTAAATAAAATCATAATGATTTTAAACACAATTAAAGCAAAAGGATAATTTGTATCATATTTTATAAAGGAAATCAGCTTATATAATTAGGCAAAGTTTATAAGATATTTTTGGAGATTCAATTTGTATATGGCTCAGCAGCCTTCGGATAGCCGAAGTCGGGTATCCAGACGAGATTTCCTGAAACTAATGGCTGCTGCTGGCACTGTAATGACTTTTGCGCCATTTGTTGACTGGGGTAAATTCCTTCCGAACCCCACAGGTCAATTAAGAGAGAGGCAGCAAGTCGAATTGCCGGACGGTTCTCAGGCAAACGTAAAGACCTTTCCTGTAAATCATTCTGAAGCCGTTATATATCCAAGAACCAAGGATCCAGTATTAAACAAGGAATCGTTTAAAGTATGGCAGTTTATACGTTTACCTGAAGAACTAGGGGGAACTAAGAACGATGTCTCTGCGTTCAGAATGTATAGCCAGGTATGTTTGCATCTTTGGTGTCTCTGGAAGTACTGGCCACAAGAAGGGAGGAAGAGAGGAGAATGTCCGTGTCATGGAAGCATGTATGATCCGTTAACAGGACAAGCATTTGCCGGACCTGCTTCATTGCAAGCACCCCCAAATAATGTACTTCCTAGAATGGATCTGGAAATAGATTCACAGGGGAATATGTGGGTTAAACCTCCAAATTGGAGCGTAAATGGGAATGGGATAGTGGGATTTGGGCGTTTCCTTACATAGAGAAAATAGTCTAGTTCGGCTGTTTATGTGGATCTACGCAGGAGTAGAGCGGACAATATTCATGGGATTAAAGTTCACATTTCCAGGTAGGTTTGTGAGTCCTCTGGGTTTTCTTGGAATGCTGACTTTTATTATGTTCATAATACTTGGCATAACTGGTGCACTTTTGATGTTATTTTATGAACCCATTTTGGACAGAGCATGGAACAGTGTACAGACAATTAACGACGTTATTCCGTATGGGTTTCACTTGAGGAATATTCATTACCATGCGTCAAATGCAATGGTAATGTTAGCGTTACTTCATATGTATTATCAGTACTTCAGTGGAAGGTATAAGATCCGAAACGAAATCCTTTGGGTCACTGGTATAATTCTTGGCGTATTGACGATACTTGAAGCTTTTACCGGTTATGATATTATATTTAGCGAACGTGCAGAACTAGCAATTTCTATCGCCGCTTCCCTTACGAATTCTATTCCGATTATGGGACCGCAGATGCGAGAGGCATTTTTTGGATCAGGATTCCATGACTTCATTCTTAGGTTCTATGCATTCCACGTATTCTTCCTGCCAATTGCATTATTGGGATTAATGGTGGTTCATTTTCCAAGATTCTTAGTATTTGATGTTCCAATGGTAATGGCTGTTAGCGGGGCAGTCATGCTTGTTGGCGGTGTATTCCCTGTTGATCTTGGCCTAAGGTTTGATCCGAACACTCCGCCGGGAATTACCGTTCCAGAGTGGTATTTAACGGGTCTGTATGCATTCCTTCGAAGTGCATACGATAAATTTACTACCGGGGTAGCTTGGCCGGGTCTTTTCATTTTTTCGTTACTTATAATCCCGTTCATTGATAGGTACAAGAAATTCTCCTGGAAAGATCGCCCCATTGTAACAGCAATTGGTATAACAGGCATAGCACAAATTATAGTTACTACTTATTGGGGATTTTATATCGACCCAGATAGAACTAAGTCGTTACTGGAACGGCTAGTCATCGACCCGATTTTTCTATACTTGATAATGATTCTTTTAGTTCCCCTATCGTTTGGATTTACCTATATGATGATCAAATTGGCCAAGAATGCAGAGGTTAATGCGAAACTTCAGCCCAAGAAACCAAGTAGCGGCACAAAATCAATTAACCTCCCTCAGAATTGGATTTTTGCTGTATTTATTGCATTAATTGCGTTCCAGGTCTATCTTAACATCGCTGCCTACTATGCTGTATTGGGCGGAATGAAGAATTACTCTCTGTTTATAGTTGGCATCATGATGCTTGTGTTTGCAGGAATGTGGCATCTATTCAGACATGGAAGATCCATGGAAAAGGCTCCTCCACCAAAACCAATTATACCTCCAAGTCCTTTAAAAGCCAAACCAACTCCTTCTGTTACCTCCGCGACTCCTCCGCTTGCTCTGGAATCTGGCGAGTCCTTAAAATCTGTCCCTTCAGGTTCTCCAAAGGAAGAAAAACCAATCGCTCCTTCTACTCCTACTAAAAGTACCAGTAGCTCTAGTACTTTGCAATCGTCAGACTCAACTAAAAAGAATGAACGTGGTAACATTCATGCAACCCTTCAATCAGCCGAGAAGCCAGAACCCAAATCCAATTGAATTAAAGCTAACAATATGAAACCTTAAACGCTTAGTACGCTGATTGACGATATGATTGTCACGTTTTGTTGCACTATCGACCAAGCTATAATCAACATTTTTATATAATCGATATTGTATGTGTTTTACAGTAATTACTAATGAATAATTATGCTGCTGGCATAAGTATGTTGACTTTCATAATCGCCGTAACTGTTAGTATGTGGTATTATCAATTTGTATATGTTCCGGAAGTGAACGCGAAACCACATTTGGCTAAAGAGATACTAGAACCAGCAGACCATGTAAAAGTGACTATAATAGAAGGTTCATCACAGCCATCTCAAACCAAGAATTTTGAACCCAAACAAGTAAGAGCAGTACTTGGAATATCCAACAAGGTGATCTGGACAAATACCGATGTAACCGCTCATTCTGTAACTTCTGATAGTCAATATGTCGACAAAGTAAACGGCCCATTTAACTCCATTGATACCATCGGCTTGGTCTCGCCTAAGAAAACGTATGAATTTACCTTTACTCACGCAGGGGAATATCCTTACCATTGCGAGCCTCATCCATGGATGACAGGTAAGGTCACCATAGTTGAGAACTTCAGCTAAAGATCCAACCAATGGCAAAACCTTGATTAATTACGTCAATTAATTCTCCGGCCATACTAGAAATGAAAGTTACCTAGTATCGGATCATATATACATATACGTATGTGGATATTTAGGGCAAGGAGCAAATTTTCAATTTTTTTTAAAGCTAATGCAATTCCGCGATTGTATCAAAGGACGTTGCGTGGTAGTTTGAAAAAACTGCACTACACCAATGTATTTCTCGAAATCTTGAAATGCTTAACATCACTTATAATCTCTTTATGTTCCTGGATGAGTGATACTCTTAATTTTGCATTTGAAGTAAAATTTGGAGGAATGTGATATGTTGTGATAGTAAATTCAATCTCGCGTAATTGTGGGATTTCATGTTTTAATAAGGAGAGCCTGGCATATGGATGAGTAATCTTTTTCCCGTTAACAGCGATATAATTAAAAACATCACTAGAATCTTCTATTTGGGAGTTAATGACAATACTATCAAATCTGCCAGCATAATTTATTTCTATACAGCCGCTTAAATTTTCACCAGTTTCTATAAGATTTTTATCAAGCCGAACTGTAAGGTCCTTTATCTCACTCAAATTTATAATGACCATCACAATACCAATCATAATAAATCTTAAGGTTATATACAAAGAGGGCAGGATGCGTTATTTTATGATTTGAACAAAGCGGCTGCACTTGCGGGTTATGTTTCTATTTAAAATTCAAAAGTTAAGTTGGCCAAATTATGACAGCTATCACTTGATCAGTGAAAAAAAGCTGCTAGTTAATTTTAAATCAACGAAGTATTGATTAATATAGATTATCTACGATCCTAGTGCCTTCCTTTACAGAGTGGGAATCGGCAAATCCAGCTCTCGTCTCGAGCACAAATTTTGCATCCCTCAAAGGCGAAAAAACCGGACAGAAAAGGATTGACGTACATGGCTGAAGCCATTTTTCTATATGTACTACAGTATTATTATTGTCCAACCAGAATATGTCTAGTGGAAACTTCATTTCCTTCATCCAGAATCCTTGTTTAGAGGGATAATCCAAAATAAATAGCATGCCTTGGTCTTGGGTAATATTTTCAATCCCCGAAAGCCCTTCTATTCGCTTCGCATCGGTGTCGGCTACGAAGGCAGAAATGTTGTATCTATTGATAGTAACAATCACTTTTTTGTAGCCCGATAACTTGTCTAGACTATATTTGAAGCTGCCATTGTCTACCGGATTGTTGATACTTGAATCAGAAAAAGCTAGACAACATTGATTGATTGTTATAACAGTTAAGCAAATGAAGACGGCTCCTGTCAACAAAACACAATGTAGTCTCACGTAATCTCATATACTAAACTTCAATAAATATCACACCTACTAATCATATGATTAAAATTTATAACGAACATCTACCAATCATACTTTTAGTCAGAAGGGATTAGGATCCCCTATATATTAAATTATTATTAAATTTCAATTAGGGAAAATTACGTTAAAAACTATATACTATCATAACTTGAAAACATAACACGAATAGAGTGAAGAAAAGCGGAAAAACCAAAGCATCAAAGAAAAAGGGAATTTTTGTAACCGCTACAGATACAGGTGTAGGCAAAACATTTGTGGCATCTAGTCTAGCTTACTTACTAAGAAAAAAAGGAATAAACGTAGGTGTAATGAAGCCTTTTGCCACAGGAACAGAAATTCATGATGATAAATTTAAGTCACAGGACACTGCACTCCTGGCTCAAGCAGCAGATGTCGACGACAGTGATGTTATATTAAATCCCGTCTTTTTTCCTGTGGCAGCATCACCACTGATGGCATCGGTTATCATGGACCAAAAAGTAAATCTTGCTCCAATTCGGGGTGCCTATTGCGAATTAGAAACGAAGCATGATTTCCTTATAGTGGAGGGAATTGGTGGTATCATGGTTCCTTTGACGACGCGTCTTTTGCTAGCCCATTTTGCCAGGTTTTTAGGTTTGCCCATAATTATAGTTTCTAGACCAAATTTAGGTTCAATAAACCATACGCTTTTGACTGTTAATGCATGTATAAAATACGGGCTTGAGGTGTGTGGAATAGTGATCAATCGAATGCCATTAAATGCCAATACCGTAGAATCAATGACTCCTGACTTAATTCATAAATTAACTGGTATTCCAATATCTGCCGTAATCCCAGAACAACATAAAGCACGTTATGAATTAGGCAGCCGTTGAAAGTGGACCGAATTATCTGGCATCGCTAACCTAGCCAGATCTTAATTGAAAACGCCTTATCTTTATCAATTGAATCCTTCCAAAATTAGCTTTCCCCTTCTACATTGTCCCTAAACCATGTCGCGTCACAATTTTATTACTTGCTTTGCAGCACTCTTTAACCTATTCATTAGAGCTAACCCTAAGTTTGTGTACTCCATTCCCTCTGCGATTATTACATCGATCTTATTATAGTCAGCACAACGGAAGATGTCGTACAGATTTCTACCGAAAGTTTCAAAATCAGATCCTACAAACTTTATCAAATCTGCAGAATAGTTATGATTATGACTTCTACACACTATGCAAACTTTCTTGCATTCAAATTTTTTTATTTGTTTTGAAAGCTCATCGATCTTATTTCTAACCTTTGACTTGGGGCCCTCGACTATTATCAAATCGGCCTTTGGCGAGTAATGCTTGTATCGCATGCCTGGAGCCTTGTGAGTCCCATTATCATGAAAGGATCTGTCTCCTGGGAAATATACTGAAGGGTGTATAGATACTTTGCCCACGGCCCTCCTAATTTTTTCGTAAGTCAGCCCACCGGCTCTTAATAATACAGGTACAGGTGAGGTCATATCAATTATGCTGGACTCTAAGCCTATATCACTTCTTCCTCCGTCGAGTATCAAATCCACTTTACCATGTAGATCTTCCAAGACATGGCTGGCTCTAGTAGGGCTTGGTCTACCTGAGGTATTCGCTGAGGGGGCAGCGATTGGCACTCCTGCAGCTCTAATGAGAGATAGTGATATTTTATTATTGGGGATTCTCACAGCAACTGTATCCAGACCACCAGTGGATATTTTGGGTACTTTTTTTGACTTTCTCAGAACCATAGTTAACGGTCCGGGCCAAAATTTTTTGGCAATTTTTAACTCTCTTTCACTGACACCTTCAGTAATGATATTCAAGTCATTTATTTTTCCTATGTGCATTATCAATGGATTATCGGCTGGCCTTCCCTTTGCGGAAAAAATTCCTTTTACAGCAGCTGGATTTAATCCATTTGCACCAAGACCATAAACTGTCTCCGTCGGAAACGCAACCAATCCACCATTTAATATTATGTTAGCCGCTAATTCCACCTTGGCTCTTTCTGGATTTTTGGAATTTATCTTGACTAATGACGTATGCACCATTAAGCTTGTTAATTATAGTGTTTAGAGGTAATATTCACAAGTATATGAATATTGCCTGCTTACCTCAATTCATCGACTATCTATGAAGACATAATGCAATTTCATTGTTACCCTGCATAGTATTTATCATTAGGTTGTAGTAGTGAAGAAATACTCTCCCTTTCTCTGTAGCCCTATAAATTATGACTCCATCATCTATTGCTTGTTCGACAAATCCCATTTTCAAGAGTTGTCGTAAATATCTATTTATCTGTTCAAAGCTTAAGTTTCCCTTGTACATTATGTGGGTTTTCTTGATACCTGATGTGCATAGGTCCACTACATCGGCTATAATCTCCAGCTTACCTCTATTATTCTCAGTGTTTATTTCATGTTTGTTCATCTAGTCCTCTTGATGGAATGTGTATAAGTTAAGGAGGATCCTGAAACGGGCGAAGAAACGGTCGTTCCACTGCTCTCCATATAGGCACTATATATTCGTCTTTTATTCCCAATTGGATTTCGATCCATTTTCTTGCTTCGATTCTTCATCATCTCTTCTTCCATAAGCCCGAAAGAAGAATCCGCTTAAAACAAGAGCAGCTGTAAGTCCACCGGCTGTTATGCCTTTTATTAACGGAATATGTAATAAGGCAGCGATAGCAGTGGAGATTGTTATTCCAATCACAGCGAGGGGCAGCCATATACGAATGAATTCATTAATTCTCTTCATGGATGTTCTTAATTTATTTACCCTGAGCTTTACAAGAACCTTTTCCTGACGTAGCGGGTCTATGGAGTTGAAAGATTTGTCATAACTTCAAGCTTCCTGCGGATAAGAACGTTAGTTCCGATCTACAAATAATTGCCTTTATAGTTCTATGACCTAGTTATCCATAAGAGCACTGCAAGACCACAAAGTTGTGCCATATTGATCGCGAAGAGGTATGGAGCGGCAGCATCTACAATGCTTTTAATG
>WNGA01026990.1_pt1 | contig 12236 bp, 15 predicted proteins | sample 5400061 | NCBI WGS metagenome assembly WNGA01 (sample SAMN13153366, study PRJNA577476) | soil metagenome | isolation source: 100 cm soil or saprolite under grassland replicate 2 | place: USA:California | collected 2016-06-15
GCGCATCGTCGCGATAGAGAGTTGCCGCTCGCGGCTCATTGATCTACTGCGCGAGGTCGCTGCCGCGCGCTCCGCGGGATACGACGTGCTCGGGAATCTTCCGGATGTCGCGCTCGCTCCGCCCTTCCGGTTCGGACGTCGCGGCAAGGAGCTTTAGTTCGCGGCCTCGATGGGCTGCGGTCCGTCACTCACGGTGGACCGCGTCGTCGTCTGGATGAGCCGCTGCCGTTTTTCCCCCAGCCGTTGCACCGCATCATCCCGCTCGCTCTCCTTCTTATAGACCGCCGCAATCGCGCTGCCCGAGCCGCACAGACGTACCCAGATCGGCCCTGTCTCTGCCATCCGCTCGTAGAGCGTGCGGACATCGGGATGCTTGGCGAACACGATCGCCTCGAAGTCGTTGCCGCCGAGCCGCCCGATGCTGCCCCAGGTGGCGAGGGCCTCTGCGTCGAGCGTCACCGGCCCCCTCGGGGAAGGGGAGGGGGAGCGATTCTGCTCGTCCCACCAGGCGTACGCCTCTGGGGTCGACACCTGGACCGGCGGGACCGCCACCAGCGCCGGGAGTGATGGCGGCGCCGGCATCCGGAACTGACGCTCGCCGCGGCCCCAGGCCAGCGCGAGCGCCGCGCCGCTGGCGAAGAACGCCACGTCGGCGCCGAGCCTTGCGGCGAAATGATGTAGCTCGTGCCGCGGCACGGCATTGCCGGCGAGGGCGTTCACGGCGTGCAGCGCCGCGGCCCCGTCGCTCGACCCCCCGCCGAGTCCAGCCCGCACGGGAATCCGCTTGGTGAGCGTGATCGCGACGCCGAAGCGATTGCCGGTCGCATCGAGCACCATCCGCGCGGCGCGCACCGCCAAGTTCTCGTCGCTCGGGCCGAGGTCCGGGCCCTCCACCTCCAGCGTTACGCCGGAATCGGTGCGCCGCACGCCGAGCTCGTCCGCCAGTTCCAACAGCGCGAACGCGGTTTCGATCTGGTGAAAGCCGGAGGATTCGCGCGCCAGAATTCGCAGGAAGAGGTTGACCTTGGCGTGCGCCGGGACGCGAAGCGCCTCGGTCACGTGCTTCCTCCGCGAGCGGCCACCTGCAACTCACCCAACCGGAGGTGCAGGCGTGACAGCGACCACAGGCCCAGCAGGGTGATGGGGATGAAGGTCGTGAGGTGAAAGGTCAGGGCATAGGCGATGGCCAGGTTCGAGTCAACGCCGTACAGCTGCAATGTCAGCAATGTTGCGGCTTCGAAAACCCCGCCGTAGCCCGGTGTGGATGGAATGGCCACTCCGAAGCCGATGATGCCCTGCAGGAGCAGCGCCGCCTCGAGTGGGACGTCGAGTCCAAAAGCGCGAAAGCAGATTGCAAAGGCCGCTGCATTAATGACCCACTGCACCAACGACCAGAACACGACGCCCGCGAAGCGCGCGGGACTCTTGAGCACGGCCAGCCCCGCGACGATCCCACCAGCCCCGTGCACCAGCCGCTCGGCGACGTGTGCCGGCAGCAGTCGCCGCGCCATGCGCGCGAACAGCGCCAGCCACGGGGCTGGCCGGTGCGCGATGAGGAGCGCCATCAGCAGCAGCACCCCAAACAGCACGGTGGTTGATGCGGCGATCGCCGACAATGAGCGGCCGCGGACGAGCGCATGGGCAGGGAACGATGGCGCGGCGATCGCGACGGCCATCAGGCCGAGCATGACCAGGGCGTCGAACACGCGCTCGACGGCGATCGAGCCGAGCGCCGTCGTGAAACGCACCGGCAGCTGGCGCGACGCGACGTAGGCGCGCGCGACTTCCCCGGCGCGGGCGGGCAGCAGGTTGTTGGCCATGAATCCGATCGTCGTGGCGTGCCACAGCGGGATCCACGGAAAGCGATGGCCGTCGCCATCGCGCAGAATCAGCTGCCAGCGAATGGTGCGCACCGGGAAGGTGAGCGTGGCGACGACAACGGTGAGGAGCAGCAGCCACCCGCACTTTGCTGAGATCGATCTTGTACAACACCCACACCAGCAATGCCACGCTGATGACGAGCCCAATCAGCCAGGCTCCCCGCCAGCGGTTCTTGTTACTCGGGTTCGATGGCGAGGACAACGAGATCGCAGACTTCGTCGATGATCGCGCGGAGGTGGTCGCCGCTCGCGCGCTTGGCGGCTTCGCGTAACTCCTGCGCCCGCTGGCGGGCACTGGCGCCCTTGTAGAGCAGAGTCTTGATGTCGACTGGCTCTCCATTGGCTCGGCTAGCCCCGGGCCCACGGCCCGGGGCGCCGGCGATCAATGCCTCGAGCGATGCCGGTCCCACGCCGCCCGCGACCATCTGTTCATACCGCGTCCACGTGCCCGCCAGATCCGGCGAGTGGTCTGCCCCGATCGGTGGTTCTTGCGGCGCGAGGCTCGGCGCCGCCGCTCGCGCGGGAGGTTTTGGAGGTGTGACCTGCGTTGGTGGAGGTTGTGAACGCAATCGCCGAACGGCAAGTGTGACACCCGCGAGCGCCGCGGCGGTCGCGGTTTCGTCGCCGATTTCGGACGTGGATAGAATTTCTCCTGCCTTGCGCACCTCCGCGGCGAAGAGCGCCGGCTGGCTCATCGCGATCCCGCTCGTCACCGCTTCCCGCGCGGCCTGCGCAAACTCGGCGACGCGCTCGGCGACGGCGCCGCCACCGGCGGAGCTGAGCGCCCGGAACGTGCCCGCGAGCGTATGGGCACGTAGCTCGCGCTGCGTGGCGCTGGGCGCGCGCTCCAGCGAGTCGGCGGCCTGTCGCAGATGCTCGCCGTGGCTCACCAGCTCGAGCCGGCTGAGCGTCGACGGGCGAGCGCTCTCGCCGGGTGGCGTGCCGCGCCGGACGATCGTTGCCACGGTCTCGATGGGCACCACGTCGGGCTCGCTGTCGATGAACTGGACGAGCAGCCCGGCGAACTTCCGGAATTCCGCGCTTTCAGGATCGGGCCGGCCGCGCTCGGCGACCTCGCGGGCAGCGTGCGCGATCGACGTCGCCGCCATCTGGAACAGCTCGGCGATGGTGTCGCCGACGCCGGCGGGAGGTGCGCCAGTCGTCCGGCTGATCGCGCCGATCGCTTGCTCGATTCCCTCGAGGAGATCCGGCAGCGGCGGGAGATCGTTGAGCGCGGCGAGACCGCGGAGCGGCTGCAGCGCTTTGAGGACCTGCTGCAGCGGATCATGCGCGGTCGGATTGGCGCGCAAGGCCCGTCCGGCGCGATCGAGCGCGCTCGCGATGGCCGCACCCTCGCGCGCGACGAACGCGCGCGCGCCCGCATCCAGCCCAATCGCCTCCGCCGCTCGGACGTGGGCCGAGGGACGACCGCCGAACTGTTCGAGCTGGCTCGCCAGCGCCTCGGCCTTGGCGGTGTCCGCCTCCGTCCAGCTCGCCGCCTTGCGCACGAAGATCTTGAGGTCATCGACCGAGCGAATGGCGATCTGCTTCGTCGCCGCGTCCCACGGGCGCCGGCCCTCGCGCACGCCGCGGGCGAATGCCTCGAACCCCATGGCTGCGCGCGCGATCCCCTGCTGGCTTGCCATGAGGGCGCTGCCGCGGAGCGCGCGTGCCAGGCGCACCAGCTCCTCCGCCGCCGGCGGGGCCGCTGGCTGGAGCAGCGCATCGAGCCGGTCGAGATACTCCCCCGCCTCGAGGGCGAAGAAGTCCGACATGGCGAGGGGCTGGGTCATAGTTGGAACAACATAAGTAGATTAGGCGCCCGGTGGCCATGGTACTGGATGTAGAGGACTTGAGTTATCACTTGCCCGGAAACGGGAAACTCCTGCTCGACGGGATTTCGTTCTCCGTCGGGGCAGGCGAGACGCTGGCTTTGCTCGGCCGAAGCGGCGCGGGTAAGACGACGACGTTGAAGCTCGTGAATCGCCTCCTCAGCCCCACGGGAGGCGCCGTGCGGATCGCGGGCGAATCGGCGGACGACGTGGAGCCGACCGTGCTGCGGCGTCGCATCGGATACGTGATTCAGGAAGTCGGACTCTTTCCGCATTTCTCGGTCGCCGCCAACGTGGGACTATTACCGCGGCTCGAGCAGTGGCCCAGGGACCGCATCGAGCATCGCGTGCGCGAGCTGCTCGTCCTGGTGGGGCTGGACCCCGACACCTTTGCAGCGCGATTTCCTCACCAACTCTCCGGCGGCCAGCGCCAGCGCGTCGGCGTAGCGCGCGCGCTTGCGCTCGATCCACCGCTGCTGCTGCTCGACGAGCCGTTCGGGGCCCTCGACGCCATCACGCGGCTCGAGTTCCAACGAGAATTCCGCGACCTCGAAGGCAGACTCGGCAAAGCGATGGTGTTCGTCACGCACGATGTGCGTGAGGGGCTGTTGCTCGGCACGCGCATCGGGCTGCTCGACGCCGGGCGGCTCGTATTCCTCGGGACGCCCGAGGAGTTTCGCGCCAGCGCGCTCCCCGAAGTCCGCCGATTCATGGACGCCGCCTGAGGCTATTTCAGTTTTACGCGAACCACGCGAGCGAGCTGTGGTTGCTCCTGGGCCAGCACGTCGGCCTCGTGGCGATCTCAACCGCAATCGCCGCGGCTCTCGGATTGCCGCTCGGCATCCTGGCGGCTCGCCGTCCCACGTGGCGCCGGCCCGTGCTGGGCGTAGCAAACGTGTTTCAGACGATCCCCAGCCTGGCGCTCTTCGGTCTGCTGATCCCGGTGTTCGGCATCGGTGCCTGGACGGCAATCACAGCCCTCGTGGCGTACGCGCTGCTGCCGATTGTCCGCAACACCTTCGCGGGAATTGCCGGCGTCGACCCCGCCGTGCGCGAGGCGGGTCGGGGCATGGGGATGACAGACGGCGAGCTGCTGCGACTCGTCGAGCTGCCGCTCGCCGCCGGCGTCATCATCGCGGGCGTACGGATCGCCACCGTAGTGAGCGTTGGAATTGCGACGATTGCCGCGGCGATCGGCGCGGGCGGACTCGGCGTCTACATCTTTCGCGGCGTAGCGACCGTGGACAACACCCTGATCCTCGCGGGCGCCGTCCCCGCGGCGCTGCTGGCACTCCTCGCTGATGGATTGCTCGGATTCGTGGAGCGGCGGCTCGTCTGGCGGCAGCGATGAAGCGCGTGTTGTTGCTGGCTCTCGTCTTGTGCGGTTGTGCCAAGCGAGATCGAATCATCGTCGGTGCGAAGAACTTCACCGAGTCCGATCTCTTGGCGGAGATCGTCGCCCAGCAAATCGAGCGTCGCACTGCGTTGCCGGTCGAGCGACGATTGCATCTCGGCGGCACGTTCGTCTGTCACCGGGCGATTACGGCCGGCGATATCGACGTCTATGTCGAGTACACCGGGACCGCGTTCACGGCGATTCTGAAGCAGCCGCCGATTGCAGACCACGACAGCGTGTATCGCTTCGTCACCGCGGCGTATGCGCGCGATTTCAAACTGCGTTGGACCGCGCCGCTTGGGTTCAACAATACCTTTGCCATCCTCGTGCGACGCGCCGATGCAGAACGGTACGAGCTGCGCTCCATTGCCGACCTGGCACGCGTGGCGCCGCGGTGGAAGGCGGGATTCGGCTATGAGTTCCTGGAACGAGCGGACGGGTTCGCGGGTCTTGCCAGGGTGTACGGGTTGAACTTTTCCCAGCCGCCGACGGCGATGGACCTCGGGCTCACCTACCGTGCGCTGGCGGATGGTCGTGTGGATGTGATCGCGGGGAACTCGACCGACGGACAGATCGCGGCGCTCGATCTGGTCGCATTGAACGACGATCGCGGCTACTTCCCACCCTATCAGGCAGCGCCCGTCGTCCGAGCGGCAGTGCTCGACAAGTATCCGGCGGTTCGAGCGGCATTGGCGGAGCTGGGAGGCAAGATCTCGGATGCGGAGATGCGGCGTCTGAAGCGTGTACCCTAAGGAGGCTCCGATGGCGGAAGCAGAGCATCGGACGCTCACGTCTCAGATCGATATCCGAGAGGTGACCACGCGGGAACCGTGAGCGTCCCCTGATCCTTCAGGAGAACCGGATGAAAGCGGTCAATCCACTCACTGGCCTCCCTGTTGCGACCGTTCCCCTCGACGAGGTGCTCGGTCAGGCGGGCCTCGAGTTCCTCCAGGGGATCTCGGCCGGGCGGTATCCGATGCCGCCGATGGCCGGGGTGATCCCGACTGTGCCCCTCGAAATCGAGTTCGGCCGGGCGGCGTTGCGTGCGGTCCCGGATGAGCGGTTCTACAACACCATCGGCTCAATCCACGGTGGATACGCGGCGACGCTGCTCGACACCGCAATGGGATGCGCCGTGCATTCCACTATCAAGGCAGGCGAAGGCTACACGAGCCTCGAGATCAAGATCTCGTACCACAAGCGCATCATGCCCCAGACGGGTGAGCTGCGAATCGAGGGTCGCATCGTGTCGCGCGGCGCGCGCGTCGCCACGGCGGAGGGTCGCATCACCGACGCCAAAGGCGAGCTGCTGGCGTCCGGTACGACCACGTGTCTAATTTTTTCGGTGAACACCCCAGAAAGGACTGCAGTATGACCGATTCGACCGAACGTGCCGTGCTCGCGGGTGGCTGCTTTTGGGGAATGCAGGATCTGCTGCGACGCTACCCAGGCGTGATCAGCACGCGGGTTGGCTACTCGGGCGGCGACGTTCCCAACGCCACGTACCGGAATCACGGCACCCACGCTGAGACGATCGAGATCATTTTCGATCCGCGGCAAATCAGTTATCGGCGGTTGCTCGAGTTCTTTTTCCAGATTCATGATCCCACGACCAAAAACCGTCAGGGCAACGACCTCGGGGCCAGCTACCGTTCGGCAATTTTTTTCACCAACGAGAGTCAGAAGCAGACGGCGTACGACACCATTGCTGATGTCGACGCCTCGGGCTTGTGGCCGGGAAAAGTTGTGACGGAGGTAGCGCCCGCCGGTCCGTTCTGGGAGGCAGAGCCCGAGCACCAGGATTATCTGGAGCACTATCCGGACGGATACACCTGCCACTTCATTCGGCCCGATTGGGTGTTACCAAAGCGAGTCGTTTCGTCGTCGGCATAGAGCTTAGGTGTAGCTCTTGATCGCTTGCCGCAGGCTGCCCTCATCCCGCTTGCCGTGATATCGCTCTCCATTGATGAAAATGGACGGCGTCCCTTCGACGCCGTTCGCGATGCCGCTCTGCACGTCCTGTTCGACGCGCTCGGCGTACTTGTGTTCCGCCATCGCCGTGAGATAGGCGCGCATGTTGACGCCCGTCGCCGTAGCGCGCTCCTCGAGGTCGGCCGGCTCGAGGTGGTACTGATCGGCAAACAGGGAGTCGTGCATGCGCCAGAAGGCGTCCGCCCCACCAGCCGCGTACACTGACTCCGCCGCCTCAGCCGCCATCTGGGCATGCGGATGTATCTCGCGCAGCGGGAAGTAGCGATACACGTAACGGAGCGTATCGCCGTCTCGGGTCAGGAGCTGCCGGATGACGAGCTCCAGGGCGCGGGTGTAGGGACACTCGTAGTCGCCGTAGACGAGGACCGTCACCGGCCCCGATGCCCGCACGTGATCGTCTTTGTCTACGGTCACCGTCATACAGTCTCCTTCGCAAATTCCTGCCGCAACGCAGGCGCGACCCCGGCATGTTCGATCTGCTCGACCAGATCCCTTAGGCGTTGGGACGGACTGACCGCGAGGCTTGCTTCGTCGTACGCTGCTGCGAAACTGTCGATGCCAACTTCTGTTTTATCGCCGGCGTGGCTTCGCCTCTTGCACGAGCTCCCGTCCCCAACGCTCAATCGCCTCGGCGAGCTGGCCGAAGGTGCGCCCGCTGCGCGTGAGCTCGTAGGCCACGCGCACGGGCGGTCCCGGAACGACCTGCCGCACGAGCAGCCCGCGGGCTTCCAGGTCCTTTAACCGCGCCGAGAGCACCTTGTCCCCCGGACCCTTGGCACGCTCGGAGAGCTCGCTGAACCGCAGGGCTCCCCCCTGCAAGACGTTGAGGATCAGGGCATTCCACGGCCGTCCCAGCACCTGGATCGCAGTCTGGAACGTCTGGCATTGGGAATCCACCGGCTTCGTCATGCGCCAACGGTAATGCCAAGACTTCCCAAAAGAAAGCCCCTTGACATCGGAAAGTGAACTGGCGAGCTTCCTTTCCGTTTGATAGTACCATTCCACAAGCAAGTACGAGGGATATCGCATGAGTATCGGAATCCTGATTCTGCGCCTGGTCGTCGGCCTGACGCTGGCCGCGCATGGCGCGCAAAAGCTGTTTGGATGGTTCGGGGGCTACGGCCTGACGGGCACCGGTGGCTTCCTGGAGCAGCTCGGCTTCGTGCCCGGGAAGCGGAACGCGCTGTTCGCGGGGCTCGCGGAGGGAGTCGGCGGGTTATTCCTCGCCCTCGGTTTCGCGACACCGCTCGCTGCGGCCGTGATCATTGCGGTGATGACGGTCGCCAGCGTGAGCGTCCACCTCAAGCACGGCTTCTTCAATCACAACCAGGGCTATGAGTACACGATGATGCTGGCCGTCATCGCGTTGAGCATTGCCATCACCGGTCCGGGCCCGATCTCGCTCGATGCGTTGCTCGGCGTTCGCGATGCCGGAGCGGGCTGGGGTCTTCTCGCCCTGGTCGTTGGACTCGCCGGGGCGGGGCTGCAGCTGGCCCAGCGCCGGGTGCCGGCGGCCGCGGAAGCGCCTCGCCAGTCGGCGTAAACGGGTTAGACTCAAGGCATGGATCGGGACGAAGAAAAGGACGCGCGCACCGCCGCGGCGGCCGAGGTGGCTGACCGCCTGCGGCGGCGCGGCGTCGCGGTAACAGGAGCTGAAGGCTCGGATGATCTGGCGAATTTGCTGTCGGCCGTCGAGCGCTTTGAGAAGGCGGTCGAGGGGCACGGCGGAGACTTGATGGTTGACGATCTGAAGAGCGTGCAGCCCGACGACCGCCACTTCGTGCTGCCGCGCCGCGAGCACAGCGAGGCGATCCGGGCGTACATCATCCGGATCGACAATGCCGCCGATGGGCTGCGGCGCCATCCACGGCGCCCCGACTGATTAGTGCGGCCGCGGCGCGGGCTCGAACATGAGCTGGTCGACAAAACAGAATCCCCAGTCCTCACCCGGCTCGAAGCTGCGCATGATCGGATGTTTGGTGTTATAGAAATGCTTCGTGGCGTGCCGGTTGATCGAGTCGTCGCAGCAGCCGACGTGCCCGCACTCCAGACAGAGCCGCAGGTGCACCCACTCGTCGCCGCTCGAAAGACATTCCTCGCACCCGTCAGGCGTTTTGGGCTGGACGTCGCGAACCTGCGCGAGATGCTTGCATTGTTGGGCCATGTTCGGAAGCTCTTCCCCTGAGGGATAGTATTCAAGTCATGACCGCCGCCCCAGCTGCTCCAATCACTCCGGCCCAGGTCGCCCGCCAGGCCGAAGCCTTTCCTCGACTGACGTCTGCGCAAATCGCCCGCATCGAACCCCACGGCCGGCGGCGCAAGGTCGAGGCGGGCGAAATCCTCGGCGAAACAGGCGAACCGGTGACCAAGGTCTTCGTGGTCGTGGCGGGACGGCTCGACCTCGTCGGCCCGCCCCGCTGGGCGGGCGAGGACGTGCCGAGCTTCAGTGAGGGGATGTTCACGGGCGAGCGGTCGATCCTGGCGGGCGGGCGCTTCCTCGCCCGCATCCAGGCGAGCACGCCGTCTGACGTCATCGAGGTCCCTCGCGAGGAGCTGCTCCAGCTCATCCAGACCGATTCCGAGCTGAGCGACATTTTCCTCCGCGCGTTCATCCTGCGCCGCCTGCAGCTGATCGATCAGGGCCTCGGCGACGTGCTGTTGCTCGGATCGAATCATTGCCAGGGGTCGCTGCAGATCCGCGAGTTCCTCACGCGCAACGGGCACCCCTACAAGTTCATCGATCTGGATACGGACGCCGACAGCCAGGCGATGCTCGATCAGTTCCAAGTGAGCGCCGGCGACATCCCAGTGGTGATCTGCCGTGGCACCCTGGTGCTGCGCAATCCCACGATCCAGGAGGTCGCCGACTGTCTCGGGTTGAATCCCAAGATCGACCGGACCGCGGTCTGCGACCTCGTCATCATCGGCGCGGGACCCGCCGGCCTCGGCGCGGCCGTGTACGCGGCGTCGGAAGGCCTGAACGTCGTGTTGATCGAAGGGAACGCACCGGGCGGGCAGGCGGGGACCAGCTCGCGCATCGAGAACTATCTCGGTTTCCCGCTCGGCATCTCCGGCCAGGAGCTGGCGGCTCGCGCCTACGATCAGGCGCAGAAGTTCGGCGCGAAGATCCTCATCGCGAGAAAGGTCGCCCGGCTCGACTGCAGCACGAAGCCGTACCGCGTGCAATGCAGCGAGGCTTCCGGCGATCCGTTGCTCACCCGTGCCATCATCATCGCGAGTGGAGTCGAGTACCGGCGCCTGGCGGTTGAGAACCTGTCGCGCTTCGAGGGCGCCGGTGTGTACTACGCCGCCACCCCGATGGAGGCGCAGCTGTGCGCGGATGAGGAGATCGCCGTCGTGGGGGGCGCAAACTCCGCGGGCCAGGCGGCCATGTTCCTCGCGCAAACCGCGAAGCGGGTGCACATGCTCATCCGCGGTGACGGCCTGGCGCAGACCATGTCGCGCTACCTCATCAGCCGCATCGAAGCCCATCCGCGGGTCGAGCTACACACGCGCACGGAGATCGTGGGTCTGGAAGGGAATGGACACGTCGAGCAGATCGCGTGGCGTACGGGTCGCACTGGACCGGTGGAGAAGCAGAACATTCGCCACGTGTTCACCATGACCGGGGCCGAGCCGAGCACGAAGTGGCTCGCCGGCTGCCTGGCGCTCGATCAGAAGGGATTCATCAAGACTGGTGCGGCGCTGTCCGCCGACGAGCTCGCAGCCGCGAAGTGGCCGCTGCACCGCACGCCGCACCTGCTCGAAACGAGCTTGCCAGGTGTCTTCGCGGTGGGCGACGTGCGGAGCGGCAGCACCAAGCGGGTCGCGTCGGCCGTGGGCGAAGGCTCGATTGCGGTTGCGAGCGTCCATCAGATCCTGGCCGAGTAGGCCCCCTTCACAACCCGATTATCATTCACACGGACGCGCGGCGACGCGCGTTCCAGGCTGGGAGCGGTTCGTCATCCCCGATGAACCGAGGCGTTACCCAATCGGCCCCTCAGCCTTGGCACCAATAACAATGGGAGCTGCAATCGATGGGCGCCTCCACCCGAACGACTCCGGCTCGGGATCTCATCGCCGAGATCAACGAGCTGCGGATGCAACGCCACGCCGCGATTCTCGCGCACAATTACCAGCGGCCCGAAATCCAGGACATCGCGGACGTCGTCGCCGATTCGCTCGCCATGGCTCGACGCGCGACGGAGCTCGATGCGCCGATCCTCGTGATCTGCGGGGTGCACTTCATGGCCGAGACGGCGGCGATCGCGAATCCGGAGAAGCGGATTCTGATTCCCGATCCCACCGCCGGCTGCTCGCTCGCCAGCACGATTCAGGCCGCCGATGTGCGCGCCTGGCGTGCGACGCACCCCAACGGGATGGTCGTCGCGTACGTGAATACCGCAGCCGCTGTAAAGGCTGAGGCCGACTACTGCTGCACCTCGGGGAATGCGGTTGCTGTGATCAACGCATTGCCGCCTGACGTTCCCGTGCTGTTCCTTCCCGACCTTTATCTCGGCAACTACCTGCGCAAAGTGACGGGCCGACCGCTCGACGTGTGGCTCGGTGAGTGTCACGTGCACGCCGGGCTGACGCGGGAGACCCTCGAGCAACGTCGCGTCGAGAATCCCGACGCCGAATTCCTCGTGCATCCGGAATGTGGGTGCGTGACGAGCGCGATGTACTACGCCGAGACCGAGGGCGACCGGGCCGCGGGTCGTGTCCAGATCGTTTCCACCGAGCAAATGATGCGGCGCGCGCGCCTCTCTCCCGCCCGGCGGTTCGTCGTGGCGACGGAGACGGGCGTGCTGCATCGATTGCGGCGCGAGAATCCAGGGAAGGAGTTCATCGCCGCCCTTGAGTCGGCGGAATGCCGTTACATGAAGCAGATCACGCTGGAAAAACTGCGCGACGCGCTGCGCGACTTGCAATACGACGTGACCGTCGCACCCGAGGTCGCGTCGCGGGCGCGGCGCGCCATCGACCGGATGCTCGCGATTGGTTGAGCCGCTGCCATTCGGCCTGGATGAAGTGCGCCGCGCGCTCGCCGAAGACCGCGCGACCGAGGACGTGACGACGCGCCTCCTCGGGGCTCTCGGCGAGCGCCGCGTCGCCGCGCGCTTCGTCGCGGAAGGT
>WNGA01013505.1_pt1 | contig 12235 bp, 9 predicted proteins | sample 5400061 | NCBI WGS metagenome assembly WNGA01 (sample SAMN13153366, study PRJNA577476) | soil metagenome | isolation source: 100 cm soil or saprolite under grassland replicate 2 | place: USA:California | collected 2016-06-15
TCTTTATCGGTGAAACCATCGTCGATGGTGCGGAGCGCCCCGCGCTGCCGCACAAGCCGATTGACCCGCCGACGATCCAGATGGAATTTGCCGTGAACGACGGCCCGCTCGGCGGTAACGACGGCAAACTCGTCACCGCGCGCCACATTTGGGAACGCCTGGTCAAGGAGACCCGCACCAACGTTGCCTTGCGTATCGAGCAGACGGGCGATCCCAAAATCTTCGCCGTCAGTGGGCGTGGCGAAATGCAGATTGCCATCCTCGTCGAGCAGATGCGACGGGAGGGATATGAAGTGTTGGTCAGCCGTCCCGAAGTGCTTTGGAAAAAGGATGCCGCGGGCAACTTGCTCGAGCCGATTGAGAGGCTTTTCCTAGAAATTCCGCAGGAACACATGGGGCCGATCATGGAGAACCTCGCCTTCCGGAAGGCGGAGATCACAAACATGAATCATCACGGCGAACAGGTGAGCATCGAGGCGCTCATTCCCATGCGCGGCCTGATCGGTTTTGAGACTGATCTGATGAACACCACACGCGGCCTGGGCGTGATGAGCCATCTCTTCCACGAGTACGGCCCCGATCGCGGCGCGATCGCGGCGCGCAAAAACGGCTCGCTGGTCAGCATGGAAGACGGCGAAGCCATGGCTTACGCGCTGAACATGATTCAGGAGCGCGGACGCCTGATGGTCGAGCCGGGCGATAAAATCTACAAAGGGATGATCGTCGGCGAAAACGCACGCGACAACGACATCCCGGTGAATCCCTGCAAGGCGAAAAAGCTGACCAACATGCGCTCGCAGGGCGACGGCAAAGGCATCCAGCTCAACCCGCCGCTGAAGCTTTCGCTCGAACGCGCCCTGGAATATATCGGCCCCGACGAATACGTCGAAGCCACGCCAAAGAATCTCCGGCTGCGCAAGAAGATCCTCGACGAGACCCAGCGCAAACGCGCCCAGCAGCAACGAGCGATCAAGGTGGTGGCGGAATAGGCGAGTTAATCCTTGCGCACAGAAGCATGTTCCGAGAGGTAAACCATATCCCGGTTGCCCGGTGAGGGAACCACCGACGACACCATGTATTTGCCGGTCGTCGGCGCCCTGGTCCGGGTGTCGAGCCATTTATGCGTTTCGGCGTGTCCGTCGGCGAAGCTGATCCCGCCCGCGCCATTGTGATAGCTGGCGGGAACGTCGATCATGTAGATCCTCGCCGGTGGCAACTCATCGTTCATGGCCACGGCGAAGTCTCCATAGTTGATGCTGTCGGGGTGCTCATCGATGAAAACGTACGCCTTTGCGTGTCCCAGGACGTTAATGTCGCCATTTTTTCGAAACACGTGATACTTCTTTTTGGTCAGATAACTGAGCCAATCATCCTGTGAATTCATCGCCTGGCTCAGAGACAGACTCCGCACCCGGGGACGGACCCCCCCTCGGGTCTTGACGGTGCTTCGATCCGCCGGACACTTGTAAACACCCGCCGTCGTGGCGGTGTAGGGTGCCAGCTTTGCGTATTGAGGGTCAGTCAGGAACATCGTGTTCGTGTTATCCGGATTCGAGCCGTCATAATTCAGTATCCCGCGGACCCAGCCAGAGCCGGTCGGCGTGAGGTCGTTCCAAACGAGGTTATCCAGGTGATCGTCCGCATACAAGATCCAGCCCAGGGTCAGTTGTTTCAAATTGCTCAGACATTGAATACCCTGCGCCTTGGTTTTGGCCTTGGCCAAGGCGGGCAACAGCAGGCTCGCCAGGATCGCGATAATCGCGATGACGACCAGCAGTTCAATGAGCGTGAATCCTCGAGGTTTTTCGTTTCGAGCCGACCGCATAAAGGCGTTCTTACAGTTCGGCAATTCGACCACCCGTCACGAAAACGACTAACAAAAGCGCACGCTTAAGCAAGCGAATCCGGCGGGAATCGCGACGCTCCAGGCGCTCCAGGCGCGTCTTGATACTCTCACCGAAATTGGTGGGGCAAACTTGCCGGTTTGCCCCCGGAGTTTGGACATTTCCTCCCCGTCTCGCGGAGTGAGACAGGGCAAATCTGTTAGTTTGCCCATTTGACGGCAGCAAGCGAAGCGATGCTGACGGACCCAGCGGCAAGAAAATCGCTTCGCTCGTTCTTGAAGAAATCTGGGCGCCCCCGCATCGCCGCCCTGCTTTGGTGGGAGGGTCAAGATACGCCCGCGGCGCTCCCGGCGGAGCAGGTCGCGAGCGGAGTGTTCTGGCTGCCAACTGCAGGCGGGACTCCAAACGGCGGAATCTCCGGCGTCGGGTTGGACTCAAGGCGCCGTCGCCACGGACGAAACCGGCATGACCACCGGCGCGTGGCGAATGGCGAAGTAAATCTGGTCCTTCAACCACGCGCGCCGGAACTTGAGCTCATCGATCTCCTGATCCGTGGCGAAGTTAAGGTCTTCCTCGATCCGATAGACGGCGTCATCGATGGAATGATATTCTTCGAACATCTTCCGGAAACGCTCATCCGCGGCGTTGAGGTGGTTGATCGTCTCCCGGTGATCGGGAAACTCAGTGAGGATCGGGTGATGAAGGTCCATTAGTGCATTCGAGTTTTAGTTGACGAGCGATATCTAGCACAACGTTTGGCTGAAGTAAATCCGATCTTTCGCGCCGCCATTCTTCGTTCACATCCTGGACTAAACCGGCTAACTTCCGGTTCATGGAAATTTACGATCACCCGACTTTTCGCATGGCCTGCCAGCAGTTCGACCTCGTCGCGGACCATCTGGAGATTCCCGAGAGCGATCGCGCCCGGCTGAAGTATCCGAAGCGATCGATGGTCGTCGCCTTACCGATCAAGCGCGATGATGGCGGCAGCGAAGTCTTCTCGGGATACCGGGTGCAACATCATTTGACGCTCGGTCCGACCAAAGGCGGATTGCGCTATCACCCGGAGGTGGCGCTGGGCGAGGTGGCCGCGCTGGCGATGTGGATGAGTTGGAAATGCGCGCTCACCGGTCTGCCTTACGGCGGCGCCAAGGGCGGCATCGCGTGTGATCCGCACCAATTATCGGCGGCCGAACAGGAACGGCTCACGCGTCGTTACACGCAGGAAATGATTCCGTTCATCGGCCCGCAAACGGATGTCATGGCGCCCGATCTGGGAACCAACGAACAAATCATGGCCTGGATGATGGATACGTACTCGATGCACATGGGTTATACGGTGCCGAGCATCGTCACGGGCAAACCGGTCGGCCTGGGCGGCTCGGTCGGACGGCGTGAGGCGACCGGTCGCGGCGCCGGTTACCTCATCAACCGCACGATGGACGTGCTCGGCCTCGTGGCGAACCAGGCGACGGCGATCGTGCAAGGCTATGGCAACGTCGGTTCCGTCGCGGCATTTTCTCTGGCCCGATATGGCGTGAAAGTGATTGCCGTCAGCGACGTCAAAGGCGGCCTCTATAATCCGAACGGGCTCGACCTGTGGAGCCTGGAGAAGCACAACGCCGAGCGGCGAACGGTGGTCGGCTTTCCCGGAGCGGAACCCATCCCCAACGACCAACTCCTGGTGACGCCTTGCGATATCCTGGTGCCGGCGGCGCTGGAGCGGCAAATCACCGAAACCAACGCGGCCAACATCCGCTGCCGTGTCCTGGCCGAGGCCGCCAACGGACCGACGACGCCCGAAGCGGACGCCATACTGGAACAGCGCGGCGATATTTTCGTCATTCCCGACATTCTCTGCAACGCGGGCGGGGTGGTGGTTTCCTACTTCGAGTGGGTGCAGGATTTACAGAGCTTCTTCTGGACGGAGTCCGAAGTGGTGGACAAATTGTTTCGCATTCTGGAAGGCGCATTCACCCAGACGCTGAATCTGAGCCGGAAACAGAAAATCTCGATGCGCCTGGCGGCCCTGAGCCTGGGAGTCCGGCGGGTGCAGGAGGCAAAAAAGACGCGTGGATTGTTTCCTTGATAGTTCCGATCGCCCGGTTGCGTGCGATGCATCCGCCGGTTGACGGTTATCGTGCAACCGCCGGTTGAATATGGACTGCGCCGGCCGAGCGGAGCGGCGACGGCGCTTTGGATTCGCGCAGTCTGAACGCGCCGCGCCACAGCGGTGTCGCGCTTCGCTTGCCACCGCAGTCCAAAACGTCACCGACGACTCGTGGATGGACTGGTTCGCGTGGCGCGCGACAGAAAACAGTTGCATCTCCTACAATCGTAGGATACAAGTCTTACATCTGTAGGATTCAGAGCGCATGAGTGTCCTTTTCGGATCAGGCGGACGGCCCGGCTCGCGCCGGGCGTTGGGCGGATGCACAGCGACGGAGGCCGGCCATGGCGGGTGAATCAAAAAGGACTGCGAAACGCAAACCGGGGCGAAGTCTCCCGCGGATCTCCGACGCCGAACTCGTGGTGATGAAGGTCGTCTGGGAGAAGAGCCCCATGACCGCAAATCAGGTTGTCGAATCGCTGGAGAACCAAAAGAATTGGAAACCGAAGACCATTCATACGCTGCTCGGTCGGCTGGTGCGCAAAGGGGCGTTGGACTATGAAAAGCACGGCCGCGAGCATCATTTTCAACCGCTGGTGGATTCCCAGGAGTACGCCCACGCTGAGAGCCGTTCCTTTTTGCAGAGGTTCTTCGGCGGCGAGGTCGCGCCCTTCCTGGCGTGTTTTCTGGAACGAGAGAAGTTGACCCGTGAAGAGATCGAGGAACTCCGCCGCATCCTCGATGAAATACAGCGATGAGCCTCAGCAGCTTAAACGACATGTTGGAAACCGTCTTTCGCTGGACCTGGCAGACGTCGCTTTACGCCAGCGTGCTAATTGCTTTTGTGTGGGCAGTTCAGTGGGCGATCGGGAAGGTGTTGTCGCCGCGGTGGCGATACGCGCTCGGGCTGCTCATCTTGCTGCGTTTGGTCATGCCAGGAGTTCCTGCTGCCCGCTTCAGCGTCTTCAATCTGAGCAAGCTGTTTCCAGGCGCTTCTGTGCCGGTCGAAGCGCAGACTGTGCCGCCAACGCAGCCCCTTCGTCCGGCTGAGATCAGCAGGACCGAAGGGCGGTGGACGACGGAGCTGCTTCCTGTTTCCGCGCGCCGATTCGATCGGTTCAGCGTGGCACGGCTCACCTGGGCTGGAGGATGGATCGGGATCCTGGTTGTCGTTGTCCGGCAGCACAGGAGGTTTTCCGCGCGGGTGAAGGCAGGGACGATGGTTGGCGAACGGCGCCTGTTCGATTTGTTGGGAAGTTGCAAGCATCTGATGGCAGTGCGCAGATCCATCCAGATCGTTTCCGTCCCCCAACTGGCGGCGCCCGCGCTCTTCGGCTGGCGAAAGCCGCTGTTGCTCGTACCTCAGGAAGTCCTTGAAAAGTTGAGCGAGGAAGAATTGCGCATGATCTTTCTGCACGAACTGGCCCATCTGAAGCGCCACGACATCCTGCTCAACTGGCTGATTGTGTTTGTTCGCGCGCTACATTGGTTGAATCCGCTCGTCTGGCTGGCGCTGCGGCAGTTGCGCGTTGACCGGGAAATGGTCTGTGACGCCATGGTGCTGGAGCGCCTGCAGGCAAGCGAACGACGGGTGTACGGCCACACGCTGGTGAAGCTGCTCGACAATTCCTCGGGCGCCGGGTTTTGTCCGAGCCTGGTGCCGGTCGTCAACAACAAGAGTGAAATCAAAAGGAGAGTGATTATGATCGCGAAATTCAAATCCCCAGGACGCACAGCGGTTCTGGCGTCCGTGGCAGTCATCGTCGCCTTGTGCGGCTTCACCTTCACGCGCGCCGCAGTCAAAGCGGGGAATACCCAGAAAGAAGAGGGAGCTACACCGGAAAGAAAATCCTCAGCAAGAGCGAATCCGCGCACGGAAGGCGGACCAACCCACATCCAATACTTGAAGGAAAAGTTGGAGGAATTGGACCTGCGGGTAAGTCAGACGCAAGATCAGGTTGATGAATGGCGTAAAAAGCTGCGGGTTCCGAGCCCGATTGCCCCGGGAAAGAGTGAGGGCGGCTTTACTGATGAAACCGTTTCCCGGCTTGAGAGCGAGCGTATTTCTCTTGAATCAAACTACAAAGGCGCGGCTGAACTGCTTAACAAACTCAAGGAGCTTCAGAAAAAGGGCGGGAACGAGCTCAAGAAGTCGATCCTCAACGCGAATCCTGATGCTCAGCTTGCGAAGCTGTTCGAGGATTTGTGGACTACCGAGGGAAGAGTAGCGCAACTAAGGCAGACCTTGGGTCCGGAAAATGTCGAACTCAGATCCCTGGCTGCGATGCAGAACGATCTGACCGCGAAAGTCAATGAACGCATCGAGGGCATCTTGTCGGGTCTCGAAGTCAGAGCGGCCGCGACGAAGGCGCAGCGGGATACGCTCATTGAATTGATCCAGGAAGTCAGAATCAGGGACGCCGACGCGGCGTCCAAGTATCGGCCCTATCTTCAAGCCAAACGGGATCTGGAGAGCCTGCAGAAGGTCAGGGACGCACTGTACGTAAAGATCCTGGAACAGGAATATGGCGTTGAGGTGCCGAGCGGCGAGAATTCCAAAAAGTGAGCGGCCGGCGCGACGTCGAGGTTTCTTCGGCTGTGACCGTCGCATTCATCGCGCGCGCCAGAAGTTGTCGAGGCGGACCGCCGATTACAAATCCCCAATGCGGCGCAGCCGAAACGGACCGCGGGCATTCTCCCCGCAGCCGCGCCGGCACCCGGAAGCCCGTGAATTCATCAGCAGCCCGCTCGCTTTCGGAACGCGCTGCGGCCTGCAAGGCCGCGGTCCGCAAAATTCACGCGGCCCGCGACGATTTGGACAGATACTGCTAAAGTGCAACTCTGCGCCACCCGCCGGGCCTCTGGCATTGGATCACACAATTACTGCGGCCGGAGCACCCGGAAGAACTTGGTCCCCGAGACTGTTTCGGAGTATGAACCGTCGCTGTCCACATCCGTCCAGGAGGCCGTCGAGCCGAGGGACGGGCTGGACTGAAGCGAGCCACCACCGGTCCATTGAATCGTGATCGCCCCCGCGGAGATGGCCGCGCTTGTAATCTGCGGCGTAGCGCTGGCCACAATGTTGAAATCCCAATAAGCCAGGGGTTTCGCGCTTGCGGGAAGCGCTGACGGGAGCGTTCCCCCGAACAGTTGCTGGACCTGGGCTTGCGTCAACGCGGTTCCAAACACCGCGAAGTCGTCAATCACAGCGTGCATATTGTTGGCGATGCCGGCATCGGGACCGCCGCCTTCGGCGCCCAGCCAGATGCGGGTGAAGTCCGTGGGAAGCGGGGCGGAGTCGGCTCCGGGAGGGCCCTCCAGGAACAGTTGCCCATCAATCCAGATCTGCTTGGTCCCAACATTCTTTGTGAACGCCCAATGATGCCAATTCGTCCACCAACCGGCGCCGGTGAAGGCCGCGAAGTTAGTAATGCTCGAGCTAATGCGACTTACATCGGGAGCGTTACCCGCCGTATCATAATAGACTACTTCATCGCTCCACGGCGTATGGGCCTGGAAGCCGCGTTCACCGGCGACACTCGACGGGGAGTCGGCCCAGAATGCCGAGCTGTCGGCGTTGTCGTGCTTTTTGATCCAAATCGAGAACGTCATCAGGTCATCCGCCGCCGTGGCGTTGACAAAACTCGCGTCCGGGATCAGCACCGAGGGCGTTGTTCCACCCGCTCCGCCCAGGTCAATGCCGTAGTCACCGGCTTGCGCCGTGTGCCCGCCCCCGGCCGGCGTGTAGGCGGCGGTGCCGAAGATACGCGCCGGGTAGCTGTGCAGCTTGTCCAAGACCGTCGCTGGCACTCTAAAGCTCCATTGCTCGGTTCGCGCCGTTCCACCATGAGTGAAGGTCACCTTGGCGGTGCGGATACCAGCGGCCATTGGCGTGGCAGGTTGATGTTTCACGGTGACGACGTTGCCGACGCGGTTCGCGGTGGTGGCGACGGCGTTGCCATCGATGAAAAGTTGCGCCGTCGCGGTATCCACGGTCGTGGCCCCTTCGGTAATCACCACCTGGATCGGATCGGTTCCTTGAACCTTGAGCGCATTAACCGCGGGCGAGACGCTGCTAATGACGGTCGGCGACGCCCCGGTTGCCGCACGGTAGGCTTTCCACCCTCCGTTGGCATCATCGTTGAGCAGAACTTCAGTGCCATCAGTTTTCTGTAATTTCCATTCGATGCTTGAGCCGCTCCCGCCTTCCAGCCACACCGTTTTGAAAGGATAAACGCCCGCTTCCAGCGCATAGACGATGTAGGCGGTATCCCCAGCGGCGCGGCCTCCATTGTACTCACCGGCGAATTTTGCCTGAAATACATCGTTGACATTCCCGGCGGTGGTGCGGAACCCGTCATCGCTGTTCACGATCAAAGTGTACTTGCCAGCGGGCACTTCGAGATACGTCGTAATTTCCGCCGCAATACCATCGGTCTGGCCGGTCGCGCCCAGCCCTGGGATGCCCGGCATTTGGTCGTCTGGAACAATGTCACCGTTTTGCTGGGTAGCCGCGTCCTCGTTCAGGTTGATCACGGTGGCAATTTCGAACTGGATCGGCAGCCGGTTATTTGCTCCGGGGGTGCCGGGCCCCAGGGCAACACCCTGGGCGTTTGTATCCGCAAAGTTCTCGCCCAAACTCCCCGCCAGTTGATCCAGAGCGCGGCTAATGCTGGTGGCTGTGAAGGCATCATTTTGGTGAACTCTCCAGATAAAACCACGCTTGGCGGTGTCTGCCGTAACCTTGTCGGCAGCAGTCAGGAGGGCGTACGCGGGCGTTGTGAAAGTCCCCGTGTCCGTGACGGTGGTTCCGATGGTATCCTTCACCTCGATTCTGTAGGTGTGGCCGGAGCCGGGAGAAAATGGAGCAGGGCGTCGATACGTGAAGTCGACGGAGTCAACCGTTTTCGCGCCCGCAGTGAGTGTGACAGTCTGGTCGTCGATGCTCAGCTTGGCGCTGTTGGTGTCGACAATCGATGCCCCCTTGTCGGTGGCTCGGAAGGAGAATGAATCAATCGTCGGATTGATCGCCGATAAAAATACGAGATCGGTTGTCGGCAAGTTCGTCCCCAGCGTTATCAGAGCAGTTTCCGACGGCGTTTTGAGAAAAACTATCGAGTGCGCACCCAATCCGCCCCACCCCCCTTGCCCGGGGGCCTTTTCATCCCCGTCGTTGATCGCCATGCCGAGGCCGAACTTCATGCCGGCGGCTAAGGGCGGTGTCAGGCCGACCGCAGCGGCCGGCATCTTTATTTCGTACGTGGTTCTCTTGGTGGTGCTGTTGCGGGTGATGGAGGCTTCCGTTACTCCGGGTGGGGGGTTTGGCCTTTCGTGCTCAACAATCACATCCCCGAGCGCACCTTCGACACCGCCCAGCGCGTAGTTGTAGAGCGCCACCTCCGCGTTCCGTGCTTCATTTGCAATCATGAGCTGGACCGAGTCGCCGTTCCAGGCGCTATTGGCGGCGTTTTCGTGGTAGTCATCCGTTACGACAAAACCGAGGTACACGTTATCGACGTCCCAGACGACCTGAACCGCCGAGGTTAAATCGTCCGGCCCGGTCCAGTCAGGAGGTTCGGGGCTACCGGGGATACACTGCGGACATAGCTCAAATAAGACCAAAGTCCCGGGGTCTCCGGGCGCTCTTAGCGTAGATTTTGGAATCAAAAACTTCGGGTCCGCGAGCACGGGCACTCCCGCCCACTCCGAAAGGTCGCCATTCAATTCGATGCGATTGGTGATGTGTGTGGCGGTGTAGAATTCTTTTCCGGGTTCGATGTCGTTCGCCAAGGCGGCTTGCCGAATGAGGAACAGTCCGAGGACCGACAGAAGAAGCAGTAAAATTTTTTGCATAAATCGTGCAGGGTTTGTACGCATGGCACGGCTTAGGATTTAAAGGTCCCCAATGACATGTTTTTTATCGGCTTGTAAAGCATTTTCTGGTTTGGCTCAACTTTGGCTACGGGATCATGAACAAAATCCGACAGTATTCGACTGGGAATCGTCAACGGCTTCCTTCGGCGGCCGTCGCGGTGGCTGTTCTGATGTGGACACATGGGATCCCTGGCGCCCCGCTGTCGATTCATGGTCCCGGGGTGAAGGTCAGTGATTTCCGAATCACGACCTTCGCTTCGGGTCTGAATTACCCCCTGGGCATGGCCCCACTCCCGGACGGCTCGCTCCTCGTTACGATTAGCGATGGGACGGGATTCTTTAACTCGACCGGAAAACTCCTCCGGTTGGTGGACGCCGACCAGAACGGCGTGGCCGACGGAGTGGGAACCGTGCTCTATAGTGGCCTGACCGGCGGGCTAACGTCGTTGCGAATCGGCGGACCCCTAGTCTTCGTTACCGGCCAGGGCAGCGGCAAACCGATCACGATTCTGCGATTGGGCGCGACGCCCACTACGCCGCTGACGTTGGTTGGACAGATCGCCATCAATTATCCCGGCGGCAGTTGGTTGCATCCCCACTCCGCTCTCGGTGNNTTCAATTTGGCTCACAGGCAAACTTCGCCGCCAGCACCGGCACCGGGTCCATCAGCAGCACAAACATATCGGGAGCCAGCGGACCGCTTTTGGGAGACTCAATTTATATGCTGACGCTGATCGACGGCGGGGCTGGCGTCACCGCGACTAATCTCACCCGAGTCGCCAGTGGGCTCCGCAATCCTGCGGGTTTTGCTTTTCATCCGGCGACCGGCGACCTGTATTTCCAGGACAACGGGATAGACGGCCTGGTTGACGCCAACGAGCCCTTGAGCGCGGACGAGCTCAATCTGATTCGGGCGGCCGACATTGGAGGCGCCGCGGTGGAGTTTTTTGGCTTTCCCAACAACTATACTGCCTATCGCAGCGGGACCGTGGTCGGCGGCCAGGGCATGCAGCCGTTGGTGGCGTTTCAGCCGCAACCGGATCCGCTCACGGGTGAAGAGAGCGAGGGCGCCAACGACATCGCCTTCGCTCCACCCGCGTTTCCGGACGGGCTGAACAATGGCATTTTCCTCGGCTTCCACGGCAAGTTCACTCTCGGAGGGACCAATAACGAGGAGAATCCGCTGGTGTTCGTGGATCTGGCCGGCACGAACTATTTTCACGTCACTTCTGCGGCTCAGCCGGACGTCGGTCATCTGGACGGACTGCTCGCGACGGAGGACTCGCTTTTTATAGCGGATCTCACCACCAGCGGGAACATGAATAATGGAAACGGTCTTGGGGTGATCTACCAGATCAGATCACTCGTGCTACCGTCCGTACGCGTGAAGCCGGTGGGGAAGAAGATCGAACTGAACTGGAGTTATGGAACTTTGCAGCAGGCCGCGAGTGTGAGCGGACAATGGCGCGACGTTACGAATTCAACGAGTCCTCAGGCGGTAGAAGCCGGTTCGCAACAGATGTTCTTTCGAACGCGCAACTGACCTCGGGGCGGGAAGTGTGGGCTAAAAGGTGGGACCATCCCAGGTGAGACAGGAGCGCGGACGGCCTTGTCCTCGCGTTGGGCCGACTCCGGAATTCACGCGGACGAGGCTGTCCGCACTCCTCTCGCTCCGGCTCATGGAGAGGGACCACCTCCAAAATTTTGACGTGAGTTAAGATCGTGAACCTGCCTGGAAAATCGAAAGCGCCGCAGGGGCGGCGCACTGCAAAACCGGGCGGACGTTCGGGAGGTTCATGGAGGAAGCACCAACGGTAGCTGCCGCGGTGACGCGGCCTGATTCACCGCCGGCGACATCTGCTGCCCCATGCTCCGTGAATATGCCGCACGAGCGCGGTTCGTCCCGCAAAACGGTTTGTTGATTCCACCCGGTGAGATGCTAATTCTCGGAGGATGAAGCGATTGGGCGCCCAGGTTTTGATATGGGTTGGGCTGTCTGTTCTGCCGGCGGGCGGTGCCATCACCTTATCCGAGGATGGGTATCATGTTTTTCCAGGCGACAACATTCAGGACGCCTTGCAACAGGCGGCGGAAAGCAAAACGAACAAGATCGTCAAGGTTCACGCCGGCGAGTATCACCCGAACAGCAAGCGGCAGGCCCTGATTTGGTTCAATAAAATGCACGATGGCATCCGGCTCGAGGCAGAAGGCCCGGTGACCCTGACCGCCGCGAACCCGCAATTAACCGGCCCGTCGGAGCCCGGGTTCCCGGCTGTTGTCAATCATGTCGTCTATTTTGGCGACGGAATCTCCTCCAACACGGTGCTGAAGGGTTTTCGCATCACCGGAGCGAATAATTTTGTGACGAAGGAACGGACGAGGCAAATGGAGCCGGACCTGACCATTC
>WNGA01010545.1_pt1 | contig 12233 bp, 10 predicted proteins | sample 5400061 | NCBI WGS metagenome assembly WNGA01 (sample SAMN13153366, study PRJNA577476) | soil metagenome | isolation source: 100 cm soil or saprolite under grassland replicate 2 | place: USA:California | collected 2016-06-15
GGACTTTTCAGGATTATACGTCCAATCCGCTCGGTCTGAAACATTGGGATCCGATGCAGTAGAACAACCGGTTGGTGCGATCATCATCTCTGTTGGTGACCGCCACTATCAGGCGCTAATTGGCAAAGATCTGTTGCACGAGATCGGAGAGCGGTGCCAGAACATCGGCTTCTCCGGCCGATGCGCCGTTATCTCCGATACGAATGTTGCCGCGCTCTTTGCTGATCGAGCCAAACAAAGTTTAACGTCGGCTGGCTTTCAGCCTACGCTCATCACCGTTCCCGCGGGTGAAAAATCGAAGACGCTTGAGCAAGCCGGCGTGGTTTGCGATCAGTTGATCGCCGCCGGATTGGATCGGCAATCGTTTGTCATCGGTCTCGGTGGTGGCGTGATCGGCGATATCTCGGGTTTTGTCGCGGCGATTTATCATCGCGGAATTCCGCATGTACAGATTCCCACCACGCTGCTCGCGATGGTGGACAGCTCCATCGGCGGAAAGACAGGAGTCAACACAGCGGCAGGGAAAAATTTGATTGGCGCGGTTCATCATCCATCGCTCGTGATTGACGACGTCGATGTTTTGAAAACACTGCCCAGGCGCGAGTTCAATCAGGGATTCGCGGAGATCATCAAGCACGCGATTATCGCGGATGCCGAAATGTTCGCAGCGTTGAAAGAAAACAAGGCAAGGTCGCCGCGGCGACCGCTCGCCCTACAATCCCTGATCCGGCGCAATATCAAGATAAAATCGAAGATCGTTGCGAAAGACGAGCGTGATCGCACTGGCGAACGGGCGATTCTCAATTTCGGACATACTGTTGGCCACGGCATCGAGCGCGCCGGCGATTATCAGGAATTTCTTCACGGCGAAGCGGTAAGCCTCGGAATTGTCGCTGCCTGCGCTATTTCGATTAAAAAAGCGGGGCTGCCGCAGGATCAGCGTGACGCCATTGTTGATCTTCTGCGGCGCTTCGAATTACCGACGCATTTACCAAGAGACTTTCCACGCGAAAAGATTTTCGAAGCGCTGCCTTACGACAAGAAATTCGAGAGCGGAAACATTCGGTTTGTGGTCGCGCCACACATCGGATCGGCACATCTCTCGAGCGAGGTCACGGCCGATGATATCCGCGAAGCGGTGGCGAGCCTGTAATTGGTGGGGCGAGAGTCCGTCGAGACGACGAACTGCGAGGAAAATGTCTCGACGGCTCCGCAGAGCGTCGCCCCACCAGCAGTCGGCGATTGAGTCAATTGCCCTTTCCCCTCGTCCCGCGATAATATTCCACTAAGCCATCCACCACGCTGTCGGCGTATTCGCGAAAAATGCTTTTGCGTTCCACGCCGTTAACGTTGCGCATTCCTTCGTAGTCGCCGGCTTGGATACGGGCGAAGGCGTCGTTGCTGTTCATGACGTACGGTTCGCAGTAAACGACCGGACAACGATAAATGCGCGTTGCGAGCAAATTGCGCGCATAAACATAACCGCTCGTGCCGACCTTTGTTGTGCTGTTCGCAGTCGGATATTCATAGAGCGGCAAACCAGTTTCGCGCGCCATCGCGCCGGCAATGGTATCGGCGAGCGGCAATTCTTCATCGTACGCGCGGCTCAGAAGTCGCCGGATCATCTCGAATCGCTCATCGTCCAACTCGAGCTCGTCTTGCAAATACGAACCATTCACGAGCAGATGCAGATGATTGGCGTCGATTAACGTCGGGTTGTTCGCATCGCCCCAGCTTTCGGCGTTGAGATGCAAGCAAAGCACCAGATCGGGATGCAGCTTGAAGTTCATGAGCGTCGCCCGTCGGCGAATCTCGCTATACCGGTAGAATAAAATTTCGCTCTGCCAGCGGATCGTCTGCTCTTTTTCGGGATCACTTGCATCAAGAACGTCCACCCGCGGTTGTGGCACGCCGTTTTTAACCAGAATTCTTTTCGCGAGTTCTTTGAAATCGGCCGGACGTTTTGGCGTAATCGGCTCGTTGCTGTTCCGGACGAAGGAAACTTTCGCGCCCAATTTCCGCAGCCGTGGCGCCAGCAGCCGCGCCACGCGCAAAGTCAGATCGCCTTCTTCCACCGGCGCGCTGTTCCCGAACTGGAACCAGCGTTCCTCCATCTTTGCCCATTTTCCACCGAGATGACCCGGATCGAGCGCGATCCTCAAACCTGAGAGCGGTGTTTCCAATTTTGCGGACGGTAAAGACTTCGCCGGCCGCCAAAGACGCGGCACGCGATGTCGCGAGGCGTCATTCTTTGCAAACCGCAACGTGAAGTACTTTTGCGACTGGCGATTCGTCAGAATCCGCGCAGTCTTCTCGTTTATTTCGATCAAATCGGGAGCGAACCCGTGGGTGCAATAAACGTCTCGAATTAATCGGACAAGTTCATCGTGCGTAATTGTTTCCTGATACTTTTCGAGCACGCTCCACCGCGGATGCGCGCCGAGAATTCCGAGTTTGTCCGCAGCGTTGCCCGTGATCGGAAAGATTGACAAGCAGGTTGCCAACAATGTGATGCGAAAAATCATTTCGCAGCCAATGAAGCATCGATGGCTGGAGTTCTCGCTCTTTAATGCCATTGGCGTGCCCTCCTGAGCGAAGCGAAGGACCTCACCTACAACGGCCGCATTACGCAATGTTAGCTTGTGTGACGCATTACACAATGTGCGGTCCCTCGCCGTCTTTGCGGCTCGGGATGACAACCGGTTTTGTCGTGGCTACTGTCGCAGAATGCTAACGGTCCTTTTTCTGGGAGATATAGTGGGCGCGCCCGGACGGAATGCCGTGATCGCCCGGCTTCCGGAGTTAAAGGAAAAGCACGCATTGGACTTCATCATCGTCAACGGTGAGAACGCAGCCGGCGGCCGGGGAATAACGGGAAAAATCACGATCGAGCTTTTGCGCGCTGGCGCCTCAGTTGTCACGACTGGCGACCACATTTGGGATCAAAAGGAGATTATCCAATTCCTCGATCTTGAACCGCGCTTGCTGCGTCCATTGAATTATCCCGATGGGGCTCCGGGCAATGGATCGATTGTGCTGGAGACGGCCAAGGGAAAAATCGGCGTGATCAATGTGCAGGCGCGCACATTTATGCAGCCGATTTTGGAAAATCCGTTTCGCGCGGTCCAGGCAGCAGTAACAAAAATGCGCGAAGAGACCGCAAACATCATTGTCGACGCGCACGGCGAGACTACGAGCGAGAAAATCGCACTCGGCCGATTTCTCGATGGAAAAGTCTCCGCTGTAATCGGGACTCACACTCATGTTCAGACAGCGGACGAACAAATCTTCCCTGGTGGCACCGCATTTTTGTGCGACGCGGGAATGTGCGGTCCGGTGAATTCGATTTTGGGGCGCACCATCGAACCGATCATGAACCGGTTTATTTCCAATCTTCCGGCGTCGTTTCCAGTCGCTACCGGCGAAGTGCGACTGCGAGGGGCGTTGATCGAGATCGACGAAACGACCGGTCGCGCGTTGCGCATCATGCGGTTGGATGAGCCTGGGCCGCGCGAAGCGGATGCAGCGGAGGCTGAGTCACCAATCGACATCGAGCAGGCGCCTTCTCCAGAACAGACGTAAAGAGTTCCGCTTGCAGCCAGCTATTAGTGGCCTGAGTTTCGAATTCTCCAGAAAAAACCAACGTCCAATAGGAAATCATGAAAAAATATTCTGCTCTAACTCTAATCATGACTCTGGGATTTAGTGTCTCGCAATTCGTCCAGGCACAAGGCAGCAAGGACGCCAAGGAAGCAGCCAAGTTCTCACGCGAAGGATTTGAAGCCACGCAGAACAAAGACTGGGACAAGGCGGTCGATGCTTTCCGCAAGGCAGCCCAGCTCGACCGCAAACAGGCGCCCAATCTGGGGTCAGCATTGCAGCACCGCGGCATGGAATACACGACTCAGCAGCAGTTCCCGGAAGCGATTTCCGACTTTACCGAGGCGCTAAAGTTGACACCAAATGATGCAAACATTTATGAGCGTCGCGCATACGTGGAGATGAAGACGAACGACTACGACAAAGCGCTCGCTGATTATACCGAGGCGATCAAGCTTAAGCCAAACGAAGTTCGATATTATCTTTACCGCAGTTATATCTACGAAACGAAAGGTGATGTGAAAAGTTCCATGGCAGACACGGACAAAGCGCTAAAGCTGGATCCCAATAATCAGGAAGCGAAAAGCCGGAAAGCGCGATTGGAAGCGCGACAAGCTGCGAATGCACCGCTGCCTCCACCGCCACCAAAAACGTCACCAGCAGCCGCACGTACGCCCTGAATTGCACATTCGCCGCGCGGGATTGTAGGCGGGGGAGAGGCCGCCGCTCCAACTCTTTTACGTGGTGTTCGACGAAACGGCGGGCTCGCCTTCGTCAGCTGTTTTCGACGGCGGAGCAAATCGCCTTTTCCGGCGGTTCGCCGGCAGCGGGGTCAGCGTCATGGTGATGTTGCGACCCGTGATCTTCGGTGCCATTTCGACTTGCGACATGCTGGCGAGATCGTCGCGGACCTTCTCCATCAGCTGCATACCAAATTCCTGGTGCGCCATTTCGCGGCCCCGAAATTGCAACTGCACTCGCACTTTATTTCCTCGATCGAGAAATTCTTCGCCGTGACGGATCTTCGTCAGGTAATCGTGGTCGTCGATATTGACGCGAAACTTGATTTCTTTCAGCTTCGCGCCTCCCGGTCTCTTGTCCCTTTCATGCTTGGAGATGTCATACCGAAATTTTCCGAGCGCGACGATTTTACAAACCGGCGGATTTGCCGTTGGCGCAATCTCGACAAGGTCAAGGCCCATGCCTTGGGACTTGCGCAAGGCATCCGACAATTTCATGACGCCGAGCTGTTCGCCTGTGGTCCCTAAAATAACCCGGACTTCGCGGGCGCGAATCCGACCGTTTACACGAAATTGTGGTTGCAGATTAAATCAAGCTCCTGGCCGGCGAAGCGGGAGTGCGCCACAACGCCGTATTTTCCTTTATCGCAATTTCCGGGCTGCACCTGCGTGAATTAACCGGAACACTCTTGCACCGCCGCGGCTGCGATGACCGCAACGGCGTGCTCACATTAATAATCGCGAGCCGAGAGGAAGTTGTAGGCAACATTCTTACGCTGGCAAGACGAATCTCGTGACAATTCGATGCCGATCTTCTGACCATCAAACGGCGTCCGGGCTCACAACCGGAGAGAATAACTGATTGAACCTTGTTTCTCAATCCCGATCACGGCGGCGGATCGCCGAAATGCGATTTATGCGCGGTGTAAGCGGCAGCGTCATCAAGCATCGAGTCAATGGTCGCGACAAACGGCTCCAGCCTGACGAACCCGGAAAAAACCGCGCGATCTCCGATTTCGCTGTCGAACACGAAGGTGGGCCGCTGCGTCACTTGCAACAAATGAAAATCCGCTGTGTCTGCGCGGACACGGGTTTCCACCACCGTCGAACGCGCGCGTTTGAGCAACTCCTCGGCGTTGACATTACCAGCCTTCGCTCCAATCTCCGCGGCGACTTCCCAGTCGCCGAAATCTTTTCCTTCGCGCAAACCAGCGTAGGCCAGCGCAAGACGTACCCGCTCGTCCCTGATCCCCAAATCTTTGGCCGCTTCTGCCACGCAATTTGGCGCGAGATATTCCGATTGCTTGTGGTCGCACCAATCGCTTCTCAGCATGAACGGCGAGCGCATGATCGTTCCGCTGCGCCGGTAAAACCATTCGTGTTGCTCCTGCGATGTAGGAAGACCAGACTTATCCATTAGCGCGATCTTCCACAGAAATTCTGCTTTGCCTTCGTAACGCTTCTTTAATTCCGCCCAGGCCGGTTCGGCAAAAAAACACCAGGACGAAATTACATCGAGATAGTAGGTGACAGTGATACGCATAATCTTAATTGGACGTTGAGAGTTGAGCGTTGAGCGTTTGCTGCTTAGGAAACCAACGTCCAACGTCCGACGCTCAACGTCCAATTAAGATCGACCCGTGGACCTGAATCATATTTTTCTATTTCTGGCGGTGGTTTCGCCGCTGCTAGTATTGGCGCGCGCGTGGCGGCCGGGCGGAACATATCGTGGCTGGCGTATCGCCGCCCTCGTCGTTCTCGCGATTACCGGCATCGGGTGGGTGTTTTCGCGCGACGCGGCTGGATACATCGGAGGCGGGGCCTGGTTCGCTCTGCTGTTTCTTCCGGCGATTGGGTTACGAAAAATGACGGATTTTGCGGCGCGTGGCGATTACAAATCGGCCAGAAAACTTGGCGTGGCCCTCCAGATTGTGCATCCAAGCGCCGAGTTGCGCGAGCAGGTTCGCTTATTTCGCCATTTGGAATCTCGTCAAGACAACCAACCCGCTTTCCGCTCAGTGCCGATCGATCACGAAGTCACACAGCAGGTTCGGCGTCATTATTTCCGGCACGCGCCTGTTGTTCTCCTCCTGATTTTCCTCAACGCGGCCGCGTTCCTTTTCGAAATTTCATTTGGCGATTCGAATGATCCTGAAGTTCTGCATCGGATCGGTGCGCTGGAGCCTTATGCGGTTGTCGTGCAGGGCGAATACTGGCGTCTTTTCACTGCGCTCTTCTTGCACGGAGGTTTCGTGCATCTGCTTTTCAATCTTTTTGCGCTTTACGTTCTTGGCCCTCCGTTGGAACGCTCAATCGGCGGGATCCGATTTGCGGCATGTTATTTGATTTCGGGCCTCGCCTCCAGCGCCGGTGTTGTCGCGCTGAGTGTAGCGGGTCTCGTCCACGTGGGTCAGCTGGTCGGTGCGTCGGGATGCATCATGGGCATCGTCGGCGCGTGGGCCGGATTTTTGCTAAGACATCGTCACGCCCCACGTGCGAAACAGCGTCTGGCAAATGTCTTGATGATCGTCGCGATTCAAACAGCGTTCGATCTTTCGACGCCGCAAGTCAGCATGGCAGCGCATCTTTGCGGATTGGTCGCGGGTTTTTTCCTTGGGCTTATCCTTGCGCCGCGACCATTAGCTGCAGTGGACGACCGCGGCCGGGGCTGAACAAGACCACCATTCCAGGAAAACTTGCCCGCTGAAGTTTTCTTGATTAACTCCCGCTTTGTTTCCCCTGCTAGATTCGCATGCCGACTTTTCAAACTTACAACGTGACTCCGACCTTGCCGGCGGCGCTCGAGCCGCTGCGTGAGATGAGTTTTAATCTTTGGTGGACGTGGGAGCCCTCTGCCCGCCGCCTGTTCCGGCAGCTCGATCCCGAGCTTTGGAACCGGACAAACCATAATCCCGTCCGCATGCTTCAGCTTTCGCGACAAGCGCGGCTGGAAGAACTTTCACAGGACAAAACTTTTCTCCGCGAACTGAAGCAGGTGTTCGAAGCGTTCGAAAAATATTTGGGGCGCAAAGATACGTACGGAAAAACAGGAGCCGCCAGCGCCATCAAAAGTCCCATCGCCTATTTTTCTGCCGAATTTGGTTTTCACGAATCGATTCCAAATTATTCCGGTGGTCTCGGAATTCTTGCGAGCGATCATTGCAAATCGGCGAGCGATCTTGATTTAAACTTTGTCGCAATTGGGCTGCTTTATCGACACGGTTATTTCAGGCAGCAGATCGACAAGGAAGGTTTTCAGGAGGCGATCAATCTCAATCAAAATTTCCATCATCTCCCGATTCGCGAAGTTCGCCGCGGCGACACGAACTTGCTCATCTCCGTGCCGATTCTGGATCGCGAAGTTTTTGCCAAGCTTTGGGAACTGCAAGTGGGCCGGATCAGCGTTTACCTTCTGGATACTGATACTCCAGAAAACAGCGCTGAAGACCGATTGATCACCGCTGAGCTTTATGGCGGCGACCTGGAAATGCGGATGCGCCAGGAAATCGTCCTCGGAATTGGCGGCGTCAAAGCGCTAAGGGTTCTCCAGATCAAACCTGACGTGTTTCACATGAACGAAGGGCACTCGGCATTTCTCGCGCTCGAACGCATTCGCCTTAACGTTGTTGAGAAGAACCTCGATTTTTATTCCGCGCTCCAGGTGGTCGCGGCAGCTAACGTCTTCACCACCCATACACCGGTGCCAGCTGGCAACGATTCGTTCCCGCGCGAGATGATGCGAAAATATTTCGGCGCTTTTGCCGGTGAGCTAAACATTCCGTTTGACGAGCTATTTTCATTTGGACAAACGCGCGTCAATACAAGCGATCCCTTCAGCATGACCATCCTGGCGTTGCGGCTCAGCCGGCACGCTAACGGCGTAAGCAAATTGCACGGCGAAGTGAGCCGGTCCCTCTGGAAAGATGTCTGGGCTGGCGTGCCGGTGGATGAAGTGCCGATCACCAACATCACCAACGGCGTTCATACGAAAACTTGGATGGCACCGGAGTTTTCGGCGCTCTATGCCAAACATCTTGGCGTATGGGAGGAACATCTCACCGAGCCCGATTTTTGGCGCGGTGTCATCGATATTCCAGACGCACAACTCTGGGAGACTCATCAAAAACTCAAACTGCGGCTCATTGAATTCGTGCGCGACCGGGTGCGGCGGCGGCTCGAGCGCGTGGGCGAATCGCCCGAAGTTATTCGCAGAGCCAATCGCATTCTGGATCCGGAAATTTTGACCATCGGCTTTGCCCGACGCTTTGCGACTTACAAACGCGGCACCCTCCTGTTCAGCGACAAGGAACGGCTCAAGCGGCTGGTCAACGATAAAACACGGCCCGTACAATTTATCTTCGCAGGCAAGGCGCATCCACGCGACGACGCGGGTAAGGCGCTCATCCAGGAAGTTTACAAACTCAGCCGCGAAACCGGTTTCGAAAACCGTATTGTCCTTCTGGAAGATTACGACAGTTACATCGCGCGCCGCCTCGTGCAGGGGGTCGATCTTTGGCTGAACCATCCACTTCGCCCGCTTGAAGCGAGCGGCACGAGCGGAATGAAATCCGCGCCGAACGGTGGCATCAATCTCAGCGTGCTCGATGGCTGGTGGCGCGAAGGTTACAACGGCAATAACGGCTGGGCGATTGGTGCGGAGATCGATAATGGCACGGTTGAATTTCAGAATGAAGTAGACGCAAACAGTCTTTATCAATTGCTCGAGAACCAGATCATTCCGCTGTATTACGCAAAGCCGGACGGTAAACTTCCCCTCGCCTGGTTACAATTGATGCGGGAATCAATTCGCAGTGTTACACCGGTCTTCAATACGCAACGGATGGTGCAGGAATATACCGAGCGCCTTTATGTTCCCGCAGCGAAATCGCACGAGGATTTTTCTCGCGATAATTGCGGTGCCGCAACGCAACTCAGCCAATGGAAGGCACAAATGCGCAAGGATTGGCCGCAAGTGCAGATTTCCGACGTGCAAGTGGCGAATAAAGATCGACAAAATATTTTGGTCGGCGAATCGCTGGAAATCAGCGCGCGAGTTCATCTCGGCGCAGTCGATCCAAAACATGTGCGGGTGCAAGCGTACCACGGCGAAGTAGATAACAGCGACATCCGCAATCCAACGGCGACAGTGCTGAATCAAAGCAGCCAGGCAGATGGGAATGGCAATTATAGTTACCACGGATCAGTCCCCGCTTCCGAAAGCGGCACCTACGGTTTTAGCGTGCGCGTCGTGCCTACGCACCCACACATGATGCAAGCGCACGAACTGCGCTTGATCACCTGGTCGTAAGTTCCGGGGAGCACAGGCCGCTGGCCTGTAGTTCACGGCAGCTTGCCGCGAACAGCTTTCGCCACTTTACCTGTTTCTCCTGCCAGGCATTCGGCCAGCGGCCGAACACTACAGGCCAGCGGCCTGTGCTCCCCAGAAACGAGGTGGCTAAAAGTGCACTGAAATGCCGCCATGCAGCCGGTAGTCGGGCACAACCTGTAGCGCCGTGTTGTCGACCTTCCAGTCAAGATTGTGATAAAAGAATTGAACATCCAAAGATTCTGGAGAATCATTAGCCTTGTGACGTTGCGTTCAACAGCCATTCGAACAGCAGTCGGACTCTTTGCGCTCTTCGCCTGGTTTTCCGTGTCGAACCACTGCGCGCTGGGCGCAGTGGCTCTGGCGCTAGTCGAAACCAAGTCCCAAGCAGCTTGTCCTTTTCACTCGAAGGCACCAGAGAAAAAATCGAATGATGTGACCTGCTGCAAAGTGCTGCGGGCTACGTTGGCGACAACCCCGAAGAGCTTTGCGCGAGATACTACATTCCAGGTTTCAAATATTCATCTGCTCGCAACTGAATCCGCGCTTCTTGAGATCGCGCGCCTAGTCCTAGCGACTCCGTATCACAACACGGGGCCGCCGGGCAAAAATTGGTTTACCGAATCGGTCCTGCAGCGGAGCATTCTCGCCCACGCTCCACCTTCTATTGTCTAACGACTGAGGACCTGCCTTCGCAGGTTTACCTCGGCCGTAATGCACGCTCCATCCTCTGTGCGCTTTTGCGCGCGTCGCTGGAGTTCTGATTCATCACGTGGATGCGCGGAGCCGCATTCGCAAACAAAATTCAAACTAAATTATGAAACTTAACTACAAGAACATCTCAGCATTATTCGCAGCGACGGCGTTGGCCGTTTCGCTGCAAGCAGCCGCGTTGTCTGACCAGGACAAGCAATTCTTCGCCGCTTATGGCAAAGCCCATGACGCATTGGTGGCCGACGACCTGGCCGCCGCGAAAAAAGCAGGGCCCGATCTCGGTCCCGACGGCGCGGATTTGAGCAAAAGCAAATCGCTCGATGAAGCGCGCGCCGCGTTTGGCAAACTCAGCGACAAAGCAGTCAAGCTCGCTTCTGGACAAAGCGGCTACTACGTCGCGCATTGCCCGATGAAAAACAAAGATTGGGTGCAAACATCGACAACTATCGCCAATCCGTACGGCGGAAAGGAAATGGTCAGCTGCGGGGAAATCAAAAAGTAAACATCGACAAAGAACGACAACAAACATCAAGAAAACAAGATCACTAATAGCAATCGCAGCCGCGGCGTTATTTGCGGCATCGCCGATCATTGCCCACGAAGGTCATGAGCACCAAGGCAAGGAGGCTGTTGGCGAAAATAAAGAGGAAGTCACAGTCAAAGGCGAAGTCCTCGATATGGCTTGCTACCTCGATCACAACGCAACCGGCGAGAAGCATGCCGATTGCGCGAAGAAATGCATCAACTCCGGCTTGCCGGTCGGAATCAAAGCCGACGACGGCAAGACGTATTTGCTGATCGGCGAGCACAAGCCGCTTAACTCCGAATTGGCGCAGTATGCAGCCAAGACGATCACCGTTAAAGGCAAGCTCAGCTCGCGAGACGGCATCAACATGATCGAGAACGCCGAGATTCAGAAATAGAGAAACAAGATCGACATCGTGCGCCCGCAGCGTTCGATCCGCTGCATCCGCGCTGTTAGATCGACATGAACATTTTCTTCCAACATCTCAACTCGCCGGAATACATGCACGTCCTGCTTAATCCGGTTCCGGTTTATGGATTGGCGATCGGAGTAATTGGGCTCTTATTGGCCGTGATTGCGCGCAATCGCACGGGCATGGTCATTGCGCTTGTCCTGGTGTTTCTGAGCGGGTTGTCGGCCTGGCCAACTTACTATTATGGCGAAGCGGCATACGATCGCGTTAAAGCGATGGCGGATACGGCCGGCGATCAATGGCTTGATGAACACATGGCACGCGGCGAAAAACTGATCTACGCGTTCTACATTCTCGCCGGGCTTGCGGTCGTAGGGATGTTTGCGCCGATGAAATGGCCGCGCAGTTCATTTCCGCTCGCGATCACAACGCTTGTCATCGGATGTGCAACGCTCGGTATCGGCGGCTACATCGCTTATGCTGGCGGTCATGTGCGGCATCGTGAGTTTCGCTTTGAACCGGCACCGCAAGCGCCAGCGGACGAACATCATCACCACGGGGCAGAACAAAAAGTCGAGAGTTCACCGGCTCAGCAAATGCAACATGCCGACCATGAGCAGACGCAGCAGCAGACCGGCTCTGAGCTACCAAACTCAGAGGAGGAGCGAAAGCAACTTGAAGCCAGTCGGCTGCAACTGGACGCGAGCCGGATGCAACTCGAAGCCAGCCGCAAGCAGCTTGAAGCCGCCGGCGGTGCAAGCGCGTCCCCGAGCGGCAGTGGAAGTCCGGGCGCTTCCCCAACTCCGCAGCCGTCGCCCGAACAGCACAAACATGACGAGCACCAGCACGATGAGCGCAAACCGTGACCAGATGATGGCGTGTATCTACGTTTGTCGATTCATTCTTTTGATTTGC
>WNGA01012647.1_pt1 | contig 12232 bp, 13 predicted proteins | sample 5400061 | NCBI WGS metagenome assembly WNGA01 (sample SAMN13153366, study PRJNA577476) | soil metagenome | isolation source: 100 cm soil or saprolite under grassland replicate 2 | place: USA:California | collected 2016-06-15
TCCAAGACCCTTGCATAGTGGATAAGTTATTGTTACCCTACTTCCCTTCTCTTTGATTTTGCCTGTCTTTTTACCCCGAGGGCATTTCGGTTTTTCCATCGTAATTTCCTTCGTGTAGTCAACAAGGGATGGCTTATTCTATTCAACCGCTCATCTCTGAAGGATAGAAGGGGCGGGCCGTTATACGCAGTATAGTGCCGCACGATTCACCATGACAGCATTCCGATGATAGCGACCATCGTGATCAAATGCCGGGAATATCCCAAAGTCCGGCGAAATATTGTTGGCGCACCGCGGTGTTTTATTCCTGGATGAGTTTCCCGAATTCGGTACGCGTGTCATCGAAGTGATGCGCCAGCCCATGGAAGATAAAGTCGTCACGATCAGCCGCGCCAAAGGTTCGCTAACATTCTCAGCAAACTTCCAACTGATCGCGGCGATGAATCCCTGCCCGTGTGGATATTACGGTGACTCACAAAAGCCTTGCACCTGTGCACACGCACTTGTCACGAAATACCAGAAGCGAATATCTGGTCCATTGCTGGACCGTATCGATATTCACATCGAAGTGCTGCGCGTGGACTACGAAAAGCTGAGCGGTGACAGAATGGGGGAACCATCCGAATGTATCCGTGCAAGAGTGCAAGCGGCTCGAAATATTCAACAAGCCCGATTCTCGAGTATCGGATCACCGGACATCATTTGCAACGCTGACATGAGAGTGGGGGAGATACGGCAATTCTGCAAGTTGCCAGAAGAAGGTCAAAGCCTGATGCGGGCGGCGATGACTCAGCTTAATCTATCGGCACGAGCTTATCATCGCATCCTAAAACTGGCCCGCACGATTGCAGATCTGGCGGGGTGTGAGGAAATCCAGTCTGTACATCTGGCAGAGGCGCTGCAGTATCGTCCCAAGTTGATGATAGGTTAATTCACTGATATTTATAAAATTCTCAGTTTGCGCCGCTCCTCAAATATTGAGAGGCGGCGCTTTTGTGCACAGGCTTTGCAGGTACAACAATTCAGAAAAGTCTTGTCAATCGCACATGCTGCTATTCCTGTTCAAACTTGATTTCAGCCGTCATGCCCCAGCGCATAGCAGGATGCGTGCCGGTCAGCAGCACGATTACTTCGTAGACAATGTCACCCTGGTTTTCAGAATAATTTTGCCCAATTGACAGGACCGTTCCTTTCAATTCCACGTCCGGCAACGCATCCAACGTCACTACCACTGGTTGCCCTTCGCTCAGCGCCACTACATCAATCTCCGTCAAGTCGGTGGTCTTGACCAGCCAATCAGAAAAATCAGCCACTGTCACGGCGATTTCACCAGCATTGATCGAACTGCCCACTTTGGCATTCAGCTTTGCCACCACCCCATTGAACGGGGCAGTGACCTCCAAGGAGGCGACTCGGGCTTTGGCTGCTTTCAGACGAGCTTCCAGCAGAGCCAGTTGATCGGTATCCACACCATTCTTCATGCGGTCGTAGGTGCGCTGCAAATTTTCCATCTTCGCCTTCTTCAACGCTAGATCATTTTGCGCTTCGATGATCCAATCTTCAGGAGCAGGGCCTTTGAAACTCTTGGTCTTATAGCGATATTCATAGCCTTTCCAGGTTTGGATCAGAAACAGGCGGTTTTCGGTTTGAGGAACCTTTTTGGAATTTTGCAGGTAATCCAAATAATCCACGGCTTTATCGTATTCTTCCCTGGCATCCTTTAGGTTGATGACGACCTGTGCCAGACCCTCGCCCGCAGCGTTTTGCAGATCATTCAGGGCTTGTTGGGCATTGACCAGTTCGAGTTGAGCGGCAGCGTAATTGCTGTCCGATTCATTGCCCAGTTGGATCAAAACCTCACCCTTTATCACGGCTTGCCCCTCTTCCACCAGTACTTTGCTGACAACACCGCTGGCATTGAACGCGATCTCTGCGTATCGAATCGGTTCTACACGCCCTTCCGCAATGATCCCAGAAGTGTCGATGACCGCCGAGAGAGTTGCTGAGGGTTCTGGTGTGGTACTTGTTGTACCGCCACAGGCACTAACGAGTAGCATGAGAAGAGTTAGAAGTAACGCTGTTATGAGAAATTTTGCTTTCATGAGTATTTCCTTTACTTTTTATTCGTAAGCCAGCACTTCGCGTACTGTCAGACGGGATGCGTTGCGAGCTGGCATAAAGCTGGCGAGGGCGCTCAACAATATGACGATAATTAACCACAGCCAGAGACCAAACATTGAGTAGGAGTAAGTAAGCGGTACGCCCAAGACAGCCTTTCCAACCGCTTCACTCAGCATTTGGCTCATTGGGATCGCTAGCAAAGAACCAAGAAACCAACTCATCAACCCGATACCTATTCCTTCCAAAATGAAAACCTGTGCCACTCCTCGGTTGGGTGCGCCAATCGTGCGGAGTACACCAATCTCGCGTGTTCTCTCCAGAACATTGATACTCATAGTGCCCATCAGTCCCAGCCCGCCAACCAGCGCAAGCATGATTGCCATCACGAAAAGCAAGGCAACAATGGCATTGAAAGCGGTGGCTGCATCAGCCTGCATGGAAGCGATCGTCGATACGGAGTTGACCTCTACACCAGCACGTTTTAAGTAATCTACTAACGCTATGTTTTCGGTCCTGATCGAGTCTGACTCATGAGCTTGGGTGGTGACCATAAGCACATTTGCCCGGCCGACACTGTCTGAGATCTTGGCAATGTACGGATAGTTTGCGTAAATGCTTACGGAAAACGGAGTGCCCACGCTCACGCCAATGATTGTGAATGGATGTTCCTGCCCATCAATTTTCAGCACGATGGTTTTACCTACACCTACGTCCGGTTCTTTCTGTAAAAAGCCAGAACCAACGACCAGAGCATTTTCGTCTTCAGGTATCAACCAGCGACCTTCAAAAATCTCGGCGGATCGAATCAAGCGAGAATCGACGGGGAGGGCAAACAACGACATCGTATCGCTCTCACTTCCATCGGGACGTACTCTGCGCACAGGCAATTGAAGCAGCGTATCCGTTTTCGTTATGCCTGATACCTCCAACGCTTCTTGTCGCACTTCTGCCGTGCGCTGCAGGCGGTCGAAGCTCACCATCATATCGAAGTTCATCCACTGTAATAAGTCATTCACAGTGCTGAATAACGAAGCACGTACTGTCAAAACGCTGATAAAGGTCGCGGAACTCAGGGTGAGTGTAATCAACGTAAGCACGAGTCGGCCCTTGTTGCGAAAGGTATTTCTTATCGAGAGGAGGATCGGGCGAATGGAAATCTTACGGATGAACCACAGATTTGCGCCGGAGAGGAGTCGGTCAATCGGGTTTTTACTGAAGCGACCCTTTCCTATGGTATAGGTGCCCATGGCTTCTGCGGCACTCACACGTAAGCTCAAGAGAAAAGGGAAGGTTGATGCGAGCACTGGTAGTATTAATCCAATGCCAACCTGAAGCAGGATTGCTTGAGGTGGAATCTGCATTGCAGTCAAGTCAAAATTGAAGAAACTTGCCAGACTCTGACTCAATGCCCGTGCCCCGGCGATTGCTGGAGGAATTGCAATTAACAGTGCTAGAATGCCATAGGAGATCACCATCACCAGATACATCCCAAAAATCTGTAGACTCGTCCCACCGATCGCTTTCATGATGCCAATTTGCCGTTTCTGTTGAGCTAGAAGAGCGGAGATCGTATTGACGATCAAGAATACACTCAAGAAGAGTGACAACACCCCTAAAGCACCCATGAGCAACAGGAGCCCTTGCAGAATTTCGTTCATAGGAATTTGTCCGGGGTCAACGGTTAGAAAGTTCCCAGGAATGGTATAGCCAGACTTTTCAACTTTATTTTTGATCAGGTTTATTACCTGCTGTGCCCAGACTTTATCCTCAGGATTAGTTGTAATCACATACAGCTCGTTGAACCCGTAAGGTTCTCCCAACCATTCCAGGGTGTCCATAGAAATATATCCATATGGCGTGCTATTCATTGGTGCGGGTAATTGGGCTGGGTCATGCGCCGTACCAGCAATGCGCATTACTCGCTGGGTGCCGTTTGGTAACTCGATTAACACTGTATTGCCAATCTGAGCATTCAGGAGCGGCAGACCCGCGCGTTCAAATAGGATCTCATGCTTTGGTGGCGGCCAAGCCCCGCTCTGCGGTGTGACTTTATTTACCCGAATATCGTTGTAGTCAGCAATAGCGAAAATCGTGATGTTCATCCAATTTCCCGCGCTCGTTTTGATGCGCGCCTGAACAGAATGCCGGGCATCTGCCTCCTGTACTTCCTTCATAGAGCGCACGGACTGCAAAAAGTCTTCATCGAAAGGTTCGACCGTATGCACTGTTCCACTGGATGGGTTGATTTCTATAAAGCTACGTGCCATTCCCTCCGAGAGGATCGATTGGGCACTGAAAATCATGCCAACAGCGAACAACCCTACTGCCAGGGACAAGATGACTAGCAATGTACGGGTCTTATTGACGAGCAAATCATTGATGACTTTATACCAACGCGCGCGAAGCATCGAAGCTTTCCTTTCCTGTAGAATGAATAATTTCACCGTCTGATAGGGTGATCGTTCGTGAGCCTCGTTTGGCAATGTCTTTATCGTGGGTGACCATAAATACGGTCCTCCCTTCTTGAACTAACCCTTCGAATATATCGATAACTGTTTTTGCTGTCGTCGAGTCCAGGCTGCCGGTAGGTTCATCTGCTACCAGGATCGCCGGGTCATTTGCCATCGCACGTGCAATTGCCAATCTTTGCTGCTGGCCTCCCGATAGAGCCGATGGAAGTTTTTTAGCATGATCGGCGATTTCGAATTGCTCTAGCAGCCGAATCGCGCGTTGACGTCCATCTCGCAGGGAATATCGCTGTGCGAAATCCATGGGCAGCATCACATTTTGGAGGACAGTCAAAGTTGGAAGAAGCTCAAAAGACTGGAAGACTATCCCTATTGTCTTGCCGCGTATCTTAGCAATTTTTTCTATGCTGAGGGAATGCAAAGGGGTACCGTTTACCCGTATCTCTCCAGAGGTAGAACGATCTAACCCAGTGGCAACATTGACAAGGGTTGTCTTTCCACTGCCAGATTTGCCGGTCACAACTAAAAACTCGCCTGCATAGACCTGCAAGTCAATGCCTTGCAGTGCAGTCACTGAGCCTGCCAGGCTGTCGTAGGTTTTGACCACGTTTCGCAGCTCGATCAGTGGCGGTGTCTCGCCTGTGTTTGAATGATAGCTTTGTTCAACCATTCAGTCTCTCCTAATGATTGCTGAACTCATCAACAATGCGGCCATCGGCAAGCCGGATGGTGCGTTGGGCGCGTGCGGCGAGTTCATTGTCATGAGTGACCATGAGGATGGTTTTTCCGGCTTGCACCAAATTCTCAAAGAGATGGAAAACCATTTCAGCGGACTTTGAATCCAGGTTGCCGGTTGGCTCATCTGCCGTGAGAAGGACAGGATCGTTTGCCAGGGCACGGGCAATCGCCACACATTGTTGCTGCCCGCCGGAAAGAGAATTTGGAAGCTGGTGCGCCTGGTCTGCCATGCCCACCAGCTGGAGCAAGTTCAGGGCGCGCTCAGGCCGTTCGATGGATGGGTAGCGCCCGCCGTAGTCCATGGCAAGCAGGATATTTTCCACAGCAGTGAGCGTGGGCAGGAGTTGAAAGAATTGGAAGATCACGCCAATCGAGCGCCCGCGCCAAATCGCAAGCTGTTCTTCATTGAGCGTATGGATGGGAACACCATCAACCATAACCTCGCCCGAAGTGGGCCGATCAATTCCGGTGATGACACTGATCAACGTGGATTTCCCACTGCCGGACTTGCCGATAATGGAAACGAATTCACCAGACTGAACCTGCAAATCCACACCTTTGAGCGCAGTGAATGTCCCAGCTGCACCCTGATACGTCTTGACCACCTCTTGCAAGTCGACCAAGTGTCCATTCGACTCTCCTCTTTGTCCACTTTCAGGCTTATATGAGTTTTGATAGATATTCAGTCTCGTCATGTCACGACTCTAGGGGTTTGCACTTCAAGTGATCACGTGTTTCTTCTTCGATTCTCCACATGCCTGACGCAAGGAGCTTCCGTTTTGTCAGTGCGCGCGGCTGATGTCCATCGTCAATCACCAGAACGCCTCCCTTAGCCGTAATTCTTTTTATCTCTCTCAAAAACTCCGAGGGTTCCTTGATCATAAAGAAAGTATCGAGCACACATACGATATCAGCAGTATGATCTGGAAGTGTCGTGCTATACTCGCGGGCCAAGATGGGTTCGACATTCTCTAAATCGAATTTATCGATTTTTCGCCTGATAGCCGCGATCGCGAGTTCGTGAATGTCGATAGCATAGACTTTGCCTCTATCCCCGACCATTTTTGAAAACCGCATTGTATAGCGGCCCGGACCGCAACCATAATCTACAACTGTCGAACCTTCTTTTATCCCAAAAGCTTTTACACGTTCATCGATTCGTTTGGAACGAAAATCGATGATCCCCATAATAAGGTTCATCAGCCGGAAAACCACGTCCGGCATTCTGTCCGTTGGTCGCTGTACCATTATGTTTTTTAACTCCATTCCTTCACCAAATACTTCGAGTGCACGCCACATTGACCTGCGCTCAGCCACGTTTAGGATAAGAGAGAAACGAGGTATTTTGTAGTTGCTGGGGTAATGGACTTGGATGACCGAAGGCATATTCCTCATGACCCTGGTCATATCAACAAATGACCCCCGTAGTTTGAGAAAAAAATAGCCTATGTTATGATCAAGCTATGAAAGTGGTCAGAGAACTAGAGCCCGGTATCTTGCCAGCCTTTCGTGTGTTCATCGGGATCCAATTGGGTGTGTCTGTGCTTAATGTGATCACACACTGGCTTGCCCCTTATTGGGTTCAGTCCGAAGTGTTTCGGCTGCCAATGCTCAGCATGTTTGGCGTACTGATAGCTGGGTTGTTACTTCTGTATTTACTGGTTCCTAGTCTGCAGCGAGTGCTTGGGGATATTTATTTGCCAATTGCAATCTTGTGGGCAACAGTAGGAGCGTTTCTGGAGACTTATGTTGAGCTTCATTCTGCTGGAAATAACGTCTCAGAAATGCGCATCAGTTTTGTGTTTTTGCGGCAGATCGTATTGTTATTGATTCCCCTGATTGTAGTTAGCTGGCAGTATTCGATGCGCCATGTCGTATTGTTCTGTATGCTGGCAGCTGCACTAAATATTATTTTGTTATCCCAAATCCTACTGCTTCAGGAATTAATTTCCGGTTTGCTCTTGGGCATCGTTGGTATCCAAGTTATTGTTTTTTTGCTCGTTGGATATATGGTCGAGAATTTGGTGAGAGTCCAGCGAGAACAACGACAGAGTCTAATCGAGGCTAATCAACGTCTGGCGCAATACGCTTCTACACTCGAGCAATTGGCCATCAGCCGAGAACGCAATCGCCTGGCGCACGAATTACATGACACATTGGCTCACTCTCTAAGTGGCGTCGCTGTGCAATTAGAGGCCATTGACACTATACTGGATACGAATCCAGACGAAGCCAAGGCATTGCTTCAACAATCTCTAGCAACCACCCGCAGTGGTCTTAATGAAACCCGCAGGGCGCTTCGAGCCTTACGTGCGGGCCCACTTGAAGACCTTGGACTCGCCTTGGCCATGCGCAGCCTGGCTGAATCCGTCGCATCCCGTAATGGTCTAAAGTTAAGTCTGGATGTGCCAGAGCATTTGGAGAACTTATCACCCGAATTGGAACAGGATATCTATCGTGTCGCTCAGGAGGCATTGGAGAATGTAGCGCGGCACGCTCAGGCAAAAAACGTGAAAGTGAGATTGTCCCAAAATAAAGATCAGTTGGAGTTGATTATCTCCGATAACGGGCGTGGGTTCGATCCGAGCAAGATAGATGCGATCACCAAGTTTGGCATCCAGGGCATGCGCGAACGAACGGAAATGTTGGGAGGCAACTTAGAAGTGGATAGTCGACCCGAAGGTGGGACGATGATCCGTCTGGTATGGAAAGGGGCCACATGATACGCGTCTTGATCTGTGACGACCAAGATGTCGTCCTGGAAGGTCTACAGACAATCTTGAAATCAGCCCCCGAAATTGAAGTAGTTGCGGTCGCTCATGATGGCGCAGAGGCCCTCGAAAAGATTCCGCAGGCCCATCCTGATGTGATCTTAATGGACCTCAAGATGCCTGAAATGAATGGAATCCAGGCAACACGTGAAATCCGTAATCGATTTCCAGATGTAGGTGTATTGGTATTAACCACCTATGATGCGGACGAGTGGGTTTTCGACGCCATACGGAGTGGGGCAGTAGGATACCTGCTCAAAGATACGCCGCGTCGTGAATTGATCGCTGCTGTGATAGGCACCGCCTCCGGCAAATCTCACATTGATCCGAACGTGGCGGGAAAGTTATTGAATCACATCTCGCAGACGACAACCATTCCAGAGTCATCTATAGCGGATACGCTTAATGAACGCGAGCGGGCAATCCTCAAATTGCTGGCACATGGCCTCTCCAATACGGACATTGCCAAGAGACTGTATTTATCTGAAGGGACCGTCAAGAACTATGTTAGTTCAATCTTCGACAAGTTGGGTGTTTCAGATCGAACGCAGGCGGCGATCCTTGCAATACGCGCAGGGCTGGTCACTCCAAGAGGAGATTAGAGTTTAATCATAGTCTGTTCTGGGCAGTACATTTTGTTTGTGAGATTTACCCTCAAGAACACCCCTTTTCCCTCCACAAGGCATGAAAAACATGTCGGATTGTGTGTATCCCTGCCCGTGTGGATATTATGGTGACACACAAAAGCCCTGCACTTGTGCACTCGCAATAGTGACCAAATACCAAAAGCGGATCTCGGGTTCTTTATTTTGAAAAGACATGGGCGACTCTCACCGGAGAGTCGCCCATACGATAGATATGACGTCGGGATTTGGCTGGTGCCGCTCACTGCAAAATGATCGATGCTATAAGCAGGATCAGCAAGCTAATCCCGAACAGATTTTTATGGATGAAATCCTGAACAGCTTCCACAGGACTTATCCTTCAACTGCAGCGGGCTGGCTGACTTCCACAGCCACCGGCGTAGCTTCCACAGCTTCCGCTTCCTCAACCTTCTTTTCAGCGGGCGGGTTCTTCGGCATGAACAAGATGCGGAGATCGCCTTCCTTCGCGCATAAGGGTTTCTTGGTGTCGAGGAAAAGTACCTCGGGGCTGTCTGCGAAGAGTCCCATGCCCTCACCCAAGAACTGGGGATCGAGGAAGATGGCGATCTCACCATCAATTTTGCTGATGGTGTTGGTGTAGCTAGCTGTCTGCGATTTCGCGCGCAGGCAGATGTTTCCGTTGTCTGTGTGGAGCGCAACGGTATCGGCGCCCAGCGTCTTCGCCTGGCGTGCGGCCTTGCTCATCGTGGCAGCATCGAGCGTGAACTTGACGCCACTGGCTGCGAACATCGCATCGAAAACCTTGGACAGAGCCGGGTACTTTGAAGCATCGTTGACCGGCGATGTGATCTTGACCACGTTACCGCTATCGTCAGCCTCGAAGGTGACACGTTTTTCGGAAGATTTGATCGTGACTATTGCGCGAGGAGAGATGGCGCGCATCCAATTGACCACGGTGAGCGGGAGCAGTATGTTTGCGGTTTCGCCGCCAATAGCCTTCACGCACGTCGCAGCGCGGAAGCTGTCCGTAGCCCAGGAAGATGTTTCGCCGGAGCTGACGTTCACCAGAACCGCGGCGTAGGCGAGAATAACATCCGAGGCGGCGCAGCTGCCAACACGGAGCAGGTCGAGCAGATCCTGGCCGTTGACCGTCAAAACCTTCTTTGAGTCCTTGTCCTCGAACTCAGCAAGGGTCTTGTTGATGCCTTTGAGCGTGACATCCACCGAACCGCTCTGCACCTGCAGTCCGTTCTTGCCGGAGGGGGAGAGAGTGACGGCACCATTCATCGATCCAACCAGGCTGGCGAAGGCCTGCGCGTCGATCGTGGCATCGAAGGCGTTGCCTTTGTCTTCCGCAGCGATGATGGCAAGAATGCCCATCAAGCCATTGAAGCAGCGGACGGAGAGTTTGCCGTTTTCAGCCTGGACATGCACCATTTGATAAGGGTCTTTGCCACTTGCGCGAACGACAGTGCTGAGAGCCTTAGCGAGGGACGCGGACGGGACAGATGAGTAATTTGATTTAGCCATGGTGGGCCTCCTATTGAATTGAATTTGGATTTTGAATAGAAAGAAAAGCCGCTGAGCAGTTTTGCTCAGCGGCCCTGTTGACATTTGCCACAGTGTAGCGAGTGTATTCGCCAGACTGGTCGGCTATTTGTATGACCCCGTTTGCGGAGATGATCAAGGTAGATCGCAATCTCTCCGTGAGGCAGGGTTCTCGTGATTGACTTCGTTATCCCTGATGTAGTTCATGATCTGGATGCAATGACACTCCCCTGCCGCTAAAGCGGCGGGACTTCTCGTGAATCTTCACGAGCCACATGCTCTGTGCCAAAGAGACTACGCAATGCAACAGATTGCGATACTTTTGAATGTGGGCGAAAGAAGAAAGGATAAGGAGCATTTACTTTGGACAGTTCCCCGTAGCAAAACCGGGAAAGAATGTTGGCAGCACCGCCAACATCTCTGTGATAGGTCTGCCCACATTTACAGGAGTAAATTCTGCCTTTTGGCTTTCGCTTTCTCCCACAATAGACGCAGGTTTGAGAGGTATAGGATTCATCTATCTCATCGTTCACGAGGACGCCCTGTGCTTCGGCTTTGTATGCAATGTATTGGCGGATTTTGCCATGAGACCAATTACTCACCTTTTGCTGGCTTTTCCGATTTAGCCTCTTGCGTTCGCCACGTCCCGCACATTACCGATAGCCAGAGTGCCCACCTGATGAACAACGCTCCAATCCACCACAACCCTGCTGATCTTGTGCTCCAGGTCCCGACGTTGTTGTTTGTTTTGCGCCAGGAAACGATTGATCCTTCTTTGAATTCTCCACCACCTCCTTGAGTGTTTTTGTTTGCTGGATTGCAGGCTTTTCAACTTGGCAAGACGTTTATTCCAATATTGGTTGAGCGAGCGTAGTTCTCGACAAGATACCACCAAAGCCTCTCGACCATCCGTCATCGCTGCCGGATGCACCTCTCCTAGATCCACTCCTGCTATGCCACTCCCAGGCATTGAAAGCGGCTCGATGCTGTTCTCGATCACGATATGCCATTCGTATTTTCGATGGGCCTTGTCGTAAACCAGGCGCGCTTCCAGGAATTGCTGACCATCCAATGCCGCCAGAGAGGTGGGCAGACGGAAAGCGATCGGTTGATTTCCTCTTGCAAGGGACAGCAGAAGATGATCGCCCCTCTTGCGGATGCCTGACTTCTTCCAGATGGTGGTTCGGTAGGATTTTTTCTTGTGGGGATAGTTCGCTCCATCAACTCGGTTTGCCTTGGCCGTCTTGCAGGCTTTGTAGAATGCCTCCTGAGCGGCATCTATCGAATGTGCATGAAGAAAAGACGATTGAGAAATCCTATCGTGATACTTCTGCATCTTCGGATTGTTCAACCAAACATCGTGATTTCGATAAATCCGATAATGCTCAACCATTACCTCCGTGTAAATACGTCCGCTCTCATGATTGAGCGCATTGGCGGTTTTGTCTGGTAGATTGCAAGCAAGAGCGGTTGTACGTATCACTAGAGTCCCTTCTGTGCTTCGATGTATCGCTTGATAGTTTCAGCAGAGACATTGCCCGCTGTAGCGGCAAAATAACTGCGTGTCCAAAGAGACGGTAGTTTTTTGAGAACAGGGTATTTCTTTCTTAATTCGTGGGAAGTAACCCCCTTGCATTGCTTCACCACTTCGGAAGCAGGCGTAGTAGGAAAGACTTCTATAAATAAATGTACGTAGTCTGGTTGAACATCCAACTCTGTAATTCTCCATCCGTATTCTTTGCACTTGCTCTCAATCAAGGCCCTACAATCCTTCGCTACGTTACCGGTGAGAACAGGCTTTTTGCGTTTGGGCGTCCAGACCAGATGATAGATGATGAGATAGACCCGATGTTCGTCTCTGCGATAATTGTTGATTTCCATGTAGACAAGTATATCATAATCTACAAACATTGCTTACGACACCTGCACCGGACTGTGATGGCGCCATGATGCGGTGAAATTCGGTTGAAACCTGCGAGAA
>WNGA01015130.1_pt1 | contig 12232 bp, 8 predicted proteins | sample 5400061 | NCBI WGS metagenome assembly WNGA01 (sample SAMN13153366, study PRJNA577476) | soil metagenome | isolation source: 100 cm soil or saprolite under grassland replicate 2 | place: USA:California | collected 2016-06-15
ATTTATCCCACGTGTAGGCGATGAACTCGTCCTCGACGCGCGGCTTCTTGTCGTCGCTGAAGGTGAGCGGCTGGTTGGGAATCATCCGCAGCTCGGTCACGACCGATTTGGTAGCCGTCGCAATCTGGATGATCTGCTGATCGGCGTCTTTCGGCGCCGCGCTGTTGTTGTTTCCTCCGGAAATATAAAGCAGCGACTTGCTGCTCTTCACCTCATCCGGCTTGACCATGATCATCCAATGCCACCAGAGGTTGCGATCGATCTCGGCGGTCGAACGCCACGTCTGCGAAGTCATCTTCAGAATGTAGGTCGTGTAACCCGCGCCCTGCGTCTTGCTGACCAACTCGTACTTGTAGCTAGGGTCGGGCGCCTCGACGTATTTGTCGAGCGCGGTCTTGACGCCCGCCGGCGCGGGAGCTTGCGCGAGCGCGGCAAAGGTAAACAGGGCAAATGTGAGTAGCAGGATTGTCGTGTTGAACAACCTGGTCATATTCTTCCGTGAGTTTTGGCGCATAGATTTCTCCGTGTTAGGGGATTAAGCGGCGGCGAATTCGGTGTATTGGCGGATTTCCGGCGGATGGAAGCCGAGCACGATGTCTTCGTGCGGCACGCCGGCTTCGAGTAGAGCGTCGGCGACCGGGCGATTGGTTCCGTCGTACTGAATCCAGACTTTGCCATTGATGATGTCGAGATGGATTGTTGAATGATGAATCCGGAACGGTTTCGGCATGAACTAGCTCGATAAACCCGTCTACACCAAAATCATCCTCCAGATGAACTGGTCGGAATACTGAGCCTTGTGAATTGACTATGCGATCAATATAGATCACCCCCGCTTTACCGATAGACCTGCTTTTTTGATAGTTCATCTTTGGTAATTGATCGAAGCCTGTGCATAAATCGGGAGGCGCGCCCTGGGTGCGCATCGCTTCCAGCGTGCAGTCTCGGTTAGATAGCCCATTGCTTCCTAATGCGTCTCCATCCGAGACTGCACGCTGGAAGCGATGCGCACCCAGGGCGCGCGCCAATTACAGTGTTGATTGCAAATGGTTTTTATACGCATGGGCTTCAGTTAATCAAAGTTTTGGTGGAATCGTAGCAATCTTGCTTTAGCGCGCGGCGCCATATCAATCCCTCACGCAAACACTTTCAGAATCGGATCGCCTCCAAAGTTCGTCAGCCGCTGGTCGCGCCCGCCGTAATAAAAAGTCAACTTCCGGTGATCCAATCCCATCGCCTGCAGGATCGTCGCGTGTACGTCGTGAGCCGAAAACGGCTCGACCTCGGCCTTGTAGCCGTATTCGTCCGTCGCGCCGATCACCTGCCCGCCTTTCACGCCGCCGCCGGCGAGCCACATCGTGAAGCCGTGCGGGTTGTGGTCACGACCGATGCCCGACTGCGAGATCGGCATGCGCCCGAACTCGGCGCCCCACACGACCAGCGTCGAATCGAACAGGCCGCGCGCTTTCAGATCCTCGATCAAGCCGGCCATCGGTTTGTCGGTCTCGGCGCAATGGAGGCTGTGGTTTTCGTGCAACCCGTAATGCGCGTCCCAGGATTCCTGCTGGTGGCCGCCGCCGCTGTAAAGCTGGATGAAGCGCACGCCGCGTTCGACAAATCTGGAAGGCGAGTTCGTAAGCCGCTATGCGCGCGTCGAGATCGCTGTTGGCCGCGTGGCGCTCCTGATGCTCTTGATTCATCTTCTGAACGAAATCGACCTCGGCGCGCTGCAGATGCGGGTCAACCCATTTCGGCGGGTTCAGATCGACTATCGGAACATTGCCCGAACGAAACGGCGTGCCCTGAAACGCGGCGGGCATAAAGCCGGAAGACCAGTTGGGCGCGCCGCCGATGGGGCCTCCGCGCCAGTCGTACATCACGATGTAGGCAGGAAGATTTTCGTTCTCGCTGCCCAGGCCGTATGTTATCCACGACCCGAGCGAAGGATTGCCCGGACGCATGTTGCCGCTGTTCATCTGGAAGATTGCGGGCGAATGGTTGTTGCTCGTTGTGTAGACCGAGCGCAATAGACAGAGGTCGTCCACTTTTTGCGCCAGGCGCGGGTAAAGCTCCGAAACCTCGGTCCCGCACTGGCCATGCTTTTTGAACTTGTACGGCGAGGCCATTAGATTGCCAGGGTTGCCGAAGAAGACGTCGACCTTCCCTTTGTTCATCGGCTTGCCGTGATGGCGCGTCAGATCGGGTTTGGGATCGAAGGTGTCCACGTGGCTCACACCGCCATACATAAAGAGGAAGATCACCGATTTGGCTTTGGCCGGAAACATAGGCGGTTTGGCCGCGAGGGGGTTGGCGCGCTTCCGCTGAAGTTCGGCGGCGAGCAGATCGTCCCGATCGAGCAGCGCCGTGAGCGCCAGGCCTGAAAATCCCGCGCCCGCGTGGAAGATCAGTTCGCGGCGCGTCATAGTTCTGGTGTTCAGGAGTTTGTGGTACCGCCTTTAGGCCAATGAGGTTAAGTTAGGCATCTGGCGCGATTAGTGGCGCGGACTTTAGTCCGCGCGCCAGCCGTCAGCGCGGACTAAAGTCCGCGCCACTAATCGCTAACTTAACCTCATCGGCCTTTAGGCGGAAGCAGTTTGTCTACCAAGCCATTCCGCCTAAATGCGGCATTACAAACTCTGTCTCAGTCTATGTATACAAACTCATTCAGATTGATAATCGCGTGGCAAAAATCGCGCAGAGCCGACGCTTCAGGCTTTTCATCTTTGCGCTGCGCATATCCATCGGCCTGCGACTTCAAAAACGACAACGACCATTCCATCTCCTTCGCGTTCGGAGCGCGGTTCAAAGCGATCTCGAACGCCCGGACGACCTCGAGACGGCGCGCGTCGGCCCCGAGACGACGGTCGCCGGGCAATCGAAGACCTCGATCAACGGCAGCAGGACTGAGCGTTTGACGAAGATGTAGACGCTGCGCCGCCACGTGCCGTGATCGTCCTTCGCGTCGAGCGGCCAGCGCGGGCGCGAGCCGGTGTTGATCACGTCGGGATCGATGCGCGGATATATGCCGGGGCCGAACATTTCGCGGTTCAACTTGCCACTGACGGCGAGGACGCTGTCGCGCAGCGGCTCGGCTTCGAGACGGCGCGGATTCATCCGCCACAGCAGCCGGTTTTCAGGGTCTTTGGCGGCGGCCTGCTCGTCGAATCGGCTCGACTGGCGGTAGGTATTCGAGAGCAGGATCAAACGATGCATCGCCTTCCAACTCCAACCCCGCTTCATGAATTCGGTCGCCATCCAGTCGAGCAACTCGGGATGGCTCGGACGATCTCCCGTGACGCCGAAATCGCTGGGCGTCTTCACGACGCCTTTCCCGAAATGGTATTGCCAGATGCGATTGACGGCCACGCGCGCGGTCAGCGGGTTGTCGGCGCTCGCGATCCATTCGGCCAATTGGCGACGGCGATTTCTCGGATCGAGGTCCACATCGCCCGCCAGGACTTGCGGCAACCCAGGTTGAACTTCTTCGCCCTTGTTCCGCCAATCGCCGCGTTTGAGCAGGTAGGCTTTAGCAGGATCGCCTTTGTCAGTGACGCCCATCACCGCCGGCAGCGGTTTCGGCCGAGTCCGGTTGATTTTGTCTATCTCGTTTTGAAGCTCCTTGCGCGCCTTCAGGTCTTCCGGCGAAAGCAGGGCTTCTATCTCTTCAGGTTGCAGTTTGACGTCTCTGGCGAAGCGTTTCGCAGTCTCTTCTCGGTATTGTTCTTTGGTCTTGCCTTCAAATCCGCTCGACATCTCCGCCAACCGGACGTGGAATTCGGTCTTTTCCTCGAGCAGTTTCTGGCGCACAGGCTCTTCGATCGCGGCGATCTTCCGCAGGAACGGTTTGACCTGTTCATCAATCTCTTTGTTGCGGGCCTTGTGAACAGCCTCTTCGTCTTTTGAAACCATGACGGCTTCGGTCTTTTGGAACGGGAAGAAGACTGCTTGCATCCGGTAATAATCGCGCTGCGGGATCGGGTCGTATTTGTGGTCGTGACAGCGCGCGCAGCCCACGGTCAGGCCGAGAAAGACCGAAGAAGTAGTCGTGACCATGTCGTCGAGTTCGTCCATCCGCGTCTCTTCATTATCCGCGTTGTCGACGGTCGGGCCGTTGCGGACGAAGCCGGTCGGGATCAAGGCTTCGGGATTGGCCTTCACATCGATCCCGTCAAGTTGGTCGTCGGCGAGTTGCTCGATGATGAAGCGGTTGTAGGGCTTGTCTTCATTGAATGAACGGATCACGTAATCGCGGTAGCGCCATGCATGCGGGCGGTCGTAGTCGAATTCGTAGCCGCCGCTGTCGGCGTATCGCGCCAGGTCGAGCCAGTGCCGTCCCCATCGCTCGCCGTAATGCGGGCTGGCGAGCAGACGATCAACGACCTTCGCGTAAGCCGCCTCGGAGGGGTTCTTCAAAAACTCCGCCGACTCTCCTGGCGAAGGCGGCAGGCCCGTAAGATCGAAATAGACCCGGCGCAACAACTCGCGGGGCGAGGCCGCGCGATTCGGACTGAGACCATTCTGTTCAAGCTTGCTCAAAACGAACGCGTCAATTTCATTCCGTATCCAGCGGCGGTCTTTTACCTTCGGCAGGGCGGGGCGGACGGGTTTGATGAACGACCAGAACTGGCGGTCTTTTTCAGTAATCGAATATCCCGGCTGGCGCGTGGGAATTGTTTCGGCCGCCATCGCGGCCTTCGGCGAGAGTCCGTTGATCCATTGCGCGATCACCGCGACCTCGGCCTCGCCGAGCTTGTCCATCCCCATCGGCATCGCCGGCTCTTCTTTGTGTGTGATCAAACGATAAAGCCGGCTCTTCTCCGCGTCGCCGGGAACGACGGCTGGTCCGCGCGCGCCGCCTTTCAGGATCGTCTCCTCACTGCGCAGGTCCAGCCCCGAACGCTGGACGCGCGCGCCGTGGCACATCATGCAGTTCCGCTCGAAGATCGGCGCGACCTTCTCTTTGAAGAAATCCGAATCCGACGCGGCCACGCCTCGATACTGTAATACAAGCGCCGCGCCGATCGCGCCGAACGCCAGAAGCCTGCAAGCCCTGTCAGTCAAGCTCCGCCTCTTCATTTCTTCTCCTTCTGCATTCCCGTACGCGCCAAATCCATCAGCATGTCCGCCAAGTTCTTTTGCGATGGAATCCAGTCGGCGTTCGATCATTTGTCTTGCCGTTGCGGAATATATGGGTCAATCTCTTTTCGCATTTTCCGCTGGAACTCTTTTCTCCTCCTAAATCAGGACAACCAGGATTGGTACATCCGACCGCAGAGGTCGCAGAGGTACGCGGAGGAATAGCTAAGGCAGGTCGTCCCTCTGCGTCCCTCTGCGTCCTTTGCGGTAGAACTCTCTGTACAAATGTTGCATGGTCTGATTTAGATCAACGCTCAGATTAACCGCCGCTGACGCGACGGGAATCTACTATCACAAGCCTGCCGAGCGTTAAAACGCACGACTAACCTCGAGGCGCCGCTGTCGCGGTGTGGGGAATGCCATTACGGCTTTATGCGAAGTCTGGAGTTATGACAAGCTTTCGCTCGCCACCACCTCTTGAGACGTGATTCACACCTAAATGGTTTCTATCGCTTTCAATACCGTCTGCGCGAGGTATCAACCAACGAGGATTGAAGATCATGTTATCGCTCGCGAGGCAATTTTCGATCCTCAATCTTCGGCCTCAATGGCTGTGGGGATGCGGATGCTGCTGGTAATGCTGCCGCAACAGGTCCTGTCCGTAGTCATTTCCATTTGGGGTTCTGACGACCGTGTGGATGTGCTCCCGATCCACTTTTCGCGGGTCGGTAGCGAGGCGGCGAAGGCCCACCGGTAATTGGTGATCGAATTCGATCAGGATTACCGGACTCTGGATGCGGTAGTAGAAGACGTCGTTCGGCCCCGTCCCGCCGATCCAGGCGAAGCGCGTGTCGTCGATGCGCCGCCGGACTTCGTCCATCTTCACCCTGGCGTGTCCGTCGCGCATATTCCTGACATATTCCCAGATCAGGTCGTTCAACTGTTCTTTATTCTTCGCCGAAAGTTCCGAGGCGCGAACGCCGGCGTAATCCAGAACTACGTTGTCCTTGAAGGCTTCGCTAATGTTGTTGTTGCCGGTTTTTGAGACCTGGATGATCGCCTTCTTGCGCTGCGCTTCATCGAGCGCGTTGATCAACGCCAGCCCCTTGTTCTGTTCGTCCTGCAGGACGACCGTTCCTTTATATTTGCCGGAGCGCGCGACTACCGGCTCGGAGCCTGTGAAGGTGGGCGTCATCACTACCTGATCGCCGATTACGAAATAGTTGATGATCAAATGGTGGCCGTCGAGCTGCCATCCCCACGGCTCCTTGTCCGACGGCGTCCCCATAACCGTGACCCAGTAGAGCCATTCGCCGTATTCCTCGAAGTTATCATTATTCAACTCGCCCAGCGTGTGGTTGAGCCGCATAATGTCGCGCGACAGCTTCAACCCTTTGGCGCTGAGCGAGGCGCGCAGCAACCCGAAGGCCTCCTCGCGCTGCCGCTCGGTCATCTCCTTGAAGCTCACGCCCTGTCGGACATAGAAATGCTGATTCATCCACTTGCGCCACTCCGGGTCGTCCACATGGAACGTCGTCTTTGCGCGCTGCTCTTCGGTCAGAGAGGCCAGAAACGCGCCGGCGGCCTTGCGAACCGGCTCGGTGGAGACGCCGGTCGAGCTGATAGGGAAGAGGCCGGGAACGATATTGCCATCTGTAGTGACGCCTTTGAACGGTTCGGCCAACCCCCGATTCTCTGCGTCTTTTGACATGCGTTGAAATCGCTCCGCCCGATCGCCTTGAGCCAGATCGCCTTGAGCTTGCTGCGAGAGCGGCTTGACGCCGTACGCCACGACGCCGGTGAGCTGCAGAGCGCAGAATAAACAGAAGAACTTTTTGCGCAGCCTGTCTCTATCCAGTTTTTCCATATCGTCTCCTGCGGGAAAGATCGAGGATCGAAGATCGAGGATCGAGTATAGAAGATTGAGAGACATCACGCGATCTTCGATCCTCGATCTTCGATCCTCGATCCTCGATCCTCGATCCTCGATCCTCGTGGTTGATTTCGTCATCAAAGTTTCTTGAGGATGCCCTTCCATCGCTCCCAGGCTTTATCGCGCGCCCACTTGTTGGCCTCTTTCAGATTAGCCGGGTCTTCGCCGGCGCGCATAAAGCCATGCCTGGCGCCTTCGTAGACGACAGGATCGAACTTCTTGCCAGCTTCTCTCATCAGCGCCTGAGTCTTGGGGATCGTCGCGTTGATGCGCTCGTCGTCGCCGCCGTAGAAGCCATAGACAGGCGCGTTGATCCTGGCGATATCTTCTTTTTTATCCGGTCCCTGGCCATAGAAGACGAAGGCCGCGACCAGATTGGGGCGCAGCGTGGCGAAGCGAAAGGCTTGCGAGCCGCCGTAGCAGAAGCCCGCGACCGCGACATTGCCGTTGGCGGCGGGCAATTTGGAGACGTAGTCGGCCACGGAGTTCAGGTCGGCGGCGATCTGGTCTGGAGGCAGCGCGCCGATGGCTTGGCCGATGGCGCTGCGGTCGGCGAAATCGGCGGTCCCGCCGCCTTTCGGCCCCAGGCCTGAGAGAAGGTCGGGGGCGATGGCGATGTAACCGGCTTCGGCCAGTTGATCGGCTAAGCTGCGCACCCAATCGGTCAACCCCATGATTTCATGGATGACGACAATGGACGTGGCTTTGACCTTGACCTCCGGGTATACGAGAAAGGCGTTGACGGTCCGGGCCCCGCTCTTGACCGAGACCCATTCCTGATGGCGCGGCGATTTGTCCGCGCGTTGTTTGGCCCAATCCTGTCCGGGCGCGTTGAAAGCATGGCTGCCGGTGTGTTGATGGAAGGCTGGCGCGTCCTGCGCAGCCGCGGAAATGGCGGCCAGCGACAGCGCCGCAATAATGACAAACGCTGTTCTCATAATGTTCCTCCGTAAATCCCTGGGAACGCATTCTGGGAGCGCAGGCATGGATGCCTGCATGCTTCGGGCCTGCATGCTTCGGTCAGTCAGCCCCTGCGGAAGCCCGCAGGCATGGATGCCTGCGCTCCCAGAATGCGTTCCCAAGCGATTGTTGATAGAAAATTTTGGTTGGTTTTCTAAATCGAACCAGGCGACATTGGGGCACACAATGGCGCAGTGCCGGTCGCTACCGCTCCCGGTACTGTGCTAATCAAGCTCTGCCGCGCCGCCGGACGGAATCCAGGCTCCACGGGCCACCACCGGCGGCTGACAGGTAGAGAAATACGAAGCAATAGAGCGCGGCCAGCTCCCCTCGATTCTGTAGCGGCCAGAGTCCCTGCCGCGCGTGGACCTTAAAATAGGCCACCGCCATCATCCCTGAGAGAATAAACGCTATCGGGCGGGTAAAGAGCCCGAGAAGAAGGAGCAGACCGCCGAAGAATTCCAGCACCCCCGTTATCCAGGGCAGTGTGAGGAGTTGTGGCGTTCCGCCGGGAATGCCTCCCAGAAAGCCGAAGAGCTTCTGCGCTCCGTGTTGCATGAAGAGAAAAGCCGTGGCGATGCGCAGGATGCTGAGTAAACGCGGGGCCCATCCGCGCCAACGCGAATCCACTTTAGCCATATAGTTCTCCAAAAATTTTCTCAGTTGTTCAATTAAGTGAATGCAATGCGCTATTGAATGTGGCGAGTCTGCTACATCACGTCGCGTAACGCAATGGCTATGGCATAATGCGCGCTGATCGAAATGATCCTACCAATCCCAATGGAGGCTTTGTGAAAACTCTTCTAAGACTCTTCCCGGGTTATATCCTGATGGCGTTCGCCATCACGGGGCAGCCGGCCTTCGCGCAGACGAAGCTGCTGCGGTTTCCGGACATTTACGGCGACAAGGTGGTCTTCACCTACGGCGGCGACCTCTGGGTCGCCTCGACTTCCGGCGGCGGCGCCACACGGCTGACGGCGAGCCCCGGCGTCGAGGTCTTCGCCAAATTCTCGCCCGACGGGAAATGGATCGCCTTCACCGGGCAGTACGACGGCGACGAGCAGGTCTATGTCATTCCCTCGTCCGGGGGCGAGCCGAGACAATTGACCTTCTACCCGGCCCGCGGGCCGCTCACTCCGCGCTGGGGCTACGACAATCAGGTCTACGGCTGGACCAACGACGGCAAGGCCGTGCTCTTCCGCTCGCTTCGCGATTCGTGGACGCTGCCCGTCTCGAAGCTCTACACCGTGGCGCTCGCCGGCGGGGCCGCCGAGGCGCTGCCGATGCCGGAATCCGGCGCGGGCGATTATTCGCCGGACGGCGCGAAGATAGTCTACTCTCCGCGCTCGCGCGATTTCCGCTCGGAGAAGCGCTACAGCGGCGGCCAGGCCAACGACCTGTTCATCTTCGACCTGAAGACCGACGACGCCCGCCGCATCACGGACAACCCGCGGGCCGACCGCGACCCGATGTGGATCGGCAATACGATCTATTTCAATTCCGACCGCGACGGCCACTTCAATCTCTACGCCTACGACGTAGCCAAAGGCTCGACCGCGCAGTTGATTACGAACAAAGTGTGGGACGTGCGCTGGCCGTCGAGCGACAACGAGGGGCGCATTGTTTACGAGCTGAACGGCGAGCTACAAATCTTCGACACGAAGTCGAAGAAGGTCACGCCGCTCTCGATCACCGTGCCCGACGACGGCCTCAACCGCCGCCCGAGCCGCGTGAACGCCTCGAACCTGATCTCCAGCTTCTCACTCAGCCCTAAAGGCGAGCGCGCGTTGTTCGCCGCGCGCGGCGACGTCTTCACCGCGCCGATTGAAAAAGGCGCGCCGCGCAACCTGACCAATTCCTCCAACGCGCATGACAAATGGCCGCGCTGGTCGCCTGACGCTTCGAGGATCGCCTTCATCTCAGACCGCACGGGCGAGGAAGAGGTCTGGGTCGTTGCGCAGGACGGGTCGAAGCCGGCCGAGCAGTTGACGAACGGAGGCCGGGCGATGCGCTACGCGCCCGAGTGGTCGCCCGACGGCAAATACATCGCCTTCGGCGACAAGGACGGCAAGGTCTGGGCGCTGACCGTAGCGGATAAAAAGTTGGTCGAGGTCGCCCACTCGAAGTACGGCCAGGTTCAGGATTACACCTGGTCGCCCAAAGGCAATTACCTCGCCTTCACAATGCAGGACACCATGTCGGCCACGTCGATCTACGTCTGGTCGTCGAAGGACAACCAGTTGCGCCGCGTGACGACGGGGACCTTCAACGAATTCAACCCCGCCTGGGATCCGCAGGGCAATTACCTCTTTTACTTCAGCACGCGCGAATTCGCGCCGCTCATCTCGAACGCCGAATTCAATTACGCGACCAATAAAGACACCGGCGTCTTCGCCATAGCGCTGCGCAAGGACGTGGGCGCCCCGTTCCCGGCCGAGAGCGACGAGGTGACCATTACGAAAGAGGGCGCGAAGGAAGGCGCGAAAGAGGGCGAGCAGAAGAAGCCCGAGGAGGCGAAGCCCACGGCCAATATGGCCGATATGACGATCGATTTCGACGGCATAGAATCGCGCGCCTGCCGCGCGCCGATTGAGCCGAACAACTACGCCGGGTTGGAGGCTGTGGGGGGCTACTTGTTTTACGCGGTCGCCCCGGCGTTCTACTACGGCCGGCAGGGCGACGCGCCGCCGTCGCTGCGCGTCTATTCGATCAAGGATCGCAAGGAGACGACGCTGGCCGAGGGAATAAGCGGCTACGCGCTCTCGGCGGACGGGTCGAAGCTGCTCCTCGGGCAGGGCTCCGGCTTCACGCTGATGGACGCCAACCCGCAAGGCGACAGGTCGAAGAAGACGGTCTCGACCGCAAACCTGTTCGTCGACCGGGTCCCGGCGGAAGAGTGGGCGCAGATTTTCGGCGAGGTCTGGCGGCGCTACCGCGACTTCTTCTACGTGCCGAACATGCATGGCTACGACTGGGAGGCGCTGCGCAAACAGTACGAGCCGCTGCTCAAACACGTCGCGCACCGCTCCGACCTGAACTACGTCATCGGCGAGATGATTTCCGAGTTGGCGGTGCAACACGCTTACATCGAGGGCGGAGATTACAACGTCCCGCCGCGCCCGCGCGTGGCCCTGCCAGGCGCGCGCTTCGGCCTCAACCGCGAAGCGGGCCGATACCAGATCACGAAGATTTTCGCGGGCCAGAACGAAGAGGAAATCTATCGCTCGCCGCTCACCGAGGTCGGCGTTGACGTGAAGGTGGGCGATTACGTCCTGGCGATCAACGGCGCCGAGTTGAGGCCGGATGACGACCCGTACCGGCTGCTGCGCAACAAGGCTGACGCGCCGGTGCAATTGACCGTCAACAGCCGCCCGACGATGGAAGGCGCGCGCGTGGTCTCCTACCGCCCCGTCACCGACGAGCAGAATCTGCTCTATCTGGACTGGGTGAACGGCAATAGGGCGATGGTAGACAGGCTTTCCGGCGGCAAACTCGGCTACGTCCACATCCCCGACATGGGCGCGAACGGCATCCGCGAGTTCATCAAGTGGTATTACCCGCAACTCGACAAGAGCGGGCTGATCGTCGACGCGCGCGCCAACGGCGGCGGCAACGTGTCGAGGATGATCATCGAACGGCTGCGCCGCAAACTGCTCGCGGCAGGGTACTCGCGCACGAGTGAATTTCCGAGCTCGTACCCCGACGGAGTCTTCGTCGGCCCGATGGCCTGCCTGTTGAACGAGAATTCGGCCTCGGACGGCGACATCTTTCCGGCGATGTTCCGCGAAGCGGGGCTCGGGCCGCTCATCGGCAAACGCTCATGGGGCGGCGTGGTCGGCATTACCAACCGAGGGACGTTGATTGACGGCGGCGCGGTTTTCGTGCCCGAATTCGGATTCGTCAGCGCCAAAGGCGAATGGGTGATCGAAGGCCACGGAGTCGACCCCGACATCGAGGTCGAGAACGACCCGAGGTCGGTCATTGAAGGCAAAGACCCGCAACTCGAACGCGCCGTCAACGAAGTAATGAGCCGGTTGAAGGCGCAGCCTACGGCGCTGCCCGCCCGCCCGCCGGCGCCTGTCAAAACCAAGTGACATACTTTTCCCCTGGAAGAATAATGAATAGCGCTTATAGGTTTTGTAAGACTCATAAGACTCATTTATGATCCTTCCAGGGAAAAATTTTTATCGCCATCCGACAAATCCGAATCCGAATTAGAATCGTAATAGCCAGAGAACAGTGCTTTAGTGTCCCAAGTGTCCC
>WNGA01018683.1_pt1 | contig 12232 bp, 10 predicted proteins | sample 5400061 | NCBI WGS metagenome assembly WNGA01 (sample SAMN13153366, study PRJNA577476) | soil metagenome | isolation source: 100 cm soil or saprolite under grassland replicate 2 | place: USA:California | collected 2016-06-15
GCTGACCGGGCGCACCGTGAGGATCGACCGGTGATGGAGCTGGCCGGCGCGACCGTGGTGGTGACCGGGGGCACCGGGTTCTTCGGCCGCCATCTGCACCGGGAGCTCAGCGCCCGCGGGTGCAAGGTCGAAGCCGTCGGCCGCGGGCGCTGCGACCTCCGTTGCCGGGCCGAGACCGACCGCATGCTCGCCGACACGCGCCCGGACGCCGTGGTCCACCTCGCGGCGGTCGTCGGGGGCATCGGCGCCAACCAGGCCCAGCCAGGACGCATGTTCTACGAGAACGCCCTGATGGGCATCGAGCTCATCGACGCCTGCAGAGCCGCCGGCGTCGCCAAGACCCTGGTCGCGGGCACAATCTGCTCCTATCCCAAGCACACGCCCCTGCCGTTTGGGGAAGCGTCGCTGTGGGACGGCTACCCGGAAGAGACGAACGCCCCCTACGGCCTGGCCAAGAAGATGCTGCTGGTGCAGGCGCAGGCCTACCGGGCCCAGTACGGCATGAACGTGGTCTGCCTGCTCCCGGCCAACCTGTACGGACCGGGCGACAATTTCGACCTCGGGACTTCCCACGTTATCCCGGCAATGGTCCGCAAGTTCGTCGAGGCCCGCGTCGTGGGCGCTCCCTCGGTGACGCTGTGGGGCGATGGGTCGCCGACCCGCGAGTTCCTGCACGTGCGGGACGCAGCCAGGGGGTTCCGCCTGGCGCTCGAGCGCTACGACGGGGAGGAGCCGGTCAACCTCGGGTCCGGTCAGGAGATCCCGATCCGCGACCTCGCCGTGCTGGTGGCCGGGGCCGCGCGCTACCGGGGCAGGATCGACTGGGACGGGAGCAGGCCGAACGGGCAGCCGCGGCGGAGCGTCGCCACCGACCGCGCGCGCGAGGTCATCGGCTTCGAGGCCACCACCAGGCTCGACGACGGCGTCCGCGAGCTCGTCCGCTGGTACGAGACAAACGAGATGAATGGTCGCTGACGCTCAGGCGTCGGCGACCTTCTCGAAGACCCCGTCGAACTGGAGCAGGTGCCCGGTGCGCGGGTCGGTGAAGCCCGGCTCGAGCGACGCCAGCCGGAAGCCTCGTTCCTCCAGCAGGTCGATCATCTCTCTGAAGAGCGCCTGCCCCTCGTAGAGCGGCACCACCGACAGCTCGAGCTCGAGAAGCTCCACGAGCTCCAGGGCCCGGCGAGCCCCCTCCAGCACGCTCGACTCGTAGCCCTGCACGTCGAGCTTCAGGTGGGTGCGGTGGCTCCGCAGGCGCAGCCGCTCCGCCAGTGAGTCGAGCGCTCTCACCTCCACCTCGACCGAGCCGCGGTAGCGGGACGAAGGTGCAGCTTGCAGGTGACGGTGAAGCATTGGGAGCAGGGAGCTGCTCACCGAGTTGCCGGCGACGTTGAGCACCGCCCGCGAATCGGCCGGGCCGAGCGCCACCTGGTGGCAGTCCCACGCCTGGTCCCTGCCGGCCGCCGTCGCCAGTCGGGAGAATGCATCGGGAAGCGGCTCGAAGGAGACGATCCGTCCCCGGTAGCCGTCCCGGCGCAGCGACCGGGCGTACTGGCCGGTGTTGGCGCCGACGTCGAGCACGAGGTCGATGCCTCGACACCGCATCATGGTCCACCGTCGCCGCCCGGCGGTCGCGCTGTACCTGACGACGTCGTACCCGGCTCCTCGGAGCAGGTGCCGCAATGCGAGCTTCGCGTGCACAACCCGTCCTTTCCTTTCCTTTCCTATCCTATTGTCGGGCTGATATTGCGCGGCTGCGCCGGCTCGCGCGGTCGAAGGCGGCCACGTGCGCCTCCGCGCACGACTCGAGGCCCCAGCAGGACTCCACACGCGCCCGCGCCGACGCGCCCATGCGCGCACGAAGACCCGGCTCCCGGATCAGCCGCTCGAGCGCCGCGGCGACCGAGCGCACCTCGCACGCGGGCACGACGAAGCCGGTGCACTGCTCGGCGACCACCTCCCGCACGCCGCCCACGTCCGTGGCGACCACCGGGAGAGCGCACGCCATCGCCTCGAGCAGGGCGGTGGGGATGCCCTCGGAGCGGGGAACCGGCGTCATCGCGAAGACGTCGAAGGCCGGCAGCAGGTCGGCCGCCTCACCCTGGGGGTCGAGGACGTGCAGCCGACCGCCGGAGGTCAGGCCGAGCGCACGAGCCTCCGCCAGGAGCCCGGCCTCGTAGCCGGTGTGCGTCGGCGTCGAAGCGCCGAGGATGCAAAGGCGCAGGTCGACCACGGGCCCGGCCGTGGGCTCCTGGAGGACGGCCGCCGCCCGGAGCAGGTACTCGTGACCCTTCTGCGGGTTCAGGTTGCCGAGCGTGCCGACCAGGACCGCGTCCGGAGGGACCCCCAGACGGCGGCGCGCGCCCGCACGGCGGGCAGGGTCGGGGCGGAATGCCGCCGTGTCCACCGGAGGAACGTACGGCACGACGCGGTCGCCGAGCCGGAGGACTCCAGGGTGCCTCCGCGCGACTTCGGTGCCCGTGCTCATCACGACATCGGCCAGCGTGCGGACGATCGGCAGCATGGCCAGCCGCAGGCACACCGGCGCTCTGGTGTCCAGGATCTGCCAGACCACAGGTCGCCGCTCGAGTCGCCCGGCGAGCGCCGCATGCGGGTTCACGAGCCCGCTGACCTGCACGAGGTCGATCCGCTCCGATCTGACGACGCGCCGGATGCGGGCGACGTCACGTGCCGTGGAGGCGAGCAGGCGGGCCTGGAGCCGGACGTCCGGGCTCGCGCGCACGCGGCCCAGCGGGACCTTCACGACCGGGACCCCGGCCGCCTCCAGCCGCGGCCCCGCGTTGCCGGGCTCGTGCGGAAGCGCCACGACCGTCTCCCAGCCCCGGCGCCCGAGCGGGGCCGCCAGCCGGAGGGCCTGGTTGTGCGGGCCGCCGAAGACCGGGTAGTGGATGACCGAGAGGACCCGCCTCATCGTGCGGACCGCCCGGCTCGTGAGGGAGCGGACAGGATCCGCTGGACCGCGTGCTCGAACGCGTCGGCCCACAGCGACGGCGTCAGGTTGCGGACCTTGGCGTAGGAGCGCTCGCCCATGCGGGCCCGCAGCTCCGGGGAACGGGCCAGGACCTCCATCCGGCTGAGCAGCGCCGAGCTGTCCTGCGGCGGGACCAGGTAGCCGTTGGCGCCGTCCTCGACCCGCAGCGCGAGCTCGCCCGCCTCGGTTGTGGAGACCACCGGGAGCGAGCAGGCCATCGCCTCGTCGACGACCAGGCCGTAGGGATCGCCCAGGGTGGGGAACACGAACACGTCCGCCAGCGCGTACCAGGCCGGCAGCTCGGCCTTCTGCCTGAACCCGGCGAACACCACGTTCTCCAGACCGCTGCGCTCGCTCAGGCGACGCAGACCGTGCTCGTCGACGCCGTCCCCCACCAGGAGCAGGCTGACCGGCGCGTCCAGGCGGCGCTGCAGCCGCCCGAATGCGTGCAGCAGGTAGCCGACCCCCTTGCCGGACCACATCCGTCCGACATACATAAAGGTGACCCCGCGCAGGTTGAGCTCGGCGCGCCGACGGTCGCGGCCGGCCAGCGCGCGCGCACGGCCACCGCGGTAGTGCTCGACGTCGATGACCTGGGGAACCGTGTGCACGCTGCCCGGCCTCGCGCCGTAGCGGCACGCGAACGCCCACGCGTCCGGTCCGGGGACGAGGATCCCGTCGACAGCGGGGAACAGCCACCGCTTCACCGCCTCCCGCCAGGGCCGCCGCCGGACCCACCGGTCGAACGTGGCCTCGACCCAGAGCGCCGTGCGGGTCCGCCCGGCCCGGGAGACCATCTGGGCCAGCAGGTACGAGGGGTGGTCGTAGAGGCTGACCAGCACGTCCGGCCGGTGCTTGCCGAGCAGCCCGGTGGGCACGGCCGGCAGCCTGCGGCTCAGCCTCGGCGCCGGGACGTACCGGTGGCGGAACCGCCAGCCCGCCTCGTCCACCTCCCAGCTCCGGTCGGGCTCGGTCCGGGCGCTGAACCACGCCTCGAACCGCAGCCGGTCGCGCGCGGCCAGCTCGTTGAACCGCTCGACCACGTACGGCGAGGGGATGTTGTTCCAGTAGACGACGCTGGGGCGTCCCGCCGTCGGGCCCATCACGGCTCCGGTCCCGAGGCGGAGCCGAGCGCTCCGTCCGGCATGGCGGCCCGCGGCAGGACCGCTTGGCGGGCGTACAGGCGGGCGCGGCCGTCCAGCAGGCGGTCGAACGCCAGCTCGCCGGACGCCTGGCCGGTCAGCCCGAGGCCCGCGCCGCGGAACGCGATCTTGAGCGCCTTGCGGCGCACCGCCGCCGCGCGGCCGTCCGGCACCCGGTAGGTCGCGACCAGCCGGTCCGTGTCGAGCCGCCGCAGGTCGTCGCGCAGGTAGGCCTTCCGGCCGGGATGGTGCCGGTCGATGGCGAGGACCCGGTCGGCTCGCACGAACGGGTGGCCGGCCGCCAGACGCAGCCACAGCTCGCGGTCCATGGCGTAGTCATAGGCCTCGTCGACGAAGCCCCGCTCAATGGCTGACCTCCGGACGAAGGCGGCCGGCTGGATGATGAAGTTGTGCGTGCGCAGCAGCCGGAGGCTGAAGCGCGGCACCCAGATCATGTGGAGGATCAGGCCGACCGCGTTGACCAGGGCGGCGTGCCCGTAGACGACGGCGGCGTCGGGGTGCCGCTCGAACGTCGCGACCGCCGCCTCGACGGCGTGCCGGTCGAAATACGCGTCATCCGAGTTCAGCCAGCCGATGATCTCGCCGCGGCTGTGGCGGAAGGCCTTGTTCAGTGCGTGCGACTGGCCGCGGTCGGGCTCCGACGCCCACCGCACCGCAGGGCGCGCCGCTCGCAGCACCTCCAGCGTCCCGTCCGTCGATCCGCCGTCCGCCACGACGTGCTCGACGCTGGGGTAGGTCTGCCGTGCCACCGACCCGAGGTTGTCCTTCAGCCAGCGCCCCTGGTTGAAGGACGGCGTCAGGACCGAGACGAGCGGCGCGGTCATGCGGGCCGGGCGGTCCGGGCGGGCAGGAAGAGGTGGTTCCAGGTCATGAAGCCGGGCGGCTGCCGCCGGTGGTACCCGAGCGGCCGCAGGCAGGCCGTGACCGCCAGCACCTGGCGCTGTGTCGCCGCCTCCACGAACAGCGCCGGCCGGCAGGCCTCGAGCAGGGTGGCGGCGCCCCGCAGGACGCCGAGCTCTCCTCCCTCGACGTCGACCTTCACGACGCTGACGTCCGGCGAGCCGGCGGCACGCCAGACGTCGTCCAGCGCGACGACGGGGACGACCTGGACGCCAACGGCGCGCCGCGAGGGCGCAAGACCGGTGGTCGAGGCGTACGCGGGATCGTCGGCGACGAGGAGCTCGACCTCGCCGCGCGCCGACCCGACCGCGAGGCAGTGGACGTCGATATTGCGGGTCCGGTTGAGCGCCATGTTCTCGCGCAGGCGCCGGGCGTTCGACTCCAGGGGCTCGAACGCCCAGACCAGCCCGTCCGGCTGCACCGCTCGGGCAAGCGAGATGGACCAGATGCCGACATTGGCGCCGACGTCGATCGCGACCGCGCCCGGACGCGTCAGCGCCGCGGCGCACTCCAGCTCGGCGGTCTCGAACCCGTGGTTGACCAGTGTGCTGAGCCCGAGCGTCTCCCGGTAGCCGAGCCGCACCCGGGCCCGCCCGGGGAAGGTCGCCACGAACGCCGCTGGCGGCGGAGGCAGCAGCGGGGCCAGGACGCAGCGGCTGAGCAGGCCCTTTCCGCGCATGCAGCGGGACTGGCGAAGGTACCAGCGGACCGGGGCGAGCAGCCTCCAGATCATCGGATGGAGCGCCTGCCGCACCGAATGGCACCCTGCCACCATCTGGCAGCAGCGCACACCGAGCAGCGACCCGGCGATGACGTGCAGGAGCACGAATCCGAACGCCGCTCCGAACGCTCCCTGCGCGGCCGCTCCCAGCGCGATGCCCGCGAGCCCGGCTGCGCAGGCGGGCGTGACGACCCGGCTCACGAACCGCTCCTGCCCCTCGGCCTGCAGGAAGACGGCCATCGGCTGGTTGACCGCGGCGAGCAGGGCGCCGACCAGGTACACGCGCAGCACCCGGACGCTTGGCAGGTACTGCGGGCCGAGGGCGGAGCTCACCACCGGCCGGGCGAAAAGGAAGAGCCCGGCCAGCGCGCAGCCCATCAGGCAGAGCAGCAGCAGGACGCCGCGGACGACCTCGCCGTGCGCCTCGCCGCGGTGCCTGCTTCCCGCGACCCGGGGGTACAGGGCCGTGCTGCAGGCGTGCGGCACCAGCGACAGCGGGCCGGCGAGCCGGGCGGGGACGGCGAAAAGCCCGGCGGCGCCCGGTCCGGCCACCGCGGCGACGACGGCGACGTCGGCACGCTGGATCTGGGTTGTCAGCGCGACCATGCCGAAGTCCAGGGACTCCCGCCAGGTGCGCCAGAGATCGGCCAGCCCGGCGCACGAGGTCGTGCGGAACCGTGGTTCGACGAGGAGCCAGGAGCCGGCGACGACCAGCGCGCTGGCTCCGGAGAGACCGGCCAGCAGGGCGAGCTCCGCCCCGCAGCCGCCACGCAGCGCAGCGGCGGTGATCAGCAGCGCGAGCACCGCGTCCGCGATCATCAGCAGCGACACGGTCGCCATGCGCCGGGCTGCCCGCAGCGGCACCTCCAGCGTGTTGGCGATGACCTCGAACGAGATGAACGGTCCCGCCACGACGAAGGTTGCGGGCCAGGCCCGGGCGAGGGCGCCGGCCACAGACAGCAGCACCCAGCCCGAGCCCAGGACCAGCGCGAGCAGCACCTTGCTCGCGAGCGCCGCGGAGAAGCTCCTCGTGTCGGTCGGGTCCCTGGCCAGTGACCGGACCGTCGAGGAGTTCATGCCGAAATCGGCGACCGCGGCGACCAGCCGGGCGAGGCCGACCGCGGCCAGCAGGGAGCCGAGCTGCGCCGGACGGAGCGAGCGGGCGACCAGCCAGTACGTCAGCGCGGTGCAGACCTGGGCGCTCAGCAGCCCCAAGGCAAGCGAGGACGAGTCCCGGAGCAGCCTACGCACTGTGCCTCCAGGTGACGCCGGCCGTGCCAGGAGCCCTGCTCCTCGACGTCACCTGGCCCAGCAGCGCGTCCCATCGTCGCAGGAGCCGCTCGGCACGCAGCTCGCCGGTGACGTACGCCCTGCCCCGCGCGGCCATGCCGCCAGCCGCGTCGCGGTGCGCTCGCAGCCAGGCCAGGCGGTCGACCAGCGCGCGCGGCTGCTCCGGGGGAGCCACGAAGCCGCACCGGACCCGCTCCACCCACCGGGCCGCTTCGCTTTGCGGGTCGGCCGCCACCACGACCGGCAGCCCGGCCGCCGCGTAGGTGAGCAGCTTGGAGGGCATCGCCGCGTCGCGGACTCCTCTCCGCTGGACCACGAGCCCCACGTCGCAGGCGGCCAGCAGCCTGGCGAGCTCGCGCCGCGGCTGCAGCGGGAGCAGCGTGAGCCCGCCGGGACGCTCCGAGCGACAGGCCTCCACCTCGGCCCGGCCCGGCCCCTCGCAGACGGCGACGAACCGGATCCCGGACGCCTCGGGGAGGCTTGCCGCCTTCCCGAGCACCTCGATCCCCTGTTTCCGCCCGACGCTGCCGCTGTAGACCGCTGCGAGCTGCCCGGCGCCCACCCCGAGGCGGGCGCGGACCGTCAGGTCCCGGGGCGGCCGCTCCAGGTCGACCTCGCGCACCCAGTTGGGGATCACGACGCACTTGCCGGCATGGCCCAGCCGGCCGACGTGGTCGCGATAGCCGGGGCTGACGACCGATACGGCCGCCGCGCACCGGTACGCATATCGCTCGGCGGCCGCGGCCAGGCCGAGAACGAGATGATTGCGCACCGCCCCGGCCGCCTCGGCGATGCCGGGGACGAGGTCCTGCAGGTGGAGAATGGCGGGGACCCGCCAGCTCCTGGCCATGGCCAGCGCGGCCAGTGCCGCGGTCAGCGGGGGCGAGACCACGATCACCGCGTCGGGCCTGTGGAGCACCGGGCGGCTGCCGGCCAGGCCCACCGCGAACGCGGCTTCGTGCGCGACGCGTCGTGCCGGCGTCGGCTTGGACGGGACGTAGGCGGCCAACCGGTGCACCAGCACGCCGGACTCGTCCGACGTCCTGCGAAGCGACCTCACCCGGTGCGACCGGTCCACGCGCCAGCCCGGGAAGTGGGCCGGGAGCGTGACCACCTCGACGTGGTGGCCCATTGCCGCCAGACCGTGCGCCAGCTCGGCGCTGTACGGTCCGATCCCGACCTCCTCGGGAGCGTAGAAGCCGGAGACGAGCAGCACCCTCATGCCGGCCGCCTCGCGGGCAGCTTCGGCTCAGGGGCGGGGACGGGCCTGCCGTCGTCGTAATAGTAGTGGCGTTGAGGACCGTGCCGAACAGCGGGACGCCCGCCTTGGCGCACGCCACTTTGCTCGCCTGGACCTGGTCGGTGGTGTTGGCGCCGGCCCGGACGACCAGCAGCAGCCCGTCGGCGGACCGCCCCGCCACCAGCGGGTCGGTGACCGGCAGGAGCGGCGGGCAGTCGAGCAGGATGACGTCGGCCGACGCGCGCAGCGACCGGATCAGCTCGGTCATGTGGCGTGAGGCGAGCAGCTCGGTCGGGTTGGGCGGGAGCCGGCCCGACGTGAGGACGGAGAGCGAGCCCGTCGGGACGTGCTGCAGCGCATCGCGCACGTCGGCCTGCCCGAGCAGCACCGTTGTGGTGCCGATCCGCTGCTGCAGCCGGAAGATCCGGTGCTGCGACGGCTTGCGCAGGTCGGCGTCGACGATCACCACCCGCTTGCCGGTCTCGGCCAGGGCAAGGGCCAGATTGGCGGTCACCGTCGACTTGCCGTCGCCCATCGCCGGCGAGGTGATCACGCAGCAGATGCACTGACGGTCCACGCCGAGGAAGGAGAAGTTGGTGCGCAGCTTGCGGAACGCCTCCGCGGCGGCGGACCGGGGCGCCTCGGCGACCGGAGTCGCATGGGCGCCGCCCTTGAGGGGCGGGACCGTGCCGATCACGGGCGCGCCCGCGGCCGCCTCCAGCCGCTCGGGGGACTTCACGGACCGGTCGAGGAGCTCCCGTACGAAGGCGAGCCCCAGCCCCAGCCCCAGCCCCAGCGCGAGCCCGAGCACGACGTTCAGGGGGATCCGCGGCTTGACCGGCAGGCCCGGCCGCTGCGGCGGCTCCACCAGGCTGACCCGTACCGTCGAGCCGCTCTGGAGCGTCGGCACCCGAGCGATGAACGCGTGCGCCACGGCACCGGCAAGCCGCTGCGCCCGAGCGCGATCGGTGTCCTCCACGCCCAGCTCGATGAGCAGCGTCTCGGGGACCGGCTCGGCACGGACCCGCGTTTGCAGCACGGCCGCGCCGACCGGCTCGGGATCGGCCCGCAGGGCGGCTTCCACGGTGGGCCGTGACTCCAGGACCTGCGCGAACGACTTGACGAGCTGCTGCGAGAGCAGGGCTCCCTCGTACGCGGAGGAGGTGCCGTCCGCCGGGTCGGTCTTGGCGAGGACGAGCAGCTCGGCTTCCGCCCGGTAGACAGGGGTGACCGCCAGCGACATTGCCAGGGAGGCCGAGGCGCACAGCAGCACGGCGGCGACGACCAGCCAGACGTGCTTGCGGATGACGGCGAGACGGTCCCGCAGCTCCAGAAGCTCCATACGACCGCCTACACCCCCGATCGCCGCAGGACGACGATGACGGTCCGCAGGAGGATGCGCAGGTCCATCGCGAACGACCAGCTCTCGACGTAGCGCAGATCGTGGTGGACCAGCTCGTCGAACGAGAGGCGGTGACGCCCGGATACCTGCCACAGACCGGTCACGCCGGGCTTGACCCGCAGGCGGCTGCGCGCCCACCGGTGGTCGAGGTCGACCTGGCAGGTCGGGAGCGGGCGCGGGCCGACGAGGCTCATGTCGCCACGGAGCACGTCGAAAAGCTGCGGCAGCTCGTCAAGGCTCCAGGCCCGCAGCCAGCGGCCGACCCTGGTCACCCTCGGGTCGTCGCGCAGCTTGAAGATCGGCCCGTCGGCCTCGTTCAGCGCGTAGAGCAGGCCAAGGCGCGACTCGGCGTCGACCGTCATGGACCGGAACTTGCGCATGCTGAACCGCTGGCCGCCGCGCCCCACGCGCTGCTGCCGGAAGAGCACCGGACCGGGGCCGGACAGGCGGACGGCAAAGGCGCAGAGCAGGAGGACCGGGGCGAGGACCACGATCAGCAGCCCGGACGCGACCACGTCGAAGGCGCGCTTGAGACCCTGCTGGAAGGCGGTCATCGCGACCGGGGAGGCGCCCGGTGGCGCCTGCGCCCCCGCGGCGGGTCGGCGGACCCTGCCGCTCTGGACGGTGCCGGAAGTGCTGCTCCAGGGCCATGACGACATGGCGGGGGCCTATCCGGGTCGTCCGGCGCGCCGGCGCCGGACCGCCAGGAGCAGGGTGAGGCCGGCGAGGACCGAGCTCACGCCAACGGCCATGTCGCGAGCCGCGTTGGCCCCGGTGAAGGGGAGCCGGCTCCCGTGCGCGAGGATGCGCAGCGTCGCCGTGCCGAGGACGCGCCCGCGCGAGATGGCTGCCACCGTGTGCAGCCCAGGCGCCGCGTGGGCCGGCACCCGGAAGGCCGCACGGAACCTCCCGGAGTCGCTGGCGGTCGTCCTTGCCACGACGACCGGCTTGCTGGCGAAGGTGATGATGACGGTTGCGCCGTCCGCCGCGCCCTTCCCGGACACGATGACGGTCTGCCCCACGGCGGCGACCGAGCGGTTGAGCGTGATCGAGCTCGGCACCGGTGGATAGGACTGGGCCAGCGCCGCCGGGGCTCCAATGAGCCCGATAGCCAGCGCGACCGCGCACAGTGCGCTCCGCATGGTTCCGTTCCCCCCTGTGGCCTGGTCCGAGGCGCGGGTGCCCGTGGCCTGTCCTGCGGGCTGCGGGCAGCGCAGCGCGCCTCAAAAGCCTTAATAGGATTTAACAAGACCTTGGGCGCGAGGCACGTTAGCCGATGCCTCTCCGGTGTTCAAGCACCCAGCCAGGAGATACGGACATGAACGGATCAAGCCGCTTGTCTCAATTGGCCCTGGCAAGCACGAATGAGAAGGTCCAAGTGCGGTCGAGCACCCCCGACCAGGACGCTCCCGAACCCCGCCGGCGGAAGCCGGGCGGGACCGATGCGAGCTGCCAGCCCCGGGGGGCCTCCACCGACACCTCCAGCAGGTCGGGATAGACGGTCGCCTGTGGGCGGACCAGGAGCTGGTAGCTGGCGCGGCCCCCCGTGACCTGCACCGCGTCCCTGCGCTCGAGGTCGTAGGCCAGGGTCACCGACCTGCCCGGCGGGACCACCACCGCCTGCGAGAGCGCCATGCCCCCCAGCTCCGCCTGCGCCTCGGCACCGACCGGGCGGCCGTCGCGGGTCGCCCGCACGAACCCGTACGCGCCGGCCACGTACAGCGCCTGGAACTGGTAATTGTTGCCAGCCCGGAAGCGCTTGTCGTAGGGGCCGACGACATACCGGGGCAGGCCCCGTGCCGGCACCTCATTGCGCAGGTCGATGGAGGCGCTCGCCCTGGCGCTCCCGTCCGGCTCCAGCCTCACCCGGTAGCGGACGGTCCGGTGCAGGAAGGCGTCGAGCTTGTTCCCGCCGGTGTTGATCGCCAGCGGCATCAGGTAGTCGCCGGTCCTGGGCGCGGCCGCGCTGCCACCGGCACCGAGGTCGAGCAGGGCGCGCTCGACGGCGGGGTCGCCCGAGTAGACCTGGAGATGGCGGCCTCGGGTCGCGGTCGCAAGGGCACCGATCAGCTCGACCGGGCGCGTGCCGAGGACACGCTGGAACCCCGCGAACGCGCCCTCGGCCACCTTCTCCAGAAAGGCGCGCCGAGCCTGGTTGTCCCGCGCATACCGCAGGTAGGCATCGACCAGGGTGACCGAGGCGACGTTCCCCGCGTTCAACGAGACCCCGTCGACGGTGACCGGGCCGCTCACTCGGAGGATCTCGGCCAGCGCCAACGGGTCGACCGCGATCATCCCGTCGATCCGGGTGCCGGTCGCCCGCCGGTAGAGACCGAGGACGAGGTGGCCGACGGTCGGCAGGTCCGGCGGGATGTTGACGGACGACCAGACTCGGCCGACGGCGAAGCGGCCGTACCGCCGAGCGACTTCGGCCGGGAGGGGGATGCCCGCCCTCGTCCGCCGCTCCAGAGCGGTGTAGGACTCGACCCCGGTCAGGTGCGGTCCCTGCGGGCTCGACTCCAGG